>WBZO01004256.1_pt1 | contig 15610 bp, 14 predicted proteins | sample 5204261 | NCBI WGS metagenome assembly WBZO01 (sample SAMN12412400, study PRJNA552823) | activated sludge metagenome | isolation source: activated sludge from anammox sidestream of wastewater treatment plant... | place: USA: North Carolina | collected 2017-09 | reverse complement strand
CCCATTCCGCCATCGAGGAAGGCACGACGATCCAGGGCTGGTCCTCGACCGCGATCACCGGCGCGGCGACGGAATCGGATGCCGCGAGCTCGATCTCGACGATCTCGAATGCACGCGCCATCCGATCGAAGAGCTGCCGGAGCGCCGAGACCGCCTTCGGCTTGATGCGATCGCGCGACGACACGCCGTGGTTCGCGAGCGCCACGCGCGCGATCTTCCCGCCGAAGGCCGCCGCGATCGACGCGACGTCCCACACCGGATGTCGGCCGAGGCCGCCGGGCATGACGAAGGAGCGCAGCGACGACGCCGGCAGCGTCTCCATCGACACGCCCTCTGCCATCGAGCGGCGCTGGTCGAGCTCCGCGAGCGCGGCGGCGTCGACGTCCCCGGCGATCGCCCGCAGCTCGCGCGCGATCCACGCTTGCTGCTGTCGTCCCGCACCGGCCAGCGAGGACTCCAGCAGGCGGACGAAGCCCGCATCGAGCGGCGTCGGCCGAGCCGGCGCATCGAGCAGCGGCGCGAGCGCGGCGGCGGCGGTCTCGTGCCGCCCTCGCTTCGAGAGCGCCCGCGCCAGCGCGAGCCGCGCGTCATCGCGCGTCGCGTCGAGTCGGAGCGCCTCCTCGAAGTGCTCGATCGCGGCGTCCGCCCGATCGAGCTCGAGCTCGACCTTGCCGAGCTCGAGATACCACGCGACGCCCGGCGCCCGGCCGGACTCCCGCGCCCGCGCGAGCGCACGCGACAGCACGCGCGCGAGAGACGCCTGGTCCGTACCGGCGAGCACGCGCAGCCGGTCGAACATCGCCGCGTCGGGAGAGAGCGCCGCCGCCTCGACGAGCGCTCCCTCGGCGCCGTCGACGTCCCCGAGCGCGCGCCGAGTCTCCGCGAGCTCGAGGAGCGCACGCCGCCGCTCCTCCGGCGCACCGTCCGCGACGACGAGGCGCGAGAGCAGCGCGGCACGCTCCTCCATCGGGATGGCCTGACCGAGATCGAGGAGCCCGCGAATGGCGCGCGCATCGTGCGCATCGATGTCGAGCGCCGCACGCAGCTCGCGCTCCGCATCGACCGGCCGCTCGAGCACGCGCCGGTAGATGCTCGCGCGCCCCACGAGCGCGACGAGCTTCTCCTCTGGCTCGAGCGTCGACTTGACCACGTCCGCGAGCGCGACGAGCGCCTCCTGCCAGGAGCGCTTTCCGATGTAGAGCTCCGACAGCACGAAGAGCGTCGGCACGTGATCGGGCGCGACCTCGCGGGCGCGCGAGAGCGCCTCGATCGCGAGCATCGGATCCTTGATCCGGTTCCGCGCGACGTCGGCGAGCTCGGACGCCATCGGGATGATCGCGTCCTTCGTCGTGGCCGCGCGCAGCGCGCGCCGCAGCGTGCGCGCGAGCTCGTACCAGCTGCCGAGCGACGCGTGCAGCTCGGCGAGCCGAGCGGCGACGAGCACCGCGTCCGGATCGGCATCGAGCGCCTTCACCAGCAGCTCCGCGCCGAGCGGACGATCGCCGTCGGCGAGCGCGAGGTCGGCCGCGTCGCGGAGGATCTCCGCACGAGCCCTGGGCTCCAGCGTCAGCGGCGCGAGCGATCTCGCGGCGGTGATCGCGAGCCCGCGATCCACGAGCTCGGTCGCCAGCTCCGCGAGGTTGGCCGCGACGGAGAACGCGGCCGCGTCGATCTCGAGCGCGCGCTTGCACGCCTCCGCCGCGTCGCGCGCACGCCCCGCGATGCGGAGCAGCCGCACGTGGTCGAGCAGCAGCGCGAGCTTCTCCGTCTCGCCTTCCGCGCGCTCGATCCGCCGCTTCGTCGCGACCGTGGCGAGCTCGACGGCGCGCATCTCGCCCTCGCGCACCTTCGGCCAGGCACGCCGGACGATGGTGTCGAGCGCCGCGACGTCGTCCGAGCCGAGCGCGACGAGCCGCTCCCAGGGATCGATGTCGTCGCTCTCCGGCAGGGTCCACGCGACGAGCTTCGCGAGGCCCTCGAGCGTCCGCTGGGCCATCTTCCCCGTGACCGCATCGGCTTGCATCGCGAGCGCGTTGGCGAGCAGCGGCGCCGATCTCGCCCTCCTGGCGAAGCGCTCCGCCGTACGCAACGTCGCGACGTCACGCGCGCCGGAGGCGAGCAGCGGCTCGGCCCCCTCCGCCTCTCCGCCGTCACGCTCGAGCAAGCGCATCGCGCGGGTGAGCGGCGGCACGAGATCCGCGGGCACCTTCGCGCGTGCGCCGAGACGACGGAGCCGCTCGGCCACGAGAGGCTCGTCGGGCATCGCGTCCCGCGCGCGGAGGTACATCGCGACCGCGCGCTCGTCCTCGCCCTTCGCCTCGTCGAGCTCCGCGGCGCGCACGAACAGCGCCGCGCGACGCTTCGGCGACGTGGTGCCGTCCGCCACGCGCTCGATGGCCTCGCGAAGCCTCGGCGCGTCGCCGAGCGCCTCGAACGCGTCGAGCGACGCTCGGATCACCGCAGGGTCGTCGGGCGCGATCGCGCGTGCCTTCTCGAGGACGTCGATCGCGCGCTCGGCCGCACGGAGCCGCGAGGTGAGCACGTCGGCGGCGGCGAGCAGCAGCGCGATCTTCGTCGGCGCCGCCGCCTCGGCCTCTGCACGCTCGATCTGCGTCTGCACCACGAGATCCCACCGTCCGGCGGCCGAATGGAGCTTGGTGACCAGCTCCGCCGCGCGCACGCTCACCGGCGCATCCGCACGGAGCGCCTCGGCGAGCGCGAGCGCCCGCTCGCGATCGATGTCGGCGAGCGCCTCGGCGGCACGGAGCTGCACCTCCGCACGCCACGCCGGATCTCCCGTGACCTCCGCCTCGGCGAGGAGCGCACGCGCGAGGGCCTTGTCGTCGTTCGCGCGCGTGGCCGCGGAGGCGAGCCCGGAGATCGCGCTCATGCGCGCGGGCTCGATCGCGAGCACGTCCTCGTACGCACGCACCGCGGCCGCCGGTTCCCCCGCCACGTCGTCCCACAGCCACGCGATCTTCTCGAGGAAGTAGATCTTCTTGTCCGGGTCCTTCGTCGTGCGCACCGCCTGCTCGTAGAGCGCGACGCGCGCGGCCACCGCGTCCTTCGCCCCGGGGGCCTGGAGGCGCTCGGCCATCGCGTCGTACACGCCGGGCGCGCTCGGGGCGGCGATCCATGCAGCTTGCAACTGTCTCGCGGCCTCGGCGTCGCGACCTCCCGCCTTCGCCGCCTGGGCCGAGAGGAGCAGCGCGCGTGCCTTTCGGATCGGGTCGTCGGCGTTGTTCGCCTCGCGCATCCACAGGACCGCACGCGCGTCCTGCTTGCCTGCGCTCGTCAGCAGGCGATCGAGATCCGCGAGCAGGGTCTGGTCGTCGGGCGCGGTCGCACGCGCGCTCTCGAGCGCGACGATCGCCTCGTCGAGCGCGCCGACACGCTCGGCATCGGCCGCGATCGCGCGCAGCGTCACGTACTGCTCGCGCGCGTCCTCGATGCCGCGGAGAAGGGCCTTGCGAGCGCGGAGCGCCTCGGCATGCCGCCCGCCGGCGTCGTGCATGCGCGCGAGCTCTTCGGCGATACGCGCATCCGCGAGGGGCGTCGTCGGCGCGCGTCCGTGCGCACGCTCGAGGAGCTTCACGACGTGCGAGGGATCGACGCCGGCGCGCAGGTAAGCGAGCGCGGCGTCGAGCTCGAGGCGCGCAGCGCGCCCCCTGTCCGTCTCCAGCGCGGCCTCTCGCTCGAGCAGCTCGCCGAGGCGCGCATCCTCGCGATGGACCACCGCATGATCGACGGACGCCTCGCGCACCGGACCGATCACCGGATCGAGCTCGAGCGCGCGCGCGAGCGCCGCACGGGCGCCGTCGCGATCGCCGAGACGGCGGTCGAGCACGAGCGCGCGCTCCACCTCGAGCCATGCGGACAGCTTCGCATCCCCCGCGATCGCCGAGAGACGTGCGAGGTGGGCGGCGAGCTCCTGCCAGCGCTCGGTCGCGTCGAGCGCGGCCTCGAGCCCGTAGAGCGCGCCGGGATGATCGGCGACGAGCGACAGCGCCTCGAGGTAGCTCGATACGGAATCGGCCGCGTTCCCCGACTTCGCTTCGAGCAGGCGCCCGCGCTCGACGAGCCAGTCGGCACGAGCCCGGTCGTCGGCCGCATGTGCGTGCAGGTGCTGCACGTGCGAGAGCTGCTCGTCGAGGTTCGACCGCCCCGACACGAGCGCGCGGAGCATCGCGTGCGCCGCCGGTGCGTGACCGACGACGGCCGCGGCCGAGGCGGCTTCTCGGCGCGCACCTTCCTCGTCGCCAGAGGCGAGACGAGCGCGAGCGAGCTCGATGCGCGCGCGCAGCTCGGCGACCGAATCGGTCCCCGCCGCCGTCACCGCGACGCGGACGCGGAGTCGCGCGGTCATGGCATCGTCGCCCTCGTGCTGCTCGGGCTCCACCCCTGCGGGGGAGAGCTCGGCCGGGGACGGCAGGCGCACGCGCGGTCGATCGATCGGGAGCGACACGACGCCGTGCGTCCCGGTGAGCATCGCCACCGATCGCGCGTTGGCCGCCGCGTGCAGGAGAGACGCCCGATCCCCGTCGACCTCCAGGATGTCGCCGTCGGACAGCACCTCGATCTCCGAAGGTCGGGAGTCCATCGCGGAGTAGGGTACACCCGACCGGGCTGGGCTACGATGCGGGCATGCGCTGGAGTCCGCTCTCCGCCCTCACTTTCACCCTCGTCGCCGCCGCGTGCGGCGGGGCGAAGGATCAGGACGTGCTCGCCGAATCGTCGTCCTCGTCGGGCAGCTCGGGCAGCACGTCGAAGGCCGGATCCTCCGGCGGAGGCGGCACGTCGAGCAGCGGAGCCTCGACGTCCTCGAGCGGAGGATCGAACGTCGGCCCCGTCGACGATGGCGGCGCCTCGTGCGAGCAGGAGCGCGAGCCGAACGATCTACCGAAGCAGGCGAACGAGCTCACGACGTCTTCGTGTGGCGTGCTCTCGAACGGGTCCGACAAGGAGTACCTGACGTTCGACCTTCCGCAGGGGACGAAGACGATGAGCCTGACGTTCGAGGGCGACATCGTGATGCGCGTGTTCGTCGAGGGTCAGGACGTCGTGACCATCTCGCCGAAGAGCAATCCGCCCATCCCGTTCGTGATCGGCAAGCCGTACTACATCGAGGTCACCGCGCTCTCCGGCGGCAAGCAGCCCGCCTGGCGGGTGAACCTGAAGCGGAGCTGAGCCGCCCGGGATCAAGACAGCCGGCCGAGCGGCCCGAGATCGAGGTTCAGCTCCGAAGGGTCGAGCCCGAACTGACGGGCCATGTCGTGGACCGTCTCCTCGAGTCGCATCAGCGCGAGGCCGATCCTCTCCACCTCCTCGGGTGACAGCGTCTCGGCCTCCATCCTCCGGATCGCCTGCCGCTCGAGCAGCTTGCGCAGGAACTCGACGAGCGCGAGCACGAGCTGCGCGACCGACTTCTGCACGTCCTCGGGGTTCGCGTTCCAGCGGGGCAGGAGCTCGCCTCGACGGGCCTCGAGCTCCTCGCGGAGGGACTCGATCTCGCGCACGCGCATCGTCGCGATGCTCGGCTTCGCCCGCGCGGCCTTCTTCCTGGCCGCGCTCCTCTTCTTCGTCGTCTTCTTCGGACCGGAGGCGCTCACGGCATCTCCGCGAAGGCATACGGCGGCCAGGGGCCGGTCGTCTCGACGCGCACCCCCTCGAGCTCGCGCGCCGCGCCGCGGACGGCCGAGCGATAGCGGCGCGCCTCCGAGCGCGGCACGAGGTGATAGACGCTCGCGAGCAGCGGCCCGCGATCGTGCCGCTCGACCCTGGTGGCCCGGACGTACGGGGCGACGCTCGCGGTCACCGCCGCGATCTCGGGGACCTGCCTCGCCCGCAGACGCGCGTTCATGAACCGCGTGCCCGGGCCCGCCGCGCGCGCGGCCCTCGGCGGCCGCGCCGCCCGTCCGTAGACGCGGAGCGTGAACTGCACGGCGTCGCGGACGAGCTCGAGCGCCCGCAACACCGACGTCGCGATCGGCGCGAGCAGCGACGCGAGCGCGGAGCGATCCGGCACGACCGATCCGAACCGGAACGGCAAGACGGCGGAGCACACGCGCGCGATGCGACGGACCACGCGGTCGTGCGCGCGGAGGTTGTTCGCCGTGATCGGCGGCGTGCCCGCACGCTCGACGACGACGTAGGCGCCCGCAGCGGGGACCACGACGAGGGGCTGCCTCGCGAGCCCGCGCCCCAGCGCCGCGCGCGGGCGCCCCGACACGATCGCGTAGAGGTAGAGACTGGTCACCGCCTGCCCGCTCGACGACGCCGGCGCGACGCGTACTCCGGCCCGAGGATGCGATCGGCCGCGCAGAGCACCGCGGAGAGCCGGAGGTACACGAGATCGACGTCGGCGACGCCGATCATGAGATCGCCGGTCACGACGACGCCCTTCGTGAGGACGTGATCGACGATGTCGAGCAGCGAGGCATCGACTCCCTCGAGGACCGGCTCGATCTCGCGCGTACGCTTCTTCGCGCCGCTCATCTCCCCCCGATGAAGCTGTAGGCCGGCCACGGCCCCGTCAGCATCACGTGGAAGCCCTGCCGGGCGAGGCGCTCCGCCGTCTTCGCGACCGTGCTCTTCAGCTTCTTCGCCGACGCGCGCGGGACGAGGAAGACGCCATCGAGCATCACGCGTCCGGCGAGCTCCCGGCTCGGAGCCGCGCGCCGCCGCGCCTGCCGCGCGAGCTTCTCGAGATCCGTGTAGAGCGCATCGACCTCGTCGGCGGCCCGCGTCGTGAGCGTGCGGCGGACGTCCTGCTGCTCCTTCTTGCGCGCGAGAAAGCTCGTGCCGCTCGTGGGCTTCGAGCGGCGCGCCTCCTCGGCGGTGAGGCGTGCCGCCTCGACCTCGTCGAACAGGATCCGGAGCCCCCATTCGTCGCAGCCTTCGATCCGCTCGACGACGCGACCGAGCGTCTTCTTCATCTTCGTGACGTGCGCGAGGGCGCGATCGTCGGACGAGAAGAGCGTGAACATCTTCATGGGGACCACGGTCCCCGACGAGGTCGCGTGCTCGACGACGGCCTCGTGCTCCGCGGCGCGCTGGGCGACCCAGTCGATGTCGCGCAGCCGTGCATCGATCTTCTCGGCCGCGTAGCGGGAAAGCGGCGCGGAAGCGACAAGCACGCGGTAACCGTCACCCGCGTCGAGGGCGCGCACCTTCGCCGCGCCCGCGAGCCCCTTCGGCGCCTTCGCGAGCGCCGGCGGCTTCGTGCTCTTCACCACGCAGTACACGTACGTCGCGGTCTCGGCGGCCATCAGGCCCCGCGAATATAGCTCATGTCGTCCACCGGGCGCGCCACGCGAGGAGCGCCTCCGCCCCCGAGGGGCCGGGATACGCGGCCGGTGCGAGGAACGTGGGACCGAGCTTCCTCAGGCGGCGCAGCTCCGCGGCTTCGCTCGCTGCCGCCGTGACGCAACGCGCGCACGTGCCACGAGTGACTGCATTCGCCACGACCGCCGAGAGCGGCACGTGCAACTCCGACAGCGCGCGCACGAGCCGCTCCGTCTCGCGTCGCGGGAGCTCCGCCGGCCGTGCGACCGCGATGAACGCGCAGCGCTCGGGATCGGCGAGGAGCGCGATGAAGGCCCGCAGGCGCCGCGCGAGATCCATCAGGTCGCTCGCGAGCTCTCCGAGACCGACGACCTGCCGGTACTTGAGGATCACCTTCATCAGCGCGTGCACCCACTCGAGGGCCTTCGGCGGCAGCTCGAGGAGCCGGAGCGTGTGCCCCGTGGGCGCGGTGTCCACGACGACGAGGTCCCAGCGCGCGCGCTTCGCCACCAGCGCGTCGATGATCGAGAGCAGCGCGACGAGCTCGTCGATGCCCGGCGGCGCGATGTCGAGCAAGTCCTCGAGCACCTGTCGATCGAACGCGGCATCCATCCGCCCCTTGAAGATCGAGGCGAACAGGTCGTCGATCGCCGCGCGGTAGCGCTCGCGCTCGGTCTCGAACGCCGCCTTCGCGTCGATCTCGCGCGCCACGAGGTTCGGCGGCGCGCCGGGAACCTCGCGCGGCTCGTCCCCGAGCTCGCAGGCGAGCGCGTCGGCGAGCGAGTGCGCCGGATCGGTGGAGAGGAGGAGCACCTGCTTGTTCTTCTCGGTCCGCGCGACCTCGATCGCGCAGGCCGCGGCGGCGGTCGTCTTGCCCACGCCGCCCTTGCCGCCGAACAGCACGAGCTTCGTGGCATCACGGAACGGAAGGCGAGTTGGCTCACCAGGGAGACACGGAGGAACGGAGGATTCGAGCTTCTCTCTTCCTGTCTGCGTGGCTCCGTGGTGCATCTCCTTCGCCGACGAGGCGGTCGCGAGCAAGGCGCGCGGGCCGCGGGGCTCGGCGAGCGCAGCCGGCACCTCGAGCAGGCGCTTCTCCGGGAACGATCGGAAGAGGCGCTCGCGACACGCGGTCTCCGCGACGAAGCGCGGCGAGCACAGCGTGCACGGACGATCCGGCGCCGGGCAGGTACGGTTCGCGACGATCGTGGCGACGCACACACCGAGCGCCGCGAGCGCGCGCACGCCCTCCTCGGTCTCGTCGAGCGGGAGCTCCTCGAGGAGCGTGACCCAGGTGAACGTCGCGCGCGCAGGGTCCGTGAGGAGCGAACGGAGCTCGCGCGCCTCGCGCTCCACCTCGCCGATGGTCTCGTCGGCGAAGTCGGGACGCCATCGCCCGCCGAGGCTCGTCGCCAGGAAGCGATGCTTCGCGTGCATGTCGTCGAGCACCTCGGCAAGACGATGCAGCGTCTCGGGCATCTCGAGCAGCCGCAGCGTGTGCCCGGTGGGCGCGGTGTCGACCACGACCTCGTCCCACGCACGCATGCCGGCGAGCCGCCGCAGCTCGACCAGCCCCACGAGCTCGTCGACACCGGGCAGCGACAGCGAGAGGAGGCCGTCGATGTCCTCTTCGTCGAGGTACGTGCCGCGCTCGGCGATCGTCCGGAACGCCTCCTCGCGCTCACGGAGCCAGCGGCCGAGCGCGCGATCGGCGTCGAGCTGCGCGGCGAACAGCGCGCCTCTCGCGCGCGCCACCCGCCGCGGCTCCGGCCCCAGCTTCGTGTCGAGCGCGTCGGCGAGCGAGTGCGCGGGGTCGGTCGACACGACGAGCACGCGCGCCCCCTCCGCCGCCGCGCGCACGGCCGCGGCCGCGGCGGAGGTCGTCTTGCCGACGCCGCCCTTTCCGCCGAAGAACGTGAAGCGCACGGGCTACCGATCCGGCTCGTGACGGTGACCGAGGTCGACGGAGACGCTCTGGACCGTGAGCCTCCCGCCCTCCCCCGCGGCCGGCTCGCCTTCGTCGCGCGTGATGCCGCGCTTGCGTTCGCCGATCTCCCGCAGGCCGGCAAGGACCTGCTCCTCGATCGCGGCGAACTCCTCCTCGTCGATCTCGCCGAGCTCCAGCTTCATCTGCGCCGCGAGCAGCTCTTCGCGGAGGCGGCCCTCGTCGTACATCTCGGCCTCCACGGCCTCGGCGAGCCGCATGAGCACGAACTTGACGCCGCTGACGATGAGCGAGTCGATGATGAGCATCAGGCGCGTTCGAGCTTCAGCCGGATGTTGACGAAGTTGTAGGGCGGCCACGGGCCCGTGTACTTGAACGTGAGGAGGTTCTGCCTCGCGCCGATCTGCTTCACGATCGCGTCGAAGTCCGCCTCGCGATCGCGCTGCACGAGGAAGGCGGCGTTCATGATCATCCGGTCGCCGATCGGGCGGTTGGCCCGCGATGCGACCGACACCGGGCGAAGCGCCTCGAAGATCTCCTGGACGTACCGCTCGGACCGCGATTGCAGGGCGGCATCCACCATTCGCCCGTACTGCATGCGCGCGAAGTAGGTCGATCCCTTCTGGGAGGTGATCTCGCCCTTCAGTCGGCGGATGTCCTCGTTCTCGGTCTCGAGCTCCTTGATGATCAGATCGCGATCCCAGAGCACCTTCAGGCCGAACTCGAGCTTGTCCTCCATCTTGAGGAGCACGTCCGAGAATGCCTCGTAGGCGGAGCGCAAGAGCTGGTGGATGTCCTCGCGCGTCTTGAACACCGTGCCGAACGACATCGGGATGACCGTGTGCTCGCGCATGACGGTCTCGTTCACGCGCTCGTGCGCGAGGACGTTCGCGCGCGTCGGCTCGTGGACCGCGATCGGCGTGTCGGAGACCACCGCGGCGATGTCCTTGTAGTTCACCGTGTGGACGTCGGCCGGCTCCGCGCCGATCCCGACGGCGCCGAAGCCGAGCGCCCTCTCGGAACGTATGACGCAGTAGACGTACTTCCCGCGCGACCCCTCGGGGCACTGGGGGACCGGGTCCGGCGCGAGCGCCTTGGCGGCCACCGGGGAGATCCCTTCACGCGCCTCGGGTGCGCTCGGAGGGAGGCGCTGGACGCGTGACGTCGCCGAGCCGGATGCACGCGACGCGCTGCGGAGCTTCTGCTCGGACACCGGGGGCGGCGGGACGCGCCGCACCGACGCCTTGCGGCCGGGGCCCGTGGAGCTCGCGACCTTCGCGACCTCCACCGCCTTCTTCGGCCTGGCGCTCGCCTTCTTCGCATGCGCCCGCGTCGCAGGCTTCGCCGGCTTCCCCGCCGGCTTCTTCGAGGGCTTCTTCGTCGCCTTCCTGGTCGCCTTCTTGGCCGCGGCCATCACGTCTTCCCTTTCTGCGCCTTCGTCGTCCCGCTCTCCACACAGGGCTCGGACAGGTGCTCGCGCACCTTCGCGAGCAGGTGCTCCGGCAGGCAGGGCTTTGCGACGAAGGCGTCGCAGCCTGCGTCGAGGGCGCGCTTCGCGTGGGCGGGCTCCGCATGTCCGCTGAGGGCGACGATCTTGACGTGCTTCGTCTTCGGATCCGCCTTGATCCGGCGCGTCGCTTCCCAGCCGTCCATCACCGGGAGCGACAGGTCCATGACCACGACGGCGGGGCCGAGCTCCTTCGCGCGCGCGACGGCCTCTTTGCCGTTCACCGCCTCGGCGACGCGCAGGCCGTGGAAGGCGAGGTACTCGACGTACATCGCGCGGTTGTCCTCGAAGTCGTCGACGACCAGCACCAGCGGCGTGGAGGCCGCGACGGCGGCGCGCTGCCTCTTCGCCGCGCTCATCGTCCGCCTCCTCGACACGGCAGCACGAGCGTGAAGGTCGAGCCCTCCGCGAGCTTGCTCGCGAGGCGGATGTCGCCGCCGAGGACCGTCGCGAGCCGCCGACAGATCGCGAGGCCGAGGCCCGTGCCGCCGTACTGGCGCGTCGGCGAGTTGTCGACCTGCCGGAAGTCCTGGAACACCGCCTCCTGGTCCTTCTCCGCGATGCCGATGCCGGTATCCGCGACCGAGATCCAGATCTCGTCCTTGCGCTTGTTGTGCTGCGCGGCGATCGTCACCGAGCCGGCGGGCGTGAACTTCAGCGCGTTCGAGATCAGGTTCATCAGGATCTGCTTCACCTTCGCCCGATCGCTGCGCAGGGTGGGGAGCTTGCGCGCGAGCTCCGCCCGGACGCCGAGCTTCGAGCGCTGGATGAGCGCGTCGACCTCCGCGAGGACCTCGTTCACCAGATCGCCGAGCGCGAACCTCGCGAGGTTGAGCGGCATCTTGCCCGCCTCGATGCGCGCGATGTCGAGGATGTCGTTGATGATGGTGAGCAGGTGCTTCGCGTTCGAGTCGACGCGCGAGAGCTGGCGCACGACGGGCGCAGCGAGCGGCCCGGAGACGCCCTGCAGGAGCATGCTCGTGTAGCCGAGGATGGCGTTGAGCGGCGTCCGGAACTCGTGCGACATGTTCGCGAGGAACTGGGACTTCGCGCTCGATGCGGCCTCGAGCTCGATCGCCTGGCGCTGGAGCAGCTCGTTCTGCCGGACGAGCTCCGCGGTGGCGTCGCGCACCTTCGCCTCGAGGAGGGACGATGCCTTCTTCAGCTCTTCGTACAGGCGTGCCTTCTCGATCGCCTCGGTGCGGTCGTGGAGGATGGTGACGATCGCCGTGACCTCGCCCATCTCCGAGAGGACCTTGCCGCTGATCGCCTCGACCGGCACGTGCGTTCCGCTCTTCGGATCGACGAGCGCGAGCTCGCCGCGGATGCGGCCGGTGGGCTCCAGGAAGAAGAGGTTCGCGACGTGCGAGGAGAAGTGCGCGTCGTTGGCGCGGACGCGGAGCACCTCTTCGACCGGTGCGTCGGGGCTCGCGGTGAAGAGCCGCTCGGCAGGAGCGTTCGTCATGATCGTCGCGCCGTTCGCGTCCGTGACGACGATGGGGTCGGCGACGGAGTCGATGACGAGATCGAGACGATCGCGCTCGGCCCGGACCTCCGCCTCCGCCCCGCGCAGCTTGCGGTAGTTCTCCTCGATCTCCTGCGACGCGAGCTGCAGGTCGGTGACGTTGCGCAGGACCGACACGATCCCCGGCCCGTCCGGCGTCACGATCGGAGCGCTCATCAGCTCGAAGAGGCGGTCCGATCCGTCGCTCGGATCCACCAGCGGCAGCTCGCGACGCGTGAGCTCGACGCCCTCGATCGCGTGGCGCGAGAGCGCCGCCGAGAAGAGCATGTTGTTGAGCGCGACGGCGCGGCGTCGGCCCTCGCTCTCGTCCTCCTCCGAGGCGAAGTACAGCTCGGCGCGCGGATTCGCGAGCACGAGCCGACCCTCCGGGTCGGTGAGCAGCACGGGATCGGGCACCGACTTCAGGATGCTCTGCATGAGCGCGCGCTCGCGCTCGAGGCGCCGCTCGGTGCCGGCGAGGACGCGGAGGTTGCGGAGGTCGACGAGCTTCCGTCCGAGCACGCGGAACAGCCATCGCACCTGCGCATCGCGCGCGACGCCTCCGACGAGCACGAGGCCGACGGGGTCGAAGTCCACCTGCACCGGGAACGGGAGCGGGTACGCGGTGCAACGACGGCCAGCGAACCGGAGACCGAGCTGGTCGAGCACGTGCGGCGGGACGGGCGTGGGGCGAGACGCCGTCAGCGCGGCGACGAGCTCGTGATCGCGCTCGTCGAGATCGACCGAGAGCGCAGCGGCGGCGCCCATCTCCACGCCGTGCGCCGCGACGCCGACGAGACGCGCACCGCCCGCGCGCTCGAGATCCACGAGCGAGACGACGAGCTCGCGCACGCCCGCCTGGCGCGTGAGCCAATCGATACCGAGCTGCACGGCCTCGACGAGGGTATCGCAGTCGAGCAGCGCCTCGACGAGCGCGAGCCTGCTCGACGTCGCCAGCGTCGACCGGTCGCTCGCTCTGCTGGAGGCGGCTCGCTCGGCCATCCGACCTCGCTGTTCACGCCCGCGGCGGCCGACGCCGTCGGGGACGCGCGGCCGTGGCGGCTCCCGCGGGCGTGGTCGCCTCCGTACCGAGCGCGGCGCTCGTGGCGGCGAGGCGCGCGCGGAGCGCGGCGTTCTCGGCCATGACCGCCTCGTGGGAGGGAGCCTCGAGCGGCAGCGGCTTCGCCACCGGGGCGACGGTTCCTACCGCCTCGGAGTACTTCAAGTACGTGTCGATCGAAGCGACGACGACGCGCGCCTCGACGGTGATGAGGTCGATGCCGACGAGCGAAACGCGGACCCATGCGTCGATGACGATGCCCTTGTCGAGCACGCGATCGAGGACATCGATGAGACTGGTTCCACCTGAAGTACGTTCGACCGGCATGATGCGTCTTCCTCGAAGCTCCTGGGTTCGTCAGCGCCTGCGCTTCGCAGGGCCCGCGGGCACTCCACGGCTCGTCGCGACGCTCTCTTCGGCGAGCTGCGCGACCTTGCGCTCGAGGAGCTGGACCTGCTTCCGGAGCGCCTCGTTCTCGGCGAGGAGCGGCTGCTTGCCCGGCGCGAGATGGTGATCGTACTTCCACCAGTCGAGGCCGACCTGCTCGGCCTTGTCGATGGAGCACACGATGAGCCGGATGCGAATCGTCAGCAGCTCGACTTCCGCGAGCGAGATCTTGATGTCGCCGGCGATGACGAGGCCCTTGTCGAGCACCCGGTCGAGGACGTCGACCAGGCCCGTCGAGCGCTGATTGCCCCATTGGAGATCCTGCCGCATCCTCAGGAAAAATGAGGGTGCACGTTAATCCCGGCGAAAGCTAGCCCCATCGCTCGTTGCGACACCTCGTCGCGCGCAGCTTGCAGAGCTCGCGCAGCTCTCATGGCCAGACGCATCGACCGAGCTCGCACCGGCCGATCACACACCGGACGCCGCAGGCGCCGCAGTCGTGTCGATCGCTCGTGAGGTCGCGCTCGCAGCCGTCCTTCGGCTTCGCGTTGCAGTCGCCGAACCCTGGGGCGCATTCCGCCGTGCAGGTGCCGGCGACGCAGGCGACGGTGACGTGCGGTGCGGCGGGACACACGATCCCGCAGCCGCCGCAGTCCATCACCGTCCCGAGATCGGTCTCGCATCCGTCCGTCGGGTCCGCGTTGCAGTCGGCGAAGCCGGCGGCGCAGGCGCCGATGACGCAGGCCCCGTCGACGCAGGCCGCCGTCGCATGCGGGAGATCGCACCCCGTGCAGGACGGGCCCTCGGCGTCCGCCTCGAACGCGGGTCCGTCGAGCGACGACGTCGCTCCGCCGTCCTCCTGTGACGCGGGGCCACGATCGCGCGCGGCGGCATCATCTCCGCTCGACGCGTCCGGTGCGGGCGCTCGGCCGAGGGCGCCGGGCTCGTTGTCGAGGATCGCGTTGCACGCAGGGGAGCCGACGACGATCGCCGTGCCGAGCACGAGCAGGTGGCACGGGAGCAGGGCGAGGCGTCGCATCGGCCGGGCTTCGCTTCAAGCTCTGGACCAGCGCGTCACGCGCGGGTGGACGACTTCGTGCAGCGGGGCTCACCGTGGAGCTCGCGCCTCGAGGAGAGCCCGATCGGCTGACGCGTGGGGAGATCCTGCTCGGCGTCGTACGGCTCTTCGTCGGGCTGGGCGCGCTCGTCGGCACCGTGGCGGCGCTCGGATGGCTCTTCCGTGCCGAGCTCGAGCAGTTCGGCCGGTCCTTCGTCGCTCGCTTCGGCCTGGTCGGGATGGCGTGCGGCTCGTTCCTCGCGGACGGGCTGCACTTCCCTCTCCCGCCCCAGTTCTACCTGTTGACCGGGATCGCCGCGGGGGTCGGCACGCCGTCCGCGCTCGGGAGCGTGCTCGTCGGCTCCGTCCTCGGAGGGCTGACCGCGTTCGCGCTCGCGCGACGCGCTGCACGCCTTCCACTTCTCGAGAAGCGCTTCGCCGCGACGCGCGCGCTCGTCGAGAGGCTGATGCATCACTACGGCGCGTGGGGTCTGGTCGTCGCGGGCATGCTCCCCGTCTCGTACTTCGTGCTCTGCGTGCTCGGCGGGACGATGCGCCTCCGCTTTCGAGACTACGGCGTGCTCGCGCTCATGCGGGTCCCGCGGATCGTGCTCTCCTACGCGCTCATCGTCCTCGCCTGGCACATCGGATGATCCGGCCGCTGCGAAGCGACGCGGAGGGTGCGGCTGCGGCACAGAACCACGTGTTACCTGCGGTTAATAGTTGGTATTCCAACTATGTAACCCTCCTCGATGTCGACTGATTTCCCCGAGCATCTCGCTCGCCTGCTGACATCCTCGATCCAGACGCTCGAGCGACTCGACATCGTCTGTCTGCTCCGTGCGACCCAGCCGAAGACGTTCACC
>WBZO01004255.1_pt1 | contig 15611 bp, 14 predicted proteins | sample 5204261 | NCBI WGS metagenome assembly WBZO01 (sample SAMN12412400, study PRJNA552823) | activated sludge metagenome | isolation source: activated sludge from anammox sidestream of wastewater treatment plant... | place: USA: North Carolina | collected 2017-09 | reverse complement strand
CCACATTGCGCGATGCTGGGTGCAGCGATTGTCCCAGAATGCCACCGAATTCTCCCGCCAGCGGAAGCGGCACTGGAACAGTGGATCCTCGCACAGCTCGTAAAGATAGCGCAGGATCGCACTGCTTTCGTCGCGTGGCACGCCGACGATGCGGCGCGTGAAGCCGCGGTTCACATACAACGCCTTCTTCCCGGTCACCGGATGGGTGCGGACGATCGGATGTTCCGCCCGCGGATAGACCGGCTTGTCCTGCACACCCAGGTTCTTGTACATCCCGCGATAGACGTCCTCGCCGTCATGGATCGCGGTCAGCCCGTCCAGATAGGCCTTCATCCGGTCGGACAGCGCCTCATACGCCGCGTACATGTTGGCGAACAGCGTATCGCCGCCTTTGGGCGGGCATTGCCTGATATAGAGAATGCTGCCCATCGGCGGTTCCGGATCGCAGGACACGTCGCTGTGCCAGGCTTCACCATTGGCGCGCGGGCTGTCCTTGTCGGCGCGGATGATCATCAGCTCAGGATGGCCCGGCGCATGTGGCGCCGCCGGGTGCGTGTGCAGCTCACCGAAGTTGCGCCCGAACGCCAGGTGCTGTTCCGGCGTCAGATCCTGGTCGCGGAAGAAGATCACCAGGTTTTCCGCCAATGCCCGGTGGATTTCCGTCATCTGATGGTTCGAGATCGGTCCGGCCAGATTCACGCCGCCGATCTCGGCACCGATGATCGGCGTCAGCTTGTCGATGCTGATCGTTTCGTACGGTGCCGACTCATCGGGATTGTGCCGATAGCGGGGGCCGTTATTGCCACGCAACGGACTCATGACATCGTCTCCCATTCCGCGGGACCCGCTGGCCGCATGTCCGCCATCGGCCGCCGGCGTCAGCCGCGCTGCACGTTGTCGCTGCGCACCGGAATCCCGGTCTGCTCATAGCACACCTGCGCAAACGCCCGCACCCCCTCCTCGATCACCTTCTTGCTCGGCATGGCAAAGCAGAGCCGCAGGTGCGAGGCGGAGTTGTCGGCACTGACCGCCCAGGCCGGACCTTCGTTGAAGATGATACCCTTCTCGGCTGCCGGTTTCAGCAGTTTCCGCACATCGATATGCTCGGGCAGCTTGATCCACAGGAAGATGCCGCCCTTCGGCTTCCAGCACTCGGCCGCGGTGCCGAACTCACGTTCCACCGCTTCGACCATGCATTGCAGCTTGCCGTGCAGCACGCTGTTCAGATGCGTGACATGCCTGTCGAAGTTCTTCGAGAAATATTCCGCCACCACCATCTGGTCCAGCGCGCCGGTGCCGCTGTCACCCTTCAGCGGCAGCAGGCGCGACATGATCTCCCACGGTGCGACGATGTAGCCAAGCCGCAGGGCCGGGGCGAGGGACTTGGAGAAGGAGCCGAGATGGATCACCGCGCCCGGATCGAGCGAATACAGCGCCGGCGGCGCCTCGACACCTTCCCACAGCAGGTCGGCGTAGCACTCATCCTCGAAGATGCAGACATTGTAGTCACGCGCCAGCCTGATCAGCGCATGGCGACGTTCCAGCGGCAGGATCGATGCCGTCGGGTTCTGGATCGTCGGGATCGTATAGATGAATTTCGGGGTGATGCCCTTGGCCTTCAGATCGGCCAACTGCTGTGCCAGCGCCTCGATGACGATGCCGTCCTCGTCCAGCTTCATCCCTTCCAGCTTCGCACCCAGCTTGCGGAAGCGATTCATCGCGCCCTGGTAGCAGAACTCCTCGCACAGCACCGTGTCGCCCGGATTGACCAGCAGGTTGCTGATCATGTCCAACCCCTGGCCCGAGCCGGTCACGATGGTGACATCGTCGATGCCGATCTTCATGCCGCGGATGCGATTGCAGCGATCGGCCACGAACTGCCGCAGGCCGGGATAGCCCTGCGGCCCCAGGCCCAGATTGTAGATCGCCAGCTTCGACCCCTCGCGGCGCAGCACCGAGGCCGCGGCCTCGATCAGCCCGTCGATGGGGATCTGCTCGGGGTCGTTGTTGCCGCCCACGAAGTAGTACGGCGGGAAGGGCGCCCATTTCGGCGCCGGGTCCGGCAGGCCGTCGCGATACAGTTTGCCGTAATCGATCATGCCGTCAGCCATGGAACGCTTCCCCCTGGATTGGTCTGCGCGAATCTACCAAGTTCCCGGGGGCATGACAGCCCCCGCACCGGCGGGCTATGCTCGCCCGCCCGGGTGGCGTGGGATGGTTGCGTATGGCTGGCGACTTTACCCTGAGGCAGTTCACCGCCGCACATTCGGTCGATACCGCCGGCAATGTCGGCAGCTATGCCGCCGCGCTGGAAGCGTTCGATCGCATCGACGAGCTGCAGGAGCTCAAGGCGCTGGCACGGACGCGCGGCGGCTTCGGTCCAGGCCGCAGCGTGCTCGATGTCGGTTGCGGCTTCGGGCTGGAAACCCTGCGCTTCGCGGCCACGCCGGGCGCCGTCGTCGCCGGGATCGACCGGAGCGCCGATTTCATCGCCGAGGGACGGCGCCGAGCGGCCGAGGCTGGTCTGGTGGTGGATTTCCGCGTCGGCGAGGCGACGGCGCTGCCGTTTCCCGCCGCGTCGTTCGACTGCGTGCGCGCCGAGAGGGTGCTGATCTATCTGGCGGATTTCGCCGTCGCGATCCGCGAGATGCGGCGGGTCGCCCGGCCCGGCGGCGGCATCGCCCTGATCGAGCCGGATTTCTCGACCACCACGATCAACCTGCCGAACCGGCCGCTGGTCCGGCGTGCCCTGGCGCACGAGGTCGATACGGCCGTCGCCATGAGCTGGCTGCCCGGACCCTTGCACGGGACCCTGGCCGACGAGGGCTTCACCGGCATCGAGCGTGCCTCGCGCGTGCTGGTATTTCCGCAGGATCTGGCTGCGATGTATTTCCACGGCATCGGCGAGCATGCCGCGGCGGCGGGCGCCATCTCGGCCGACGAGCTGGCCGAGTGGCGCGACGGCATCGACCGGCTCGTGGCGCAGCGGCGGCTGTTCGGCTCGATCGGGTATTTCCTGTTCACCGCCCGCGCGTGACAGGAGCTGCCCGACCGGACCGGCTTGTCCCATCGGAGCAGGCCGGCCGCCGGCGCGATCCTACCGCACGAAACCTTCCAGCTCCCGCTTCGCCCAGGCGATCACCTCCTTCACCGACTGGCCGGTCTGCAGCAGCGAGAGCATGGTGGACGGCGTGCCACGATTGTAGATCTGCACGCCGACATCGGGCGGCGCCGGAAAGGCCGCGATATGCGCGGTGGACTTGTGATGTGGCCGTAGGATGTAGTTGTAGACGGTGCCTTTCGGCGGTTCGACATTCTCCCACACCTTGAAATCGGCCATCGAAACGAAGGGCGGGATGTCATACCCCTCGGCCACCGTGCAGCGCGGCTCGGTCTGTTCGCGCTGCATCAGCCATTCGATCAGCTCCTTGCCCGCCGTCTGGTTCCGGCTGAACTGCCAGACGCCCCAGTGGAACGGCAGGAACGGTGTGAAGCTGCCCTTGGGGCCGGTTGGCGCCGGGAAGGTCCAGCAATCCGACGCGATGTCGATCGCGTCGCGCTTCGCCACCGCCCAGGCCGAGGGCGGGTTCCAGATCAAGGCGGACTTGCCGCCGATCAGGTCGCGGTTGTTCGACGCGTCGTCATAGCTGGTGGCGTTGGACGGCAGGAACTTCACCAGTTGCTGCGCATGCTCCAGGCATTCGCGCATGGCGTCGGAATCGACCGTGATCTCCCCCTTGGCGTTGACCAGCTCGGCGCCGAAGGCGCGCATGATCGCACCGGCGGTATCCACCGAGTCGGGCGTCGTGCCCAGGCCGATGCCGAAGGTGAAGCCCGCCTTGTGGCACGCCTCGGCCGCTTTCAGATGCGTCTCATACGTCCAGTTCTCTGCCGCCGCCGTCCGCTCGGCCCGCACCGGGTACATCTCGACCGGGTCCAGGCCGGCATATTTCTTCAGCAGGCTGATCCGGCCGCACGGCCCCTTGTACTGGGTCGACACACTCGTCGGGATGACGGCCCAATGGTCGTCCGCGCGGCCGAGATACGAGCAGACCTCGTTCTGCGGCCCGTACTTGGCTTCCAGCCGCTTCATCACGTCGTCCATCGGCGTGAGCTTCGCGGCATGCGCCTGCGCGTCCCAGGCCAGGAAGGTCATCATGTCGTGGCCGGTGCCCGCCTGTGCCTCGGCCGTGCCGGTCAGTTGCAGCTTGGCGCCGACGGTGGTGATGCGATCGACCGAGACCTCGACCTTGTTGGCCTCGCCCCAGGCCTCGATCTGGCTCTTGAGCATCTCGTTCGACTTGGGGACCCAATGATCCACCACACCCACGGCCAGCTTGCCGGCAGCGCCGGCGGTGCGGATGTGGACGAGGGGAAGCGAAACGGCACCGGCTCCGATGGTCAAGGCGTTCCGGCGCGTGATACGGCGTGGAGTGCGCATGATGGACGTCCTGTTTCGTTGTTTTTCATCCGGTCGAGCCGGACGGAAACAGGCTAGGGCGCCTGCACGCGCTGGGTAAACCAGGAATCGCCGCATGCCCGGCCGGAGAAAAATTCTCCGACCGGCAGCGGGGCGAGCGTTACTCGGCGGCGATCTGTCCGTGCACCTGGCTTTTCTCGAGTTCCGCATCGTGATGGATGCACAGCGTCGCGATGCCCGACACCAGGCAGACCGCGGCGATCACCAGCAGGCCGCCGTCGAAGCTGCCGGTGGCATCCTTGATGAAGCCCATCACGAACGGGCCGATGAAACCGGCGATGTTGGCGATCGAGTTGATATAGGCCACGCCCGCCGCCGCGGCCGCACCGCTCAGGAACGCTGTCGGCATCGCCCAGAACACCGGCAGCACGGCGAAGGCGCCGAACGAGGCGATGCACAGGCACAGCAGCCGGATATACGGGTCGGGCGTCACCGCCGTCAGCGCCAGGCCCAATGCGGTGATCATGAAGGCGATGCAGGTGTGGCTGCGCCGCTCCAGCAGCTTGTCCGACCGCCGGCCATACCAGATCATCCCGACCGAGCCCACCGCGAACGGAATGGCCGAGACGAGGCCGGTCTGCATGTTGGTCAGGCCGAAGGCCTTCACGATCTGCGGCAGGAAGTAGAAGATGCCATAGATCGAGTAGGCGATACCGAAGCCCGCGACGCCCAGCGTCACGACGCGCGGATTGAACAGCACCTGCATCACCGACAGGTCGTGCACCGCCTCGCGTTCGCGCCGTTCCGCGGCCTGGCGGTTGACCAGCCAGGCCCGTTCGTCGTCCGCCAGCCATTTCGCCTGCGACGGCTCATCCGTCATATAGAACAGCACGATGACGGACAGGATGATGGCCGGCAGCGCCTCGGCGATGAACACCCATTGCCAGCCCTTGAAGCCCAACAACCCGTCCATGAATTGCAGCAGCAGGGTCGAGACAGGGGCACCGATCACGGCCGAGACCGGGATCGCGACCATGTACATGCTGACCATGCGTCCGCGATAGGCGGCGGGGAAGAACAGCGTCAGGTAGAACAGGATGCCGGGGAAGAAGCCGGCCTCGGCCGCGCCGAACAGAAAACGGATGATATAGAAGGTGATTTCACTGTTCACGAACGCCATGGCGCCCGACAGGATGCCCCAGGTGAACATGATGCGCGCGATCCAGCGGCGCGCGCCGACGCGCACCAGGATCAGGTTCGACGGTGTTTCCAGCAGGAAATAGCTGATGAAGAAGATGCCCGCGCCAAGACCGTAGACCGTGGAGCTGAACTGCAGGTCCTTGTTCATCTCCAAGGCGGCGAAGCTGAGATTCACCCGATCCAGGTAGGCGACGAAATAGCAGATGATCACGAACGGGATCAGGCGTCGCGAAACCTTCGCCATGGTTCGCGTTTCAAGCGTGTCCATAGTCGTCCTCACTCCCCCGGGGCTTCGATTCTCTGCACAAGCCCATCGCCGAAGCCCTGGCGGCGCGGGCTCATCAGCGTCGGAGGCGTGAGGACTTTTGTCAAACAACGGCCGGTGCCGTGATACCGCCCCTATCGGTCGGGCGCGATCAGCACTTTCGCATGCGGGCCTGCCCGGCGCAGGGATTCGAACGTTTCCGGCACTGCGTCCAGGCCGATCACGCCGGTGATCAGCGACGCAGCATCGATCCGTCCCGCCGCCAGCATGTCCAGCACCATGGCGAATTCCGCACGATCATAGCCCAGCACGAAGCGCAGGTTCAGCTCCTTGCGGATGGCGATACGGGGCAGGATCGTGTCCTCGACGCGGCAGACGCCGACGACGATGATCTCACCATGCAGGGGCGCCGTGTCCATGCATCGACGCAGCACGCCGGGCACGCCCACACATTCGAAGATCAGGTCGGGCGGGCCACCGGCGATGCGGGCAAAGGCCGCAGCTTGTGGTTCCTGTTGCGGATCGATCGGGATGGCACCGCAGCGCGCGGCGCGGTCGCGGCGTGCGGCGGCGATCTCGCTGACCACGATGCTGCGGGCGCCACCGGCGCGGGCGAACAACGTGACAGCGAGGCCGATCGGGCCGGCACCGACGATCAGCACGCGCCTGCCCAGCAGGCTGCCGGCCTTGCGCACGGCGTGCAGCCCGACGGCGAGCGGCTCGGTCAACGCAGCGCGCTGCAGGTCGAGCCCATCCGGCACCTTCAGCGCATGGTGGGCGGGCATCCGCAGATACTCGGCGTAGCCGCCGGGCACCGTGGCCGACAGGCCGATGATCCGGTTGCGCGCGCACAGGATGCCAAGCCGGTCACCGCAGCCGGTGCCGGTCGGGCGGCAATCATCGCATTCCTGCAGCGGCAGCCCGATCACGCGATCGCCCGGCTGGAACGCGTCGGAACGGGATTGCGTGACGATGCCGGAATACTCATGGCCGAGGACGGTGCCGGCTTCCAGCGGGAACGGGCTCGGTTCGGTGGCATGCAGGTCGGACCCGCAGATGCCGCAATAGGCAACCTTGATGACGATGTCGCCCGGGCCGGCGGTCGGGGTCTGACGATCCTCGATGGCCAGGGGCTGCCCCTCGCGGTGGAAGACGGCGGCGCGCATGGGAACGGTGTCTCCGGTTACAGCGGAATGGCCAGCAGCGTGTCGAAGAAGCTGCTGTCGCAAACGACGATGCGCTCGGCGAAGCGCAGATGTGTGCCGTCATCGTGCAGACGGTCGAGATAGACGCCGGTCGCGAACAGGTCGGTGCGCCCGTCGCGCATGATGCGGGCGACGATGAAGGGTGTTTCAGCACTCCACCCGTCGGTGTCCAGCACCGGCAGGCCTATCACGTGGCGATAGGACTGCCGTTCATAGATGTTGGCGGTGCGCAGCGCGGTCACCCGGTCGCGCAGCATCGCCTTGGAGTCGGCATAGACGATGCCGGCAGCGTAACCACGCCTGTGGTTCTCGGCCGAGGTGATCTTGTAGAGACAGTCGTCGGTGAAAAAATCCGGCCATTCCTCCAGCCGGTCGCGGTCGATCGCCGAGGCATAGGCGGCGTTCAGCGCCGCGAGGCGCAGCAGCCTGCTCATAGCCCCACCATCCGGCGCCACAGCGCCCAGAAGCCGCGCACCGCTGCCTCGGTCGCGCGCGTGGCCTGACTTTCGGTGCCGCTGCCGCCCATCGCGACGATCGAGGTTTCACCCTCGGCGGTGGCGATGCCGCGCTCGACGAAGCCGCCGACGCAGCCGTCCTCCATCGACACGAAGCCGGCGGGGCCGCCCAGGTTCAGGTGCCGCAGGCGGCGCGCGCGCATCTCGGGCGTGTCGTCGGCATAGCCGAAATAGATCCATTCCAGGTTGGTGCGGTCGACGCCGACCGGGGTGAAAAAGCGCAGCGCCATCGCGTTCTGCGTCTTCTGCAAGACGAAGTTCGGGAACACCGTCACGATGTGCTGGCGGATGTGGTCGGGGTGTTCGTCGACCACGTCGATCAGGCCGGGATCCTCCAGCCGGTAGTCGTCGTCGACCGAGCGCATCCCGGCATAGCTTGTGTCGGTCGCCTGTTCCGGCGCGATGGTGGAGGAGACGCTGCATCCCCCGTTCGGGCTGACGGTCAGCCCACCGCCTTGGCTCAGGCGGTTGATCCTGAAGGTCGCGAAGAACAGGTGCAGCAGGCTGGCGTGGTACGAATCCCGCACGTTCTCGGCGTACATCTTCCAGTTGTTCGGCAGCACCTCGGTGAAGCGGCCGATGATCTCGATCCGGCGCCCGGCGATCACACGCTCGATCTGGCGCAGCACGTCGGCGCCGATGAAATCCTCGATCGGCGGTGTGTCCGGGTGGCACGTACCGAACACGAGGCCGAGAAGGGTGGTGGTGCGCAGCTTGCGGGGGCGGTGATCCTGGAGGCGGAAATCGGGCGGCATCCCGCCCTTGCCGTTGACGCCGCGCTGGAACGCGACCGAGGCGAGGTTGCCTTTCAGGTCATAGCGCCAGGCATGGTAGACGCACTGGAAATCCCTGGCGCCGCGGCCCTCGTTGTCAAGGCAGATCAGGGCGCCACGATGCACGCAGCGGTTTTCGAACGCCGCGATCGAGCCGTCGGTGTCGCGCACGACCACGACCGGCATCTGGCCGACAACGGTCGTGCGCCAGTCGCCGGGCTCGGCGATCTCCGACTCGAGGCATAGAAAGTTCCAGACCGGGCCTTGGAATACCAGTTCCTGCTCGGTCTTCAGCAGGGCCGGGTCGCGATAGACCCGGTAGGGGACTCGCGTGATGTCCCCGTTCCAGGCTGGTTGCGCCGTGGTCTGCGGCATCGGTTTCCTCCCTGCCGCCCCGCGGGCGGCGAACACTGGCATGCTACATCGTGTATTGCATGTCGGCGTCGACGCACATCGCCTGGCCGCTGATCGTCCGGCCGAACGGGCTGGCCAGGTACAGCGCCATGTTGGCGATGTCCTGCTGCGTGACGAAGCATTTCAGGCTGGTGACGCCGACCGTGCGCTCGGTCATTTCGTTTTCCGAGATACCTTCGGCGTCGGCCTTGGCCTTGATGACGGCGCGGATGCGCGGCCCGTCCACCGGGCCCGGCAGGATGGCGTTCACCCGGATGCCGTCGCGGCCCAGCTCGATCGACAGTGACTTGGTGAAGCCGATCACGCCCCATTTCGCCGCGGAATAGGGCGCGCGATAGGCGAAGCCGAAGCGGCCGGCGGCCGAGCTGAGGTTGATCACGGCGCCGCCGCCGGCCGCGCGCAGGGCGGAGATCGCGCGCCGGGAGCAATGGAACATCGAGGCGAGGTCGATCTGCAGCGTGGCGTCCAGCTCCTCGGGCGTCACGTCCTCGACCAGCTTGGTGGGGCCGGCGATGCCGGCATTGTTCACCAGCACGTCCAGGCCGCCCAGATGGGCGATGGCCGCGTCGACGAACGCCTCGCAGTCCGCCGGGATGCCGGCATTGGCGCGCATGCCGGCATGGCCGCAGGACGCCAGTGCCGCCTCGTCGACGTCGCTGACGAAGACCTTCGCCCCGCAGGCGGCGAAACTGTCGGCCATCACCTTGCCGATGCCATTGGCGCCGGCGGTGATTGCGACGCGATAGCCCGCGAGGTCGACGGTCAACGGGGTGCGTGCGCCAGAAATCATGATGGGTCCCTATCGAAGCGAGTGGATGATCTGCCGGAAGGCCTCCTCCGGAAACGCCTTCATAGACGTCGTGCGGACATTGCCAAGCCGGGCGAGCATCAGCGTGTAGCGCGCGGCCACCGCATCGTCGGGGGCATCATAGACGCCGACCAGGTCATACTGCCCCATCGTGAGGAACAGCGCCTGGAAATGCCCGCCCATTTCTTCGAGCGTCTTCCTGGCGTCGTCCAGGCGGCGGGCGGCATCATGGATGGCCTTCAGTCCCTGGTCGGTCCAGTTGGCCAGCATCACATAGGTTGGCATGGCACGTCTCCTTCCCTGGGAGGCAGCCAGCATGCGCGTTCGGCGCCGAAGGGGGCAAGCGTGCCGGTGGGTGTCGGCGGGCGCCTGTGCCGGCCGCCGTGCCCCGGATCGCCGCGGCGGGTTCCGTCCGCGCCGTCGCCGGTCATTTGCGGTCCCGATCCCGCGTTCGCGGGGCGGCGGGCTGGCAATCACGACGGCAACAAAGACTTAATACACGGCCATTTCACCTGGTTCTACTCTCGATTTGTCCAGCAGAACCGTGGAAAGGTAGCAACAATGGCCTTGAAGATCGTCCTGACGAATGACGATGGCTACAACGCGCCTGGCCTGCAGACGCTGTATGAGGCATTGGTTGATGCCGGCTACGATGTTCACATCGTTGCGCCAGAGACGAACCAGAGCGCACAGGGCAGCAGCCTGGGCGGACTCGCCGCACTGGGCGCGCCGGTTCAGGTAACGGAATTCTCGCCAGGCAACTACTATGTCGACGGACGCCCCGGTGTCGCGGTCAGGGCCGCGTTGGACTCGATCTTTGACGACGATCCGCCCGACCTGGTGATTTCCGGGACGAACCGCGGTGACAACACGGGAGAGAGCGAGAACATCTCCGGCACCGTCAACGGCGCCGTTGCAGCGCTCGACCGGGGGATTCCGGCCATCGCGGTGTCTGCCGGAGCGGATTCCACGGGCAGCTACACCGGTTCGTTCGCCAATGCCGCAAGCATCATCGTGGAGCTGCTGGAGCGTCTGCAGGAAGCCCAGGCGCCGGGGACACCCATTCTGCCGGCCGGTGCGGGGCTGTCCGTGAATGTGCCCGGCGGCACCGTCGGCGGTGTCGCCGTCTCCACGATCGATCAGGAATCGTCAGCGACCTATCCGATCTCGCAAAAGGCCAACGGCCTCTACAATTCCACCTTCATCCCGTCCACCGGCTCGGGCAATCCGCTGTCGGAAGGCGCCCAGTTCCTGGCCGGAAATGCAACCATCTCGGTGATAGACGGGAACTGGTCGGCCACCGAAGCGCAGCGGGCCATGCTGCAGGCGCGGCTGGAGAGCGTGTTGAAGGCCAAGCCGCACGGAAACGCGGACTTCGGCTGGAGACACGGCTTCGCCACGCATGACTGGCATCGCGTGCAGGATCACGGGCACGGGATGTACCGGGCCGATCATGGTTTCTCCACGCACGATTGGCGCCGGGTTCAGGATTACGGACACCAGACGCACCGGGCCGATCACGGTTTTTCGATGCATGACCGGCATTGGGTTCAGGACCACGGCCATCAGGCGCACGGGCCGGGCCATCACAGCGGCAACAATCACATGCCCGATCATGGCACGGTGCCGCCGGATACAGGTCTCAACGTGATGCTGGTCGATGCGTCCGGTGCCGACTCCCCCGGGCTTCAGGCCGTGCGGGATGCGCTGCTTGCCGACGGGAATGACGTGACTGTCGTTGCCCCCTCAACCGACCAGACCGGCGTCGGCAGCGCACTGACGCTGACCGACTTCGCCGTGACGACCTATCACGCCGGTTACATGGTCGATGCGACGCCGTCCACGACGGTTGCGACTGCGCTGGATGCGCTGCTCACCGGCGCGGACAGGCCCGACCTTGTGGTGTCGGGGGCCGATCCCGGCAGCAGCGTCGGCCTGCAAGGTGTCATTTCCGCCACACTGGCCGCGGCTGTCATTTCGGTGTTCAACTATGATATTCCGGCGATTTCGCTGTCGGTCGGGACGGACGATTACGGCCGCATCGACAGCGACGACTACCAGACCGCCGCGCGGTTCCTGGTTCGCGTGATCGACGGGCTGGAAGCCACCGAACCGGCCAATGGCCAGTTGCTGCCTGACGGCCAGGGCCTCAGCATCAATGTCCCGCACGATGCGTCGCTGAATCGCTATGCCTTCACCCTGTCGGATGCGGCAACCGACTCGCTGCTGACCCTGGTTCCGGACCAGGCCGATGCCGACAGCCTGCAGTTCATCTACGGGCCGGAGGTGAACACGACCAACCCGCATTCCGAGGGTACGGCATATAACGATGGAAAGATTACGATAACGCCCATGGACGGAAACTTTGCCAGTCAGGACCTCTCACTGTCGCAGCTCATGGCAGACCTGGTCGGCACGCGGTTGGGCGTGGCGGAACCGCTTGCCGACTTCCTGGATGGCAGCGGGATGATGGCGTCCGGCATCGCGGGGTCGTCGGCGATGTTTGCGCCATCGCAGCTCTCCGCTGTCCCGATGACGGATACGACGTCCTGGCTGCCGACGGCATAGTCGCATTGAGCACCGTGGTCAGCCGGCGCGCCGCCAACCACCCCTGATCCATCGCCAGCGCGCGGGTCTCACCCGCACGTCCGGGCAGATCGGACTGCCCCGCTGCGGTCCGATTTGCCTGACGGATCGCGACGCCCGACGGTATACCCTGCCATCGAGGGGCGCGTGAGCGTGGTCGCGTGACGCGACACGGTCGCCGGCCCTCCTGGCCTGGGGGGGACTGCATGTACGGAACCGTCATCGTCATCTGGATCATCATTCTGATTCTGGTCGTCGTTACGCTGTATGCCGGCGTGAAGACCGTGCCGCAGGGGCAGGTCTGGACCGTGGAACGTTTCGGCGCCTATACGCGCATGCTGGAGCCGGGGCTGCAGTTCGTCCTGCCCTTCATCGACCAGATCGGCCGCAAGCTGAACGTGCAGGAACAGGTGGTCGAAATCCCGGAACAGAGCGTCATCACCCGCGACAATGCGAGCGTGGCGGTCGACGGCATCATCTATTTCCGCGTAATGGAGCCCGAGAAGGCCGCCTATCAGGTGCAGAGCCTGGAGCTCGCGCTGACCTCGCTGGCGATGACGAACATCCGGGCGGTCATCGGCGAGATGGAGCTGGACGCGACGCTGTCTTCGCGTGAGCGGATCAACTCCTCGCTGCTGGCGATCCTGGATGGGGCCACGCTGCCCTGGGGCGTCAAGGTCAATCGGGTCGAGATCAGCAAGATCGAGCCGCCGCAAAACCTGATCCATGCGATGAACCTGCAAATGACCGCCGAACGCGAACGGCGCGCGGTGGTGGCCCGGGCGGACGGCGAGCGGGAGGCGGCGATCAAGCGGGCGGAAGGCGAGAAGCAGGCGCTGATCCTTGCCGCGGAAGGGCGGCAGCAGGCAGCGGTGCGCGACGCCGAGGCACGGGTGGCGCTGGCCAACGCCGAGGCCGAGGCGACGCGTTTCGTCTCGGAAGCGGCGACCGCCTACGGGGTCGAGGGGCTGCGGTATTTCGTCGCCAATTCCTATGTGAAAGCGTTCGAATCGCTGGCCGCCGCGCCAAACAGCCGACTGGTCATCGTGCCGATGGAGGCGATCGGGATCGCCGGCGGTATCGCACAGGCCATGGAGCTGCTGCGCGGCAGCGGGCCTGCCGGCAGCGGCTCATCCGGCGCCGAGCCGTCCGGGGGCGGCGCGGCACTGCGCCCCCGCCCGGCATCCCCGCCACCCGTCAGCTCGGCTTCGCCCGCGCCAGCCGCCCCGCCGCCATCGCCGCCGAGCGCGGCGCCGTGGGGGAACGCGCCGCCGGGATCGTGAGGAAGCCGCCATGAGTCCCTGGATCATCTGGATCGCCGCCGGGCTGATCCTGCTGGGCCTCGAGATCGTCGTGCCCGGCGCGTTCCTGATGTGGATCGGCATGGGTGCGATCGGGACAGGGCTGCTGACGCTGGCCATCGGCGCCGGATTCGCATGGCAGGTCGTGGTCTTCGCCGCGCTGGCGGCAATCTCGATCGCCGCCGGGCTGCGGCTGCGGCGGCCGCAACGGCGGCTCAACACGCAGACCGCAGGCCTGGTCGGACGGCCCGCCACCGCGCTGGCGTTCACCGGCCGCAACGGCCGTGTCCGTCTGGGCGATAGCGATTGGGCGGCCAAGGTGCCGTCCGACGTGCCGCCGCCCGAGCCGGGTGCGCGTTTGCGCGTCGAGGGCGTCGATGGCACGGTGCTGATCGTCCGTCCCGAGGTCTGAACCGCGAGGAGACGCCGCATGATCGCTGCGATCAGCCTGATGCGCCGCCAGGATGTGGTGAGCCTGAGCCGCTTCCGCCGCCACTGGCTGGACGTGCACGGGCCGCTGGTCTGTGCCTTTGCCGGGCTGCGCGCCTATGTGCAGTGCCACCCGATCGACTCGCCGGCCATGAACGCGCGGGCACGGGCGATGCGGATCGACGGGTTTCCGATCCTGTTCTTCGACAATGACGAGGACCGTGCGAAGGCGCACGGCTCGCCCGAGATGGCGGCGTGCAATGTCGATTCGCGCCTGTTCGTGGGTGCCGTATCGCGTGTCATGACGGATGTCGAGACGATCGTGCCGGCGGGATCGGGCGTCGGGCGGGTCAGCCTGCTGACGCTGTATCCCGATCCCGCCGCCCCGGACAGCGTCGCGGCCGACGTCGCCCGCCTCGGCGACCTGCCGGGGCTGCAGGCGCTGGCGCGCTATCACGTGCGGGAGCAGGGGGCGGCGCCGGCTTCGACCGTGCCGCATCTGCAGATCGCGGTCGGTGCCGCGACGCAGGCGCGGTTCGACAGCGTCGTCGACCTGGAGTGTGCGCTGGAAGGCTGGGATTCGCCCGCGGCGGCCCGCTTCGTGGTCGAGGAACATTGGATGGTGTAAGGGCGCGGGGCTGAGCGGCTGTCGGCCGCGGGGGCTGCCTCGATGGCGGGGGCCGGCCGGAGGCGATGATGCGTATCGCCGATGGGGCTGCGCGGGGGGCGGCGTCTGGCGATATGCCCCGCCCGGTTGTCAGGCCGATAAGATGCAATAGATATTCATCTCATCTTTGCCTGGACTGAAATTGTATTTTCCATGCATGTTATGCCGGGTCGAGCCTTGGAGCCGCCATGCGCCTGACGGTCTATACGGACTACTCGCTGCGGATGCTGATCTACCTGGCCGTCAGGCAGGACGGCCTGGCGACGATCGGTGAGGTGGCGGAACGCTACGGGATTTCGCAGCATCATCTGACGAAGGTGGCGCATCAGCTTGGCCTGGCCGGCTTCATCACCACGGTGCGGGGCAAGGGCGGGGGGCTGCGGCTGGCACGTCCCGCAGCCGAAATTCGGCTCGGCGACGTGGTCCGGCGCACCGAACCGGACATGATGCTGGTGCCGTGCTTTGCGGCTTCGTCGGGCGAGCCCTGCCATATCGGCCCCGCCTGCGGCCTGCCGCCGGTGCTGCACGAGGCGCGGGCGGCGTTCATGGCGGTGCTGGATCGCTACACTCTGGCTGACGTGGTGCAGAAGCGGGCCGGGTTGCAGGCGTTGCTGGGGCTTGTACCCGCCGACCCGGCTTGAGCCGCGCCCCGACCCGCCCCACACTGACCCCATACCGGTTCGGAGGGGACAGACATGAAGGTGGGCTTTATCGGCCTGGGGATGATGGGCGCCGGCATGGCGTCGAACATTCAGAAGGGTGGCTTTCAGCTCGTGGTGAACGACCTGACGCGGCAGGCGGCGTCGAAGCACCTGGCCGCCGGCGCGATCTGGGCGGACAGCCCGAAAGCGGTGGCGGAACAATGCGACATCGTCTTCACGTCGCTACCCGGCCCGCCGCAAGTGGACGCGGTCTCCCTGGGCGAGACCGGCGTCCTGGCGCATCTGCCGAGCGGCGGCATCCTGGTGGACCTGTCGACGAACTCGCCGACGGCGATCCGCAGGCTGGCCGAGGCCGGCGCGGCTCGG
>WBZO01003733.1_pt2 | contig 15613 bp, 12 predicted proteins | sample 5204261 | NCBI WGS metagenome assembly WBZO01 (sample SAMN12412400, study PRJNA552823) | activated sludge metagenome | isolation source: activated sludge from anammox sidestream of wastewater treatment plant... | place: USA: North Carolina | collected 2017-09 | reverse complement strand
CTTCCAGGCGCTGAGGATCGCGGTGAACGACGAATTCGACCAGCTCGCCGAGGGTCTCTTCGCCGCCGAGCGGGCGCTGGACGCCGGCGGGCGGCTGGCGGTGGTCAGCTTCCATTCGCTCGAGGATCGCATCGTCAAGCGGTTCTTCCGCGCCCGCTCCCAGGAATGGGTGGACCGTCCCGAGTGGCCGGCGCCCCGCCCCAATCCCCAACGGATTTTCCGGCTTCTGACGCCCCGGCCCATCATGGCCGCGGCGGCGGAAGTCGCCACCAACCCGCGCGCCCGCAGCGCCAAGCTGCGCGTCGTGGAACGCATCCCAAACCTCCATGCAAACCACAATGACTGACCGTCACTGCCACTCCAATCCGCTCGACATTGCGCCGCTCTTTCGCTGGCTCGTCATAGCCGCCCTCCTGTGCGTCTGCGGGCTTCTCTTTGTGCGCGTCAAAAACCAGCAACACACGCTGGGCAAAAAGACCCGCGAGGTGGAAACCCAGATCGCCGAAGAGCGCTCCCGAAACGAAGTCCTCCTGGCGCGCGTTTCCGCGCTGTCCTCCCGGAGGGAACTCGAGCGCAAGTTTCAGAGTGGCAAATTGGGAGCAATGCACAAAATCCCGGAAAATGCCGTGGCGCGCCTGACGCCACCCGCGGAGGCTTCCCCCGAAGGGCTGGTCCGCACCGCCGCAAGCGAACGCGTCATTCAATAATGAGACTGAAGCCGCGTCATAGGGCCTGCATCGTCTGCGCGATGGCTGGGATGGCATTCACGGCCTTCTCTCTGCGCCTTGTGCATTTGCAAGTGAACAAGCACGGGGAATACTCCCGCATTGCCGCCGCAAAGCACGCCATCCGCCAGCCCATCAGCGCCAAGAGGGGATTCATCCAGGACCGTCATGGGGAAATCCTCGCGGCCAATGAGCCCGCCTACCGGGTGGTCCTCGACGGGAGCCAGGTCAACAAACCCGATGAGCTGGCCCGCGTGGCCGCGCCCTACCTGGATATGACGGAGGAGGCGCTCCGCCTGCGGGTGGAGACGGACAAAAAATACATGATCCTCTCCAGGGACCTCTCCGTGGAGCGGACCCTCGAACTCCGCAAAAAACTCATGGCCGGATCGCTGCGCGGCCTGCGTTTCGAGGAATCCAGCTCCCGGCTGTACCCGAATGGCCCGATGCTCTCCCATGTCCTGGGCTTTCTCGCGCGCAAGGATCCCGCCGATGACCATGTCGTCGGCGTCGAGGGCATCGAGCGGGCCTTCGAGGAGGAACTCCGGGGGGAGGACGGCTTCCGCCACATCGAGCGCGACCGCACGGGCCGGGAAATCGTCGTGTACCGCGGCCAGGAGCAGGAGCCCCGGCACGGGGAGTCCGTCGAGCTGACGATTGACATGGGACTCCAGACCATTGTCGAGGAGGAGCTGGACGTGGCTTTCGCGGAGCAAAAGCCGAGCACGGCTGTCGCCATCATGGTCGAGCCCTACAGCGGCGAAATCCTCGCCATGGCCAGCCGCCCCTCCTTTGACCCCAACAACCTGTCCAATTCCAAGCCCGAGGAAATGAAGAACCGGGCCATCATGGATGTCGTCGAGCCGGGATCCACCTTCAAAATTGTCGTGACCAGCGCCGCCCTGACCGAGCGGGTGGTCAATGACAAGACACGGATTTATTGCGAGAATGGGCGATTCTTCTACGGAGGCAGGACCCTGCGGGACCACCACGGGTATGGCCAGATGGATGTCTCCGGCATCCTCATCAAGTCCTCAAATATCGGCTGCGCCAAGCTGGCCCTGATGTTGGGCGAGGACAAATTTTACGCCTATGTGCGCAGTTTTGGTTTTGGGGAGCGCACGGGGATTGCGCTCCCTGGGGAGGTTCAGGGCATTCTGAATCCGCCGAACCGGTGGGATAAATTGACCATCACGCGCATGCCCATGGGACAGGCGGTGGCGGTCACTCCCCTCCAGCTCGTGATGGCCATGTCCGCCGTTGCCAATGGCGGGACGCTGATGAAGCCGCACATTGTCCGGCGGCTGCTGGATGCCGAAGGGCATGAAGTGGCGGTGAGCGCGCCGGAGCCCGTCCGCAGGGTGATCCCGGAGGACACCGCCTCCTTCGTCAAGGCCGCGCTCGAGGGCGTCACCGGTCCGGGAGGGACGGCGCGCCTCGCCAGCGTCCCAGGTCACACCGTCGGCGGGAAAACCGGCACCGCGCAGAAGGTGGATCCCAAGGGGGGCTACGCCGCCGGAAAATACGTCGTCTCGTTTGTCGGATTCCTGCCCGCGGAGCGGCCCGCCTTCGTCTGCCTGGTCCTGCTCGACGACGCCAAAATTGCCCCAGGCCTGAATTATGGGGGTCTGGTGGCCGCGCCGGTCTTTTCGCGGATTGGCGCCCGGGCCGCCCGCTATCTGGATTTGGCGCCTTCGATGAAGGCGGAGACGGCGCTGCCTGTCGCCATGAGGGGAACCCCGGACGATCCCTCCCGGGAGGAGCGGCCGTGAGCATGCCGATTTTGGATTTGCTGGCGGGCGTGGAAATCCAGGCGCCCGCCACCGCGCGCCTGCCCCAGGTTTCGGGTCTCTGTTACGATTCCCGCAAGGCCCGGGAGGGGGATCTGTTTTTTGCGCTCAAGGGCGCGCGCTCTGACGGGGGGGATTTTGCGAGGGACGCGGTCGCCCGCGGAGCCGTGGCGGTCATTTCTGAGAGTCCCCTCCCTGAGTGTCCGGCGCCGGTCATTGCAGTCTCCGATGCCCGCGCGGCAATGGCCCGGGCAGCGGCCGTATTTTTTGGGCATCCCTCGCGCGCGCTGAAGGTCGTGGCGGTGACCGGAACCAATGGAAAGACGACCACGGCATTCCTGGCGCGTCATATTCTGGATCGGGAACTTCGTCGCACGGGGCTGATTGGCACGGTCAAATACGCGATCGCCGACCGCGAGAGGGAGGCGGCGCGCACGACTCCGGAATCGGTGGACTTGCAGGCGCTGCTGGCGGAAATGCGGGACGCAGGGTGCCGGGCCGCGGTGATGGAAGCCTCGAGCCATGCCCTCGAGCAGAAACGGTGCGCGGATGTGGATTTTGACGCGGCTGTTTTCACCAATCTCACGCAGGACCACCTCGACTATCACAAAACGATGGAAGCCTACTTCGAGGCAAAGTGCCTCCTGTTCCAGGGACTGGCCGGCCAGACATCCAAAAAGGGGCGGGCCATCATCAATGGGGATGACCGCTTCGGCCGCCTTCTCGCGGACCGCCTTGTCAAATCCCCTGTTCCCGTGACGACCTTTGGCCTCGGCGCCCAAGCCGATTTCCGCGCGACGGATGTTCGTTTCGATGCCCAGGGCAGCACATTCCATCTCGAGGCCCGAGGACGCACCTATCTCGTTCGGCTCCCGCTCATTGGCGCCTTCAATATTTTGAACGCCCTCGCGGCTCTCGCGGCCTGCGCCGCCGTGGGCATCGAAGTGAGAGCCGCTGTGAAGGCTCTCGCGGAAGCGCCGCAGGTTCCAGGGCGACTCGAGCGCGTTCCAGCCAGGCGTCATTTTCAGGTCTTCGTGGACTATGCGCACACGGACGACGCGCTCAGGAATGTCCTGACCGCCCTGCGCGGCCTCTCGCCCGCCCGGCTCCTGGTCGTGGTGGGTTGCGGCGGGGACCGCGACCACGCAAAGCGCCCCCTCATGGCGGCCGCCGCCACCCGGCTGGCGGATTTTAGCATTCTGACTTCCGACAATCCACGCTCCGAGGATCCCCTGCAAATCCTTGCGGACATGACGGCCGGCGTACACCGCGGAGCCGCATACGAAATTCTCCCGGACCGCGCCGCTGCCATTCGCCGTGCGGTCAACCTGGCCGGTCCGGGAGATATTGTCCTTATCGCGGGGAAGGGGCACGAGAATTACCAGGAGGGCGCGTCCGGCAGGGCGCCCTTTGACGACGTACTCATGGCGCGCCGCGCCATCGAGGAGCGGCGCGTTGATTTGACGGGGGAAGTGGCGGCATGAATCCGATGTCTCTCGCCGAAATCGCCGCGCTTTGCGGAGGAGCGCCTCCCCTGTACGGAGGGGAGCGAATCATTTCCAGGGTCTGCAAGGACACACGCGCCCTCGCGCCAGTGACCTTTATCTCGCGTTGCAAGGGGAGCGCTTCGATGGCAATGCCTTCGCCGCGGAGGCCGCCCACCGGGGCGCCGCGGGCGCGATCCTGGACCAGCCACCCGCCGGACTCCCGGAGGGGTTCCCGGTCATTCGCGTGGAAGAGGGGCTCGCCGCCCTGTGGCGGCTGGCCGAAACCTGCCGGGAGCGCCTGACGCTCAAGACCGTCTGCGTCACCGGGAGCAATGGCAAGACCAGCACAAAGGACTTTGTCGCAGCCGTCCTCGGGATACGCTTTCGCGTCACGAAAACAACGGGCAATCTCAACAATCACATTGGACTGCCCCTTTCCATCCTCGCCGCGGATGACAGCCACGGCGCGGCGGTCTGGGAAATCGGGATGAATCATCCTGGGGAAATCGCGCCACTGGCGCGTCTCGCCCAGCCCGACATTGGCATCATCACGAATGTCGGAATCGCCCACATCGGGAATCTGGGGTCGCGCGAAGCCATCGCGGAGGAGAAGGGACGGCTCTTCGAGGCTCTTGATTCCGAGGCCACCGCCCTGTTGCAGGAGGGGGAGGACTTCGCGGATTTTCTCGCCTCCCGGACGCGGGCGACTGTCCTGCGCGTGGGAGGGACGGCATCGGAGGTGCGCGCGGACAATGCGAGGATTTCCCCGGAGGGGATGCGCTTTGATCTCGTCGCGGGAGGGGCTGTCCTCCCCGCGGAGATTCCCGCCCTCGGAATGCACATGGTGACCAATGCGCTCCTGGCAGTGGCAGCGGGCCTGGCCTTCGGCCTCTCCCCCGAGGAATGCGCCGAGGGCCTCTCCCAGGCGCAATTTTCCGGAGGACGCCTGACGCGGACCCGCGCGCGCGGAGTCACTTTTCTTGATGACACCTACAACGCCAATCCGGATTCCATGATTGCCGCCCTCCACGTGTTGCGCGACATGCCCTGCCGGGGCAGGCGCATCGCGGTCCTTGGGCGCATGGGGGAATTGGGTTCCTTTGACGGAGAGGGTTACCGGAGGGTTGGCGCCGTCGGCGGGGCGGATATCCTCATCAGCGTGGGAGCGGAAACCGCGCCCCTGCGCGAGGCGGCCCGCGGCGTCATCCCGGAGGTATTTGCCGCGGAGGACAACCAGGAGGCCATCGAGAGGCTCCGCGAACTGGCCCACGAGGATGACCTCATCCTGGTCAAGGGCAGCCGCTCGGCGGCCATGGAAACCATCATCCGGAATTTCTAATGCTCTACTACCTCTACGAATTGGGCGAATGGGGCCTGAAACAGGGCTGGGACAGCGATGTTCTCAAGGCTCTGAACGTGTTTTCCTACATCACATTTCGCGGAATTTGCGCCGCGGCCACATCCTTCCTGCTATCCATTATCTGTGGCAATTGGGTCATCCGAAAACTCATTTCCCTCAAATTTGGCCAGCCCGTGCGCACGCGCGAGGAGGTCCACCAACTCTTTGATTTGCATGGCGGCAAAAAGGGAACACCCACCATGGGGGGTCTTCTGATCATTGGAACTATTCTTGTTTCGACGCTCCTCTGGGCGCGCCCCACCAATCCCTTTGTGTGGCTGATCCTCTTCAGCGCGCTCTTCCTCGGCGGGATCGGATTCTATGATGACTGGTTGAAGGTCGTCCGCAAGGACTCGAAGGGCATCAGCAGTCGGCTCAAATTTGCCCTCCAGTGCGTCCTGGCGCTCGTCTTCACGGGCTATTTTCTCGTGGACCCGCGCCTGAGCGAGCTGGCCCAGAGCCTGTACATGCCATTCTTTAAGGGTCCCCTCCTCACGGGCATGGGCGCTTTCACCTTCATTTTTTTCCTGCTCGTGATCGTGGGGACATCCAACGCGGTCAATCTCACGGATGGCCTGGATGGGCTGGCCATTGGCTGCACGGCCACGGTGGCGGCCGCGTATGCGGCGCTTTCCTACCTTGCGGGAAATTCCAAGGCAGCCGCCTACCTGCAAATCCCCTTTGTGCCCTTTTCCGGAGAATTGGCGGTTGTTTGCGCCGCGCTGCTGGGAGCCTGCCTCGGATTTCTGTGGTGGAATGCGCATCCGGCGCGCGTGTTCATGGGGGACACGGGCTCGCTGGCCATCGGCGGAATGCTCGGAGCGGTGGCCATCTGCTGCAAACAGGAAATCCTGCTGGTGATCGTCGGCGGCGTCTTCGTCATCGAGGCGCTCTCCGTGATCCTGCAGGTGGCCAGTTTCAAGCTCACCGGGAGGCGCATCATCAAAATGTCGCCCCTGCACCACCACTTCGAGCTGAGTGGCTGGAAGGAAAACACGGTCATTGTCCGCTTTTGGATCATGTCCATTCTCTTCGGCCTGCTTGGCCTGGCCACCCTCAAACTGCGATGATTTACTCCGGAAAAAATTCCGTCGTCCTCGGGTTGGGCCACAGTGGCGAAGCAGCCGCGATCCTCCTCGCCGAAGAGGGCGCCCGCGTCACGGTCTGCGAAAGCGCCGACACGCCCGCAATCCGGGAGCGGATTCCCGCCTTGGAGGCTCTGGGTATCCGGGTGATTTGCGGACCGGCCGCGGAGAGCGATCCGGCGCGTTATGACGTGTGCGTCCTGAGTCCGGGCATTGACCCGGCAGTCCCTCTGGTCCGCAATGTGGTTGCCAAAAATATTCCCGTCATTGGCGAACTCGAGCTGGCCTTCGAGGAATGCCTGTGCCCGGTCATGGCCATCACGGGCACCAATGGAAAGACAACGACAACGGAACTCACGACCACCCTCCTCGACCGCTGCGGCATCCGCGCCATGAGCAGCGGGAATATCGGCGTCCCCTTCTCCTCGGCGGCGCGCCGGAGTGGCGCATTGGATGTGATGGTCCTGGAAGTCAGCTCGTTCCAGCTCGAGGCCATCCGGGCCTTCCGCCCGCAGGTGTCCGCATGGCTCAACCTGAGCCCCAACCATCTGGACCGCTACCCCGGCGTGAACGAATACCGCACCGCCAAACTCCGCATCTTTGAGAACCAGACCCCGGACGATTTTGCCGTGGTCAACGCGCTCTCGGACCTTCCGCCGCTGGCCGCCCGGAAAATCACATTCTCCGCAAAGTCGGACGCCGCGGATTTCACCCTCCGGGGGACCCGGATATGCCATGAGGGCCGCGCGCTGCTGGATCAGCGCGAGACCCGCCTCCCCGGCCTCCACAACGCCGAGAATCTCATGGCGGCGCTGGCCATGGGATTTGCCTTTGGCGTGGATTTGGACCGCCTGGCCGGCGCTGTCGGAGATTACGCCCCGCCCGCGCACCGCTGCGAGTTCGTGAGGGACCTCGATGGGGCGCGCTGGATCAATGACTCGAAGGCGACAAATTTGGACGCCGTCGAAATGGCCATCCGCTCCCAGGATCGCCCGGTGATTTTGATTGCGGGCGGCAAGGACAAGGGGTTTGAATTTGATCCGCTGCTTCCGCTGGCGCGGGAGCGCGTCCGCGTCGCCTTTCTTATCGGTGAAATGCGGGACCGCATCCGCGCCTCCTGGCAGGGCGTCCCGACCCGGACCGCCGATTCTCTGGCCGAGGCCGTCGCGCTGGCGCGGGCGGCCGCGACACCCGGGGATGTGGTCCTCTTCTCTCCTGGCACGTCGTCATTCGACATGTTCCGGAATTACGGCGACCGCGGGAACCAATTCAAGGAAGCCGTCCATGCCCTTTCTTAAAATCCACCAACACACACCATCGCCATGAGACCAAGAAGAACCGTAAAAATCCCACTCAAGCGCGCGGCGGCCCGACCCCGCGCGACGACCGCCAAATTGCCAGCCCGCGCGGCGCGGGACGAGGCTGAAATCGAGGATTACGAGGGGGAGAGCGAGCCGAACATGCGGTTCTCCCACGCGCTCTTTGTCGTCCTGATCCTGCACGTCATCGCGGTTGCCGGCGTTTTTGCGTTCAATTCGATCAAGACCCGACAAACGGAATCCGCCAAATCGGCTCCAGCCCCCATCGAGGGCGACCTGCCCGCGCGCGAGGCCGCAAAGCCCGTGGCAAAAACCGCCGCGCCCGCAGCGCCCACCGCGCAAAAGTCCCAACCCACGGAAAAGACGCCCGCGGCCACCCCTGCGGGGCGGACCCACGTCGTTGCCGCGGGGGACACACTGACGCGGATCGCCGCCACGTATAAGACCACCATTCCAGCCATTGAGGAGGCCAACAAGATCACCGCGCAATCCATGCTCCGTATCGGGCAGACCTTGGTCATTCCCGATCCAAAGACCGCCACTCGGACGTCTGGAACGCCTGGAGCGGTAGTCGCAAAGCCATTGTCCGGGAAGGCCATCATCCCTTCGGTGCCCAAGGCCGCATCCGCGGCGTCCTCCGCTCCCGCTGGAAATACTCCCGCAGCGCCATCCGCCAAGCGTCCAACGGACGGCATTTACGAGGTCGCGCGCGGCGACAACCCCTACGCCATCGCAAAGCGCTTCAACGTGAGCTACAAACAACTCCTCCAAATCAACAACATCGAGGATCCCAGAAAAATACAGATCGGACAAAAACTCAAATTGCCCTGACCCGCCTGTGGGGACGATTGGCGCTGCCGTCGGTCGTTCCCTTTGATGAGCCCATGCACCGCCACGCCATTTACATCCTGCTCCTGACCGTCGCAGCGCTCGCCTGCCTGGGAATGGTCATGCTCTCGAGCACGGCGGCCTTTGCCGCGGAGAGCCACGGAGACATGTACTTTTTTGTGAAGCGGCAAGGCATGTGGCTGGCGATTGCGGTGGTGACCGCAGTGGTGTCGGGAGCGTTGGACTACCGGATTTGGCGACGACTGTGGCCGCTGGTCATGGCCGGGACCTTTGTGCTGCTCCTCCTCTGCTTCGTGCCTCCCTTTGGGATGCGCATCAATGGCTCGAACCGCTGGGTCAATCTGGGCATCGTGAATTTTCAGCCCAGTGAGCTGGCCAAGGTGGCCGCGCTGCTCTTTCTGGCATGGTGGTTTGAGAAATACGAGGCGCGCTCTGGGAGGTTCTGGAAAGGGTGCGCAGTGCCGCTGATTGTCCTATGCGCTCTGGTGTTGCCCATTTTTGCCGAAGTGGACATGGGGACCACGGCGCTGATCCTGGCCGCTGGCCTGGCCGTGATGTTTCTCGCGGGGAGTCCCTTCAAGTGGCTTGCGCCCGTGGGTCTTCTCGGCCTCGCGGGGCTCCTTTACCTGGCCATCAATGATCCCGAGCGCCTGGGGCGCATGCTCGTTTTCCTGGACCCCTCGAAGGACCGCCTCAACGATGGCCTCCAACAATACCAGGCCCTGATCGCCTTTGGCTCCGGGGGCGTGGAAGGCCTGGGCCTCGGCGCGGGCCGCCAAAAAATGCTCTACCTGCCCTACGCGCACACGGATTTTATTTTTCCCATGAGCGGCGAAGAATTGGGGCTGAAATTCACCCTCGCCATTGTCATTGGCTACCTCGTGATTTGCATTTGCGGCACGCAGGTGGCCCTGAATGCCCGGGAGCGTTTTGGGATGCTCCTGGCCTTTGGGGGCGTGATGATGATCACCATCCAGGCGGCGGTGAATATCGGCGTCACCACCTCCCTCCTGCCCAACAAGGGCATGGCCCTCCCCTTCATCAGTTTCGGCGGCTCGGGTCTGGTCGTCTGCGCCTTTTTTGTCGGCCTGCTCGTGAGCGTCCACCGTCATGGCCATCCCTGCCACCCCGTGATTCCTCCGGCCCTGCAGCGGGCCCAGCAATATTGCCGGCTATGAGTGGCTCATTCCTGGCGGTCATTGCGTGCGGGGGCACGGGCGGGCACTTGTTTCCCGGGCTCGCCGTTGCCGAGGAATTGCGGGACCGTGGCCACGAGGCGCTCTTGGTCGTCTCCGAGAAGGCCATAGACAGCCTCGCCCTCGGGGAACACCCCGAATTTCGATGCGAAAAATTGCCCTCCATCGGCATGCCCTCCCCCCTGTCCCCGGCCTTCGTCAAATTCCTCAAAAGGTCCTGGGAGAGCCTGCGGACCTGCCGCGCGCTCTACCGCCGCCACCGCCCCGCGGTGGTCCTGGGCATGGGGGGATTTACCTCAGCGCCGCCGCTCCTCGCCGGACGACTGCGGGGCCTGCCCACGCTCATCCACGAATCCAATGCCATCCCAGGGAGGGCCAATCTCCTGGCCGCGCGCTTTGTCACGCGCGTCCTGACTGGCTTTGCGGAAACCGCCCGCCGGTTTCCACGGCACGATTGCGCAGTGACGGGAACCCCCGTGCGCAGGGATCTCGGGGAGGCCCAGCCCAGGGAGGAAGCGCTGACCCGCCTGAAATTGGATCCCGATCGCCCGACGCTCCTTGTCATGGGGGGCAGCCAGGGCGCGACCGCCATCAATCAGGCCCTCTTTCGGGCCGCGCCCCACCTCACGGGCGCCCCATTGCAAATCATCCATCTGACCGGGGAAAATGATGACCGCCTGGCGGTGGCCAATTACCAGCGCGAGGGCATCCCGCACTATGTCGCGCCCTTTCACCATGATATGGCCGGCTTGTATTCCGCTGCGGATCTGGTCGTTTCCCGGGCCGGCGCCGCCAGCCTCAGCGAACTCTCCCGCTTCCTCCTGCCAGCCATCCTGATTCCCTACCCCTTTGCCACGGATGACCATCAAACCGCCAACGCGAGAATATTTTCCTCGGCGGGCGCCGCCGAGCTTCTCCCAGAGGGCGAAGCGACTCCCGAAAGGCTGGCAGTTCTCATTTCCAATATCCTTTCCGATGAAAAACGGCGTCGGGCGATGGGAGAGGCCTCAGGGAGCCTGTGCCCGCGCGATGCCACAGCCAATGTCGCGGATGCTGTGGAGGAGGCCGTGAAGAGAGGAAAGTCATGACGCCTGCGACCTTGGAAGCTCTCGTGGCAGGCCCCCCCGCGCGCATTCATCTCCTGGGTGTCGCCGGCTCCGGCATGAGCGGCCTCACCGCCCTCCTGCTGGCCCTTGGCCACCATGTGAGCGGCTCGGACCGCGTGGACACCGTCGAGGTCGAACGCCTCGAGCGGAAAGGGCTCGACTTCCGAATGCCGCACACCGCCTCCTGCGTCCGCGGCATGGACCTCGTGGTCTATTCCTCGGCCATCAAGCCGGGAAACGTCGCCTTTGACGAGGCCATTCGCCTGGGGATCCCAATGGTCCGGCGCGCGGAGGCCCTTGCGGCCATCATGGCGGGCAAGACGGGCATCGTCGTCTGCGGCATGCACGGAAAGACGACCACCTCCTCGATGACGGCTCACGTCCTCCGCCAATGCGGGCTGAAACCCTCGCATTATGTCGGAGCGGAAATTCCCATCCTGGGCGCCAACGCGCGCTGGGATTCCGAGGGCGAGTATTTTGTCGCGGAAGGCGATGAGAGCGACGGAACCCTCGCGAATTACCATCCCGGACACGCCATCGTCCTCAACATCGAGCCCGAACACCTCGACTTTTATCCGGACCTCCCGGCCATTGACGCCGTCTTTTCCCGCCTCCTGGACCAGACCACCGGATTGATCGTGTATTGCGGCGACGACCCCGGAGCGACCCGCGTTTGCGGGAAGCGCAAAAATGCCATTTCCTATGGCGCGGGAGAATCGAATGCCTACCGCTTGACGGATCTGAGCGCGGAGAATTTTTCGTCGCGTTTCCGCGCGCTCCACGCGGGGCGCGATTTGGGAGTGGTCTCCCTGGGCATCCCTGGGCGTCACAATGCGCTGAATGCGCTGGCGGTCGTGGCTCTGGCCTCCGAACTCGGGCTGCCCTTCGAGGGGATCCGCTCCGCGCTCGAGGGATTCCGCGGAGCGAAGCGCCGGTTCGAGACCCTCTATCATGGCCCCGAAAATCTCGTCGTGGACGATTATGGCCATCACCCCACGGAAATCGCCGCAACAATTGCCACGGCCCGCGCGGGATCCTGGAAACGGGTCCTGGTCATGTTCCAGCCGCATCGGTACTCGAGGACACAGGCGCTCAGGGAGCAATTTTCCTCAGCCTTCGACGGAGCGGACGCCGTATTTGTCTCCGATATTTATCCAGCCAGCGAGGAGCCCATCCCAGGGGTCTCGGGGAAAACCCTGGCCGAGGCCATCCGCAATCACGGGCATCCGGGGGTTTTCAGCGAGCCGGAAACCGCCACAATCCACAGGGCCGCCGCCAATAGGCTGCGCGAAGGCGACCTCGTTCTGAGTCTGGGCGCCGGGAATATCCACGAAGCGGGCGCGAGACTCGCCGCCGACCTCGTCCTGCGCGACCGCCTGCGCGCGGTCATGGGGCCAGGCCTCCTCCGCCTGCACGAGCCACTTTCGCGTCATACGACCATGCGGGTGGGCGGGCCCGCCCAATTTTGGGTCGAGCCGGAGACCGAGGAGGGATTCGTGGATCTTGTCGCGTACTGTTTCGATGAGGGGATTCCCTTCATGGTGATGGGCCGCGGATCGAATCTTCTCGTCCGGGACGGAGGCATCCCCGGCGTCGTGGCATGCCTCTCCCGCGGGGAATTCGTCCGCCACGAAATCTCCGGGACGGAAATCACCGCCGGAGCGGGCCTCAAACTGAAGCAAATTGCCTCGATTGCGCGCAAGGCCGGTCTGGGAGGGTTCGAGTGGATGGAGGGCATCCCCGGAAGCCTCGGAGGAGGGCTCCGCATGAATGCGGGCGCCATGGGCTCGGAAACTTTCAACCGGGTCCTGCGCGTCCGCTCCTGCGACCAGGATGGCAATATTTTCACGCGCGCGCCCGCGGAAATGGAGGTCCGCTACCGGAATGTCCCGACCCTCCGGCAAAATTACGCCCTCTCCGCAACCCTGCGCGGCGAGCCCACCGACCCCGGCGAAATCGAGCGCAACCTGGCCGCGAGCGTCCACAAGCGCCGCACGACCCAGCCCGCAGCTTCCTGCGCGGGGTGCATTTTCAAAAATCCGGAGTCCATCCCCGCCGGCAAACTCATCGAGGAATTGGGCCTCAAAAATTCCTCCGTGGGCCCGGCGCGCGTTTCGGAGGTTCATGGGAATTTTATTGTGAATGATGGCGGCGCCACCGCGGAGGACATCCTCGCGCTGATTGCGCAGATCCAGGAGACCGCCCTGCAAAAGCGCGGCCTTGTCCTCGAGACCGAGGTGCAAATCGTTGGCGAACCCTTGCGAATATGACCGGCATTCTGAAAGACAAGACTGTAGTCGTCCTTATGGGCGGGCCAGGGACGGAGCGCGATGTCTCGCTCCGTTCCGGAGAGGCTGTGGCGCGCGCGCTCCGGAAGGGCGGCGTCCGCGCCCTGACGCTGGACGTTACAAATGACGAAGTGCGCATTCCAGAGGGAGCGGATCTCGCTTTTAACATGATTCATGGCACCTTCGGCGAGGATGGCGCCTTGCAGGATATCCTGGACCGAATCGGCATCCCCTACACGGGGGAGGGCGCGGCAGGCAGCCGCATGGCCTTTGACAAAATCCTGACAAAGCGCCGCTTCCAGGAGGCCGGTGTGCCCACCGCCGAATGGGCGGTTCTGCGAGCGGACGATGCCGCCCCCTTTGCCCCGCCCCTGGTTCTCAAGGCGCCGCGACAGGGCTCGAGCGTCGGCATCCACATCCTCCGCTCGCAAGAGGGCTTCCGCGCGGCCAAGGAAGATTGTCTGCGCTACGGACCGGAAATCCTGACCGAGAAATTTTTTCAAGGGAGGGAATTGACCGTTGGCATTCTCGGCGACGCAGCTCTCCCCATCATCGAAATTGTCGCCCGCGGCGGCTTCTACGATTACGAGCACAAATACACCAAGGGCGCGACGGAGTATTTTGTCCCCGCCCCCATCGGGGAGCGCGCCACGCGGGCCGTCCAGAAGGCCGCGCTTGCCGCGCACCGCTCCCTGGGACTCGAGGTCTATTCCCGCGTGGATATCCTGCTCGCCGAGGACGGCGCCATCAATGTCATGGAAATCAACACCATCCCGGGAATGACCGAGACCAGCCTGCTGCCCAAGGCGGCGGACGCCCTCGGCATCCCCTTTTTTGATCTCTGCGAACGCATTGCCGCGATTTCCCTCGCGCGCTTCTCCACGCGCTGAACCATGCCCGCCGCAAAATCCAAAAGACCTAAAAATCGAAAACTAAAACGTGGCGCAGCCGCGGATTACGTCCTCGAGGTGACGACACGCTCCACCTCCGCGCGGCGGCGGCGCAAGCGGCAGATTGCAGGCTGGATTCTTCGGCTCTTCCTGCTGGCTGCCCTCGCGGTCGGCGTCTTTTATGGAGCGCGGACGGCCTTTAACCGCTTCTTTTTTGCCAACCCGGACTACACCCTCCAAAAATTGGATCTGCACCTCGACAATATCCTGACGCGCGAGGAATTCCTGGAGGAGACCGGCGTACGTGAGGGAATGAATCTTTTTTCCGTGGACCTCGCAGAGCTGGAACGAACCCTCCGGGCGATTCCCATGACCGCTGAAGTTCGCATCCAGAGGATCGTCGCGGAACGCCGCCTCGCGGTCACCTTGCGCGCCCGCGCGCCCGTGGCCTGGGTGGCTCCGGAGGGGGAGACCGGCGACCCGAGCGCCCAGCCAGGAGCCTTCCTCGTGGACGCCAAAGGGGTGCTCATGAAGCCGCGCCACCTCCAGCCCGAATACCTGTATTTGCCCGCCATCTATGGCGCCAAGAGCGACAATATCCGCCAGGGCGAGCCGTTGCATTGCGAAGATTTGCGACTCGCGCTGGAACTCCTCGCGGAAAACGCGGCGCGCCCGGATTCCCTCCTGCATATTCGCTCGATGGACATTTCGCGCGGCTACCGGATTGACGTGCTCAATGACCAAAATGCGCGCATCAGTTTCGCTGCGTCGGATTTTGGAGATCAGCTCGACCGCCTGCAAAGACTCCTCCTCCATTGCGCCGAAACAGGCCGGGCCCTGGAAACGGTCAATCTCATGGTCAAACGCAACACTCCCGTGACATTCGTCATGGCCGCCGCGCAGGAACCCAAAAACGCCCCGGCGGGCCGCGCGACAAAACCGGGCAAATCTTCGGAAAGACACTAATGGCTCGCAGCGACATTCTTGTGGGCGTGGAAATTGGAACCTCGAAGGTGTGCGCCGTCGTGGCGGAATCCGGGCGCGATGGCTCGCTGCACATTCTGGGCGTGGGTACGGCGCCCTCCCGAGGGGTCCGCAAGGGGGAGGTGGTGGATCTGGGCATTGCGACGGAATGCCTCAGCGACGCGCTGGCCGCGGCCGAAGGCAATAGCAATGTCGCCATCGAGGATGTCTCGATCGCCGTGACGGGAAGCCACATCACCAGCTTCAACAGCCGAGGCTCGATCGCCATCCCCCCCGAGCGTCTGGAAATTGACGAAACCGACCTCGAGGAGGTTGCCATCAAGGCGCGGGAGGTGACCATCCCGGAGGAAAATTCCTTTCTGCACTCCATTATCCAGCATTACTACGTGGATGGTCAGGCGGGCGTCCTGAACCCTGTCGGCCTCGTGGGACGGCGACTCGAGGCGGATTTCCACATTATCCACGGCGTCAAAAACCGCCTGCAAAACATCCTGC
>WBZO01004254.1_pt1 | contig 15614 bp, 9 predicted proteins | sample 5204261 | NCBI WGS metagenome assembly WBZO01 (sample SAMN12412400, study PRJNA552823) | activated sludge metagenome | isolation source: activated sludge from anammox sidestream of wastewater treatment plant... | place: USA: North Carolina | collected 2017-09 | reverse complement strand
GCCGGATGTATTGCGCTACTTGCATCTGTCGTCAACTCTCTATGCCGACTTGCAAAAGAATTCGGCTTTTGACATTTCGATATTCGGGAAATGACAGCTATAAATTTTTCCTTCGATGGTCTGATCAATCGCTGGTTCGGAGGGAGGTTTATAGGTTGTAGGTGTTCGGCCGCAGGTTTTGGCTTACCGGCAAAGGCCACAACCGACTTTGCAAAAGCCCTGCCGCGCCGAGGCGATACTGAACATTTATTCGAGAAATGCTGTGAGCCAAATGAGTGACGATCAAACAACCGGCAACGTCGAAGCCAGGCGCGCGTGGCTCGCTCACATGCGGCACGAGTTGCGCACGCCGCTCAACGCCATCATCGGCTACAGCGAAATGTTGTTGGAGGATGCGCGGGCGGAAGGCCTGGCGGACTTCGCGCCCGATCTGGAGAAGATTCAGGCGGCGGGCGAGCGGCTGTTGAAGATTGTCAACGAAATTCTCTCGCCGGATCAGGCTGATGAGGCGCGAACCGAAGTCGGCGATGGCTTCGGCGCGAGGCTGCGACACGAGATGCGGACGCCGCTCACCGGCGCCATCGGCTACAGCGAGATGTTGCTGGAATTGGCTGTTGACGCAGGGCTGGAGAACTTCGTGGCCGACCTGGAACGAATTCGCGCTGCGGGATTCGCGTTGTTGGCTTTGCTGGATGACGCGGTGCAATGGAAAGAGGCGGGCCACGAAGACAGCAGCGCAGCTTTGGCGGAGAAGTCGCTGCCGAGCATGGCGCTCGCGGCCAGCCACGCGCCTGAGAGTAACAGCGTCGAGGCGGAGAGCGGGCGGTTGCTTGTCGTGGATGATAGCCCGATCAATTGCGACGTGCTCTCGCGGCGGCTGCAGCGGCTCGGCCACACGGTCGCTGTTGCGGGAGATGGAGCGCAGGCGCTGGCGATGATGCGGGAGCAGCCGTTCGATCTCGTGCTGCTCGACATCATGATGCCGGAACTGAACGGTTACGAAGTGTTGCAACGAATGAAGGCCGACAGCGCGTTGCGCGACCTGCCGGTGATTATGATCTCGGCGTTATACGAATTGGACAGCGTTGCGAAGTGCATCGAGCTGGGCGCGGCGGATTACTTGCCGAAGCCGTTCAACCCCGTGCTGCTCAAAGCCCGCGTGGACGCCTGTCTGGAAAAGAAGCGGTTTCGCGATAAAGAGATCGCCTACCAACAGGAATTGCAGCGGCTCAACAGTTTCATCCGAAAAACCTTTGGGCGCTACACGTCGGACGCGCTGGTGGACAGGCTGCTCGAATCCGAAGAGGGGCTGAATCTCGGCGGTCAGACCTGCGAAGTGACGATCCTGATGTCCGATCTGCGCGGCTTTACGGCGGTGGCCGAACGGCTCACGCCGCCGCAGGTGGTGACGCTGCTGAACATTTATCTTGGCGTGATGACTGAAGTGATCATGCGGTACGAAGGCATGATCAACGAATTCATCGGCGATGCGATCTTCGTCATCTTCGGCGCGCCCATCTGGCGGCCCGATCACGCCGAGCGCGCCGTCGCCTGCGCGGTGGCCATGCAACTCGCAATGGCCGAGGTCAACGAACAGAATCGCGCGGCGGGTTTGCCCGAAATCGCAATGGGCATCGGCATCAACACGGGCGAAGTCGTGGCGGGCAACATCGGCTCGGCCAGGCGCGCGAAATACGGCGTCATCGGCAGCCAGGTCAACCTGACGGCCCGCATCGAGTCTTACACGCTGGGCGGCCAGATTCTGATTTCAGAAGCGACGCGGCGGGCCGTCAACTGCGAATTGCGTGTCGAAGATCAGATAGCCGTCGAGGCGAAAGGCATCAAAGGGCCTACCTCCGTCTTGCGTGTGAGCGGCGTCGGCGGCGATTACAACCTGTTCCTGCCTGAAGTCAGCGAGAAACTTGTCCGGCTGAAGCAGGCGATCCCGTTGCGTTATTTCCTGATTGAAGAAAAACACACGTCGCAGGATTTTCACGAAGGGCAGTTGGTTGGCCTCTCGTCGCGGCGCGCCGAAATCCGGAGCGCGCACGCCGTCGCCACGCACAGCAACCTCAAGCTGCAATTCATCGGCTCAGACGGGCAAACGCTGCCCGGCGATCTTTATGGCAAAGTGTCGGGCCAGGCGGACGCAGACGCGCTGAACTTCTATCTCTCGTTTACCTCCATCCCGCCGGAGTTGGAGACGCTATTCCGGCGCTTGCTGGCGTGCGCGGCTGGCTGAGTTTTACCTTTCCAGAAGCTGTATCGCGTGCGCGTCCGGGTCTCGCGCGACGAAGCTTCGCTTAAAGCCGAGCGCAGGCTCCGCGAACCCGATCAAGCCGGATGAGATGAAATCGAAACGGCCTTCGCGCAACCTGACCGCCGCCGATTCGATGTCGTTCGTTACCAGCTTAGTCTGCCAATGAATCAGGTCGGTTGCTTTCTTGTCCGCCGGCGCCGGGCGGCCATCGCGCGGCGCCAGGTATTCCAGAAATTCAATGCCAGGGCCTGATTCGGCGCGCAACGCCGTGATGCGCAGCCGCGCGCCGAAGACGTTGTTCAATCTCTCCTGCTCGATTCCGTAATTCTCGCTTTCGCCCGCGACGCGCATACCGAGCGTGTTGCGGTAAAACTTCAAACTCGTCTCGGTGTCGCCGATGGCGATGGCCGTGTGGTCAATGCCCAAAAACAATTTGTCCGTATCCTGCTTCGATAACCAGCGCCATTTCTCGTCGCCTTTGTCATCGGGGAATTGCAGAATCTCCAAAGCGTGACCGTCGGGGTCTTTGAAGTAAAACGCCTTGATGCCGCCCGCGTTTTTGTTCCAGTCGGGCAAACGCTGCGGCCCGGCCGAGGCGTGTGTGACTTTGTTTTTGCGCAGCCATTGATAGGCGCGATCCATATCGCTGGTGATGATCGCGATGTGCTGGAACCATCGGTCGTTGCTGCGCGAATCAACCGGGATGGGGCGGCCGCGCGGCGCGATGTATTCGGTCAACTCGATGAATTCATCGCCGAGCCGCATCCGCACGACGCGCATCCGTAATCCGAAGACGCCTTGCAGATGTTCGTAATCGTCGCCGGTCACTTCAACGTCGGAGACCTTCTCGAAAGACAAGACTTTCGAGAAGAACTCGACCGAAGCGTCAGCGTCGCGGACGGTGAAGCCAACCGAGTCAACCGCTTTGACTATCGGTTGCGATGACGCCTGCTGCGCCGTCGCCGCCAATTGCGATGAACCGAACAGCAGAAAAAGCGGAAGCAAGAGCGCGAGCGCAAACGTCGAGCGCCGTAATTTATCAATATGGTTTGAAACGTTGATGTCCATAGATGTATTCCTTCTCCCGCTTCTGTAATCCCGAATGCGTTGAGGAAAATTCCGGGCGCGATCGAGCTTTTTCCTTTCGCTCTTCGTCGTTGCCGTGTCAAACCGGAAGAAGTAAGATGACGTAGGAATTCAATGAGGTGAACAATGAGCGTTCAAGCCGTAACACTGAATTTGCCTGACATTCTTTATCAACGCGCCAAACAGACCGCCGATGCGCTCGAACGCCCGCTCGAAGACGTGATTGTCAATGCGCTGGCGACTACGTTGCCCGCGCCGGAGGATGTCCCGTCGGAGATGGCTGGCGAGTTGACCGCAATGGCCCAGTTGAGCGATGAGGCTCTACTAGGGCTGGCCAACAGTCTATTGCCGGCTGCTCGACAGGAATTGCTCGATAGCTTGCTCGATCAGCAAGAGCGCGGCGAGTTGGATGAGGCTGGGCAGCGTGAACTGAAGGCGTTGCTGGCCGAATGCGGACGCCACGTGTTGCGTCGCGCTGAAGCGGTAGCCTTATTGCTTGCGCGTGGGCGCTCGGCGCCGCAACTATTGCCTATCCCGACTGGATCATGAGCCGGACTTACATCCCAACAGAATTGCGAAGTAGCGTTGAGATGACGGCGCGTTACCGTTGCGGCTATTGCCTCAGCGCGCAAAACATCATGGGCATACGATTGCATATTGAGCACATCATCCCACTGATCCTGGGTGGGCTAACCGTCGCCGAGAATCTCTGGCTGGCCTGCCCACTCTGCAATGGTTTCAAGGGCACGCAGACTCACGCCGTTGATCCGGAGACAGGCGAGCGCGTTCCTCTCTTCAATCCGCGAATGCAGAATTGGCGCGAGCACTTCGCCTGGAGCGAGAACGGAACTGAAATTATCGGCCAGACACCAATCGGCCGCGCGACTACGCTGGTTTTGCAACTCAACAACGAATACATCACGCCTGCTCGCCGAAGATGGGTGGCCGCCGGATGGCATCCACCCACCGACTAACACCACTTCAACCCAGTCTTTCCAACAAATGGTCTCCTACCCGCAACGCGTTCGCCATAATCGTCAACGCCGGATTGACCGCCGCGCTCGACACGAAGAAGCTGCCGTCAACGACGTAGAGGTTGTCAACGTCGTGCGCCTTGCAGTTCACGTCGAGCGCCGATGTTTTCGGATCGTTACCAAAACGGATCGTGCCGTTCTGATGCGCGACTCCGGCGAGCGGAATGCGCTGGCCCAGATAGAGGCTTCGCGCGAAAAGCCCCTGATGGCATTTGTGCCCGTGAACGTCGCATTTCGTCTGCTGTTTCATCAGCTCTTGCAGCTTCGCTTGCAGCCGCTTGTGCGGTTCCAGGTTGTTGGGCGTGTACGAGAGGACGATGTCGCCCTGGCGGTTGATGGTGACGCGGTTGTTCGGATCGGGCAGGTCTTCCGAAGTCAACCAGAAATCGAGCGAATGCCTGGCCATCAAATCCAGCGTGAAGCCGGGGGCGATGGCCGGCGCGCCCGCCGAGAGCGCCACGCCGTCGAGCTTGCCGACGAACGAGATGTGGCCCATCGGGAATTCCCAATCCTTCGATCCGAAATAGAAATCATTCAAGCCGAGCGTCTTCTGAAACGTCGTCGGGTTCGGGCATTTCGAAACGGCAAGCAGCACCGAATTGACGTGGCCCATGTAATGCCGCCCGACCGTGTCGCTGGAATTGGCCAGCCCGCGCGGATGTTTGTCGCTCGCCGAACGCAGCAGCAGCGCCGCCGAATTGATCGCGCCGCACGAAACCGCGACGATGCCCGCAGAGTATCTTTCCTCCACTCCGTTTCGTTTAACGTGAACCGCTGCGACCTCTCGCCCTGATGCGCTCGTTTCAAGCCGTGTGACCATCGCGTCGGTCAACAGCGTGACGTTCGAGTGATCGAGCGCAGGCTCGACGCCGCAGACGTGCGCGTCCGACTTGGCTTGAACCAGACAAGGGTATCCGTCGCAGGTCGAGCAACGAATGCAACGGCTGCGCGGGTCGTTCTCTTTCAGCATGATTCCGAGCGGCGCGTGAAATGGTTTGCAGCCCAGTCGAGCGAAATCTTCGTGAAGCTGTTGAATGCGCGGTTCGTGGCTGACCGCCGGGTGAGGGAAGGGGCCGCTGGCCCATGGTTCGGTCGGGTCTTCGCCGCGCGTTCCGTGAACGTGATAAAGATTCTCGGCCTGCGCGTAATAAGGCTCGAAGTCTTCGTAAGAGAGCGGCCACGCGGGCGAGAGGCCGTCGTAATGGCGAATCTCGCTGAAATCTTCCTTGCGCAATCGGAACAGCGCCGCGCCGTAAAATTTGGTGTTGCCGCCGACGTAATAGTTCGTGTGCGGATGCAGCGGCCGGCCGTCCCGGTCGTACCAGACTTCTTTCGTGTTGTATTTCGCTTCGACGTTGACGGCGCGCGATTCCCAATTGTCTTTCTCGCGCGGCACGAATCCGCCGCGTTCGAGCAGCAGAATTCGTTTGCCCGAAGGCGCGAGTTTGTACGCGAGCGTCCCGCCGCCCGCGCCCGTGCCGATGATGATCACGTCGTAATGGTTCGCGTTCGACATAAGTTCCTCCTTGCGCGTTCGTGTTCTCTTCTCCGATTGAATCCATTCAGCCCGCGTGAAAATTCCGCGAAGCGAAAATATCGTACTCAAGCCGCCATTCGCGCGGCCTCTCTGGTGGGGCTGAATCCGTAACTCGCGGCCAGATCGGAGAGCGTCGAGCGCAGCAGCTTTCGACCCCGGTTCAGTCTCGACATCACCGTTCCAATCGGGATGTCGAGCGTTTCGGCGACTTCCTTGTATGAAAACTCCTGCACGTCGGCCAGCAGAATCACCGCGCGATAATTTTCCGGGACGCGATCGAGCGCGGCCAGCACATCCTCGTCGCGCAATTCCTGCGGGACGGGCGGATCGTAGGTGAGTTGATCAAAAACAAAACTCTCTTCTTCCTTCACCGTTACCAGCCGGTAAGCTTTGCGGCGATGGTGATGGATGACGTGAAACATGATCTTGAACATCCACGCGCGGATGTTCGTGCCAGATTCGAAGCGGTGGTAAGACTTCCAGGCTTGCAGGTAAGTTTCCTGCACCACGTCTTCGGCTTCGGTCTGACAGCCGAGTATGCGACGCGCGGTTCGATAAAGATCGTTCATATGCGGCATCGCGGCGGTTTCAAATTCGTTGAGCGTCTGTTGGTTGGGCATAGTTGTTCCTCCCCGGCTCAGAATGCGAGCCGGCAATCAGCTTCGTTGTTCGGTTTCGGTTGAGCGAGGCGACTTTTATTCGCTCGTTGACCCGCCTGGCGAGAGGCTCTTTGTTGTGGGTTTCATCTGCTCCTGCAAAAACGGCGAGCAATTGATGAGCTTGATCTGGCGCTGATCGAGTTGTCGCAGCAATCGCACACCCTCGTGATCGGCGAAATTGACGCCGGTCAGATCGAGAGCCAGGCTGCCATTGCTTTGAAAAGCCTGCTCGCAACTCTCGCGCAACACTTCAACCCATTGACCGACGATGCGGCCATCGAGCCGCAAAATCGTCAAATCGTCCGTCGTTTTTTCTTCCAGAATTCGTAGCATTTACCTCTCCTTCTCCTGCTTGCGGCGATTGTTAGGGCAAGGCCGGCGCCACGACGGGTGGCCGCGCGGAAAAAGTATTCAACTGGCTGGGAACGCAGGGATTATGGGTTCAGATTGAAATTGCGAGTGAAGTGGCGCCCACGAAGCTTCGTGGGCGGTCAGGGCTTCGTGGGTTCGTGGCCGCGAAATTTCGTGGGTGGCTTTGAATTGTAACTGCTCAGCCAATCTTCGTCCCAGCGGGACGGTTTGATTTTAGGCAGGTCGTTTACGGCCTGCTACAAAGGCAAACGATTTTTACGTCGCGTCGCGACGATTGAAACCGGCGTCGTGTGATTCAATCGTCGCGACGCTACGAAATATATTATCGAAATATATTATTCGGTCTCATGCAGGCCGTAAACGACCTGCCTAAAATCAAACCGTCGCTATGCGACGAAAACCGTCGCTACGCGACGAAAACCGTCGCTACGCGACGAAAACCGTCGCTAGGCGGCGAAGAGGGCTGAGCAGTTACCCTGGATTTCAGGTTTTGGGTTTGGGTCTTATGTTTTGGGACGTTGAATCCCCATCTTCTTCAAGCGGCTGCGGAGCGTGTTCGGATGCAGGTTGAGCATTCTGGCCGCGCCCTTGTCGCCTTCGATCACCCAGTTGGTTTGCGCGAGCGCTTTGAGGATGTGCTGCCGCTCCAGGTCTTCGAGCGAAGTCGGAGAGTCAGGCGTCGCGTCGTGGCGGCCATCGGCTTGCGTCGCCGCTTGAGCGGCGGCCAGCGGTTGGATTTCGGGCGCCGCTTGCGCCGTCTGGGCGGACGGCAGCAGGGCGGGATCAATCGTCAGCGCCGAGCCGTTGCTGAGCACGACGCCGCGTTCGATCAGATTCTGCAATTCGCGGATGTTGCCCGGCCAATGATAATTCGTCATCAGCTCAATCGTTTCCTGCGAGACACCGTTTACCTTGTGGCCGAATTGGCGCGCATAACGCGAGAGGAAGAACATCGCCAGTTGCGGGATGTCTTCTCGGCGTTCGCGCAGCGGCGGGTTGCGCAGCGGCAGCACGTTCAGGCGATAAAACAGATCGGCGCGGAAACGTCCGGCTTTGACTTCGTCTTCAAGATTGCGATTGGTGGCGGCGATGATGCGCACGTCAACTTTGATTGTCTTGCTCGATCCGACCGGCTCGAATTCGCCTTCCTGCAGCACGCGCAGCAGTTTGACCTGAGTCTCCAGCGGCAACTCGCCGACCTCGTCCAGGAAGAGCGTGCCGCCGTCGGCCAGTTCAAATCGCCCGGTGCGTTTGTCGAGCGCGCCGGTGAACGCGCCTTTGACGTGGCCGAAAAGCTCGCTTTCGACCAGCCCGGCGGAGATTGCGCCGCAGTTGACTTTGACCAGCGGGCGATCCTTGCGCGCGCTGCGGTTGTGTATGGCGCGGGCGATCAATTCTTTGCCCGTGCCGGTTTCGCCCAGGATCAGGACTGTCGCGTTGGTCGGCGCGACGCGTTCGACCTGTTGCAGCACGGCAAGCAGCGCGGGGCTTGAACCGACGATTTCTTCAAAGTTGTGCTCGCGCCGAATCTCTTCCTGCAGGTAAATGTTTTCCTCGTGCAGCCGGTTTTTGAGCCTCTCGACTTCGGCCATCGCCACGCGCAATTCAGCATCCGTTCGCAACCGTTCCAGTTCGGCGCCGGCGCGAGCCGCGAAGATTTTCAGCAGTGACAGATTGCGCGCCGTGCCGGGCATCGGCCCATCGTCGAGCACCGCCAGATGCCCGATCACCTTGCCGGCGGCGTCGTGCAGAGGCAATCCCAGATAGCCTTCGGCCCGCATCTCTACCAGGTCGTAATCGTTGGGGAAAAGATGTTGAACGCCTTCGGGGTAATGGCAGATTTCTCCCTCAAGCGCTTTCCGGCAAGGCGTTTCGGTGATGTCGTACTCGACGTTGTCCGACAGCCGATCCTTGTTCCAGAAGGCGAGCGTCCGCGCTTTGATTTTGGGTTCGCCCCGGCATTCGGTGACGAACGCGTATTTCACACGGAGCGCCGCCGCCAGATGGTGAACCAGCATCGAGAAGAAATCGCCTCCGGTCACTGCGGCTGTACCTTCGACAATCGAACGCAGCGTCTCTTCGGTTTGCCGCGTCTCGTCGTAAAGCATCGCGTTTTCCAGCGAGATTGCGGCCTGCGCCGACAGCGTCTGCATCACCTGAATCCGGTCAGGCGTGAACGCGCCGCTGACCTTGTTGTTCTCCAGATAAAGAATGCCCGTCAGCCGCGCCTGATTGAGCGCCGGGAGGCACATCACCGAACGCGGTTTGCGCCTGGCGATGTATGGGTCGCCGCTGTAACGGTCATCGCTTTGCGCATCGGCCAGCACGATGCTTTCCGCTGTCCGCCGAACGTAATTGACGATGCTTTTGGGCAAATGATCCGCTTCGTTGAGCGGGACAATTCGCGCCTCGGCTGAATCCGTCAAGCCTTCGGTGTAGACGAAAAATTCGCCGCCGTGTTCTCCACCGTGTTTGAGGATGAGGCTGCCTCGCTCGGCGCCCGCGTTTTCGATGGCGATGCGCAACAAGGTGGCGGGCAGCTTCTTCAACTCGATTTCACCGGCGATGGCTTGCGTGGCCTTCATCAGGCTGAAGAAATCCAGCGCGCCCGCTTCGGCGCCCGCCGCCGGTTGCGCCTCGCCGAGTTTGTCGCCGGGCTGAGGCTTCAACAGATCGGCGTATCGGCGTTCGAGTTCTGCGACTTTTGCGGTTGCGCCCCACTGCCGGTAATTATCCCGCGCTTCGGTCATGAAGACGGCGGCGGCTTCGGTCTGTCCGCGGCCGCTCCAGAAGCGCGCGTAAAGCTCGTTCGCCAGCGCCTGATACTGAATCATGTTTGTTTGCGCGGCGTAGCGGATGGCCTGCTCATAAGCGCTTAGCGCAGCCATCTCACGTCCTGCGATGCGTTCGATTTCAGCCGAGAGCAGCAACGACGGGCAGAGATAATTTTCAGGACAGCTTTCGGCCAGCGCGGCCAGATTGGCTTGCGACTTTCTGATCTCTTTCAAGTATTCGTTCCGCTCTTCCTCTCGCGTAGTGGCGAATTTATCCGTCACGTGACGAATAAATTCGTCACTACGCGGGGATTGCTTCGCGCCGCCGTAACACGCGGCCAGCGCCAGGCCGCCCCAGAAATCCAGCAGCACAGGCCAGATGGTTCCTGAAAGATGGTGCGCGATCCGGCGCGCTTCCCGCGCCGCCGCCACCGCCTGATCGAACTCTTCAAAGAGATATGCGAGATGAAGTCTGGCGGCCAGATGGAACATCGTGAAAAACGGATTGCCGTCGTAAGTCTCCGCATAGCTCCGCTCGTCGAACTCTTCAGCCGAAAGCGAGAGCCGCGCGCCGGTTTCTCCGCGCAGCGCGCGCGCCCAATTCAGGATGAGCTGGTGAGCGTCGGCAAAGCCGGTATTTTTGAGCTTTCGGATGAGCGCCAGGCTCGGCGTGTAATCGCGCAGGAATTGCGCCAGGTCCCGGTTGGCGACAATCGCCGGCCAGGTTTCGGTGCCGGCGCCATAAGCCGCATAGAGAAAATCGCCGGCCTCAAGTCCGCTCCGGCAGGCCTCGCGCGCGTACGGGATGCAATCGCTCATCGGCCGTCGCCAGAGCGCGACGTGCGCGTGGAACTGCTGATAAATCTTGGCTCGCCGTTTGGAATCGTTGAAGCGCTCGTTCACGCGCAACGCCAGTTTGCCGAATTCGTAAGCCGATTCGTAATCGCCGCGAACCGGCCCAACAGTGATGGCATGCGTCACATAACCGTAAGCCGATTCAGCCAGGTTTCCGTGAAGCAGCGAAAGGCGCGTCATCGTGGCCGAAATCAGACGCGCCAGCACCGCGTCCCCCAGGATGTAAGTCGAAGCCCAGATGTCGGTCAGAATGTTCATGACCATTTTTATTGCGGGATCGGTCATGACCGGCAATTCGATGAGCGATTCGATGCTGCGTTCGCCGATCAGCAATTGAATGGCTTCAATCTCAGTTTCCAGCGCGGCCTGTTTCTCTTCGGCGGAATCGGGGAATGAAACGCCAAAGAGCGCGAGGCCTTCGCGGGCCTGTGTGAGCGCGTCGGCGTAACGCGACATGTTTTCGTACTGAACCATCCGCAGGCTGTAGACTCCGGCTTTGTCCAGCCCGGTCTTTGCGCGTTCGAGCAGGAGATCGAACGCCGCGGTCGCCGCGTCGAAATCGCCGCACAGGTATTCGCATTCGGCTGATTCAAAATGCAGCGCGAAAGCCAGATCGTAATCGGTTTCCCAATGCGCTTCGGCGAGCAGGCTCGATCCGGCTTTGAAGAAATCCAGCGCAGCGGCGTGAGCGGTTGAGGACTTGGCCTTGCGCCCGGCGCTCAGGTTTAGCCGCGCCAACTCGATGCGCTCGCTCTCTTCGGTCATCAGGCCGCTGCCGAGATTCAAATGCCGGACGATGTCGAAGAGGTTTTCCTCCGACTGATCATTTTTCATGCGCGAGCGCAGCAGCCGCCCAACCGCCAGATGGACAGGCTGTTTCCGTTCATCGGGGATCAGCGCATAGGCGGCCTGCTGCACGCGGTCATGCAGGAAAGCGTAGGATTGCGGATTGCGGATTGCGGATTGCGGATTGTCACCCGATTGCGAGCCGCTTTCCATGTTCAATCCGCAATCCGCAATCCGCAATCCGCAATTGATAATCAACCCTTCGTTGATCGCTTCCTTGAGATCGCCCTCCGTCGTCTCCGGCGATTGCTCGCTGACGGTGGCCAGCGCGCTCAGGTCGAACTGATTTCCGATGCAGGAGGCGAGCGTCAATGCGCGGCGGGTTTTTTCAGAGAGCCGCTGAATCTTGCGCGACATCAGATCAATCACGTTGTCGGTCAGCGGGGCGCCGGCAATGGCGTCAAGATCGTACGTCCAGCGGCATTGCTCGTAATCGAACCTGATGAATCCATCCTGCTTGAGCGTCTTCAGAAACTCGCACACGAAAAACGGGTTCCCGCCGGTTTTTTCCAGAACCAGTCGCGCCAGCGGTTCGGCGTCCGAAAGTTCGCCATGCAGCGTGTCGCGCGCCAGCATCGTCAGCTCAGGCAGTCGCAGCGGCCCCAACGCGACGCGCTGAAGATTGATTCCGGCGGATTCGAGCGCGTTCAGGCTTCGCATCAACGGATGACCGGCGTCAACTTCGTTATCGCGGTACGCGCCCATCAAAAAGAGCGACTCAATCTCCTGACTCGTGAGCATCGGCTGGAGCAGGCTCAGCGTCGCCGCGTCGGCCCATTGCAAATCATCGAGGAAGACCACCAGCGGATGCTCTTGCCGCGCGAGCGCTCCGATGAAATTCTGAAAGACCAGTTGAAACCTGTTCAGAGCCTCCGCCGGGCCGAGCGATGGCGGCGGCTGTTGTTTGCCGATGATCAATTCGATCTCCGGTATGACTTCGGTCAATACGCCGCCCTGCGCGCCCAGCGCATTCGACAATCTGGCGCGCCACAACGCCAGCCGCTCTTCGCTCTCGGTCAACAGTTGCCGAACCAGCGCGCGAAACGCCTGGATCAAAGCGCCGAATGGAACGCCGCGCGCGACCTGATCGAATTTGCCGGAGATGAAATAGCCCCGCTCGCGCACGATGGGTTTGTACAATTCCTGAATGAGCGAGGTCTTGCCGATGCCGGAATAGCCGGCCACGAGCATCATTGATCCAGCCGCCGCGCGCCCTTCACAGACACGGTCGAACGCGCCGAGCAATTCCGCGACCTCCGCTTCGCGTCCATACAGCTTTTGCGGGATGAGAAAACGATCCGGCACATCGCGCTCGCCGAGCGTGAACGATTCGACCGCGCCGCGCGCCGCCCAATCGCGGGCGCAAAGCGCCAGGTCTTCCTTCAATCCCAGAGCGCTCTGATAGCGATCCTCGGCGTTCTTTGCGAGCAGCTTCACCACGATGTTCGAGACCTGCTTCGGAATCTCCGGGTTGATTTCGGCGGGATCGGGCGGAGTTTTTGCGATGTGGCAATAAATCAATTCGAGCGCGTCGTCAGAGCCGGACGAAGGCCCGGCTGCGGAATGAAAAGGCGGGCGACCGGTCAGCATTTCGTAAAAGACGCAGCCGAGCGAATAGAAGTCCGTGCGGTAATCAATCGCCCGATTCATCCGTCCGGTCTGTTCCGGCGACAGGTAAGCGAGCGCGCCGCGCAGTAGATGCGGGGGAGGCGGCGCTGTCGGCCCGCCTGCGCCGCGCGATGCGAAGCCAAAACCGATCAGGGATATTTCACAGGTTTCATCGTTGATCAGAATGTTGTCGGGATTGATGCTCTGGTGTGTGATTTCTCGCCGGTGCAATTCAGCCAGGAGCGCCGCCAGTTTGAGCGCGAGTTTGAAAAAAGAGTCGAGGTTCACAGATCGCGCGCCGAGCGAGGCGCGCAACGGCGATCCGCCGCAATCTTCCAGCGCCAGGCAACAGAAGCCATCGTTGCGAATCAGATCGCAGGCGCGGGGAATTCCGGCCAGCGCCAGTTCGCGCAGAATCTCGAACTCGTGTTCGATCAGTTTTATCTCGATTGCGCCTGCGCTGGTTGCGCGCGAAAGATGGAGATGGGGAATTTTGAGCAGAACCGGGATCCGGTCTGTGTTACGCCGTCCCCGGAAAAGAGCCTGCCAGTCATTGCGCCCGATTTCCTGAATAACTTCATACCCTGGAATCACCATAGAAAGCTTCTCCGGCTCGGATCATAATGTCGGTCGCAACCATGCGGCAAGATCGTGGCCGACAGGAAAATTGAAAGCGTGTCAAAAGGTGGCTGTCTGATAAAGAGATACCTCGAAGTGGAAGATTTATTCCCAAAAAAAATGTGAACCCCCGGCTCGTAGAGGGGCGTATAGCTCGGCATGAATACCAACCAGATTGACTTACCCGCTTCTCAGAAGCAGCTTCGGGTGTGGCCCGGTGTGGCCGCCGTGGCGCTGCAGGGCTTGTTCTGGCTTCTCCCTTTCATCGTTCGCGACACTGGCATGGTCGCAATGCTTGGCGGACTTGCCTCCGGATTGGCCGTCCTCGTTTGGTGGCTGTTATTCAGTCGCGCGGCGTGGGTAGAGCGTATCGGCGCCATCGCGCTTATGGCGCCCGCGCTCATTGCGACCAAACATGTCGTTCACGAGTCCATTGCCGGCGGAGCGATGGGGATGCTGCTCTACTTTTACGCCATCCCTGTTATGAGCCTCACACTTGTCATCTGGGCCGTGGCCAGCCGCCGCCTGTCCCTCTCCGGCGGGCTTCGGCGCGCGTCGCTGGTTGCCGCCATTCTGCTCGCGTGCGGAGTGTTTACGCTCCTGCGAACCAGCGGTATGTCTGGCGAAGGCGATTCGGATTTCCACTGGCGATGGACGCCGACCCCCGAACAACGTCTCCTTGCCCAGTCGAGCAATGAAAAAGAGCCGGTCGTCCCTCCGCTCGCTGCCGCATCCGCGCCACCCGAAACGCCAAGTCCGACTCCGACTGCTGAGCCTGCGACATCTCCGACTCCCGCTGGTTCCGCCGAGAAGATTGGCGCAGATGCCGAAGCAGCGACAACCGGCGCTAACTGGTCCGGCTTTCGCGGCTCGAAACGCGACGGCGTCATTCGCGGCGTGCAAATCCAAACTGACTGGTCTCAATCGAAGCCCATCGAGATGTGGCGCCGCACTGTCGGCCCGGGCTGGTCATCCTTCTCAGTTCGCGGCAATCACTTCTACACTCAGGAGCAGCGCGGCGACGATGAGATTGTCTCCTGCTACAACCTGACCACCGGCGAGCCGGTTTGGAGACACCGCGATAGGGCCAGGTTCTACGAATCGAACGCCGGCGCCGGGCCGCGCGCGACGCCGACCTTGAGCAATGGCCGCGTCTACACGTTCGGCGCGACGGGGGTGCTGAACGCGCTCAACGCTCGCGACGGCTCCGTCGTCTGGTCGCGCAACGCGGCGTCGGATACCAAAACGAAAGTCCCGGACTGGGGATTTGCAAGCTCGCCGCTGATCGTCGGCGATATCGTAGTCGTCGCCACCTCCGGAGTGCTCGCCGCCTACGACGCCGCAAGCGGCAATCCGCGCTGGCAAGGCCCGGCTGATAAAGGCGGCTACAGTTCGCCGCAACTCGTGACGATCAACGGCGTCGCGCAAATCCTCCTGCTGAACGGAGAAGGCGTGACGAGCGTCTCCCCGGCCGATGGCAAATTGCTCTGGAAGCACGAATGGAATGGCGACGGCATCGTACAGCCGTTCGTGATCGCGGGCAGCGACGTTTTGCTCGGCAGCGGCTCCGGATTGGCGGCGGTAGGATTGCGCCGCGTCTCGGTCACGCGCGGCGACACTGGATGGAGCGTCCAGGAACGTTGGACGTCTACGGGGCTGAAGCCCTACTACAACGATTTCGTCGTTCACAAGGGCCACGCCTACGGCTTCGACGGCAGCATCCTCGCATGCGTCGGCCTCGAAGACGGCAAGCGCAAGTGGAAGGGCGGACGCTATGGCCACGGCCAGATCATGCTGCTGCCCGACCAGGATTTGCTGCTGGCGTTGTCGGAAGAAGGCGAACTGGCGCTGGTCAAAGCGACCCCCGATCAGTTCACGGAACTCGCGCGCTTCAAGGCCATCGAGGGCAAGACCTGGAACCATCCGGCGCTGGTCAGCGACGTCCTACTGGTTCGCAACGGCGAG
>WBZO01003044.1_pt1 | contig 15614 bp, 11 predicted proteins | sample 5204261 | NCBI WGS metagenome assembly WBZO01 (sample SAMN12412400, study PRJNA552823) | activated sludge metagenome | isolation source: activated sludge from anammox sidestream of wastewater treatment plant... | place: USA: North Carolina | collected 2017-09 | reverse complement strand
CAGCGGCGCCAGCCCCGGCCGGTGGTTATCCAGATAGCGACCCGCGCCGTAGGTCCCGGCGCCGTTGGTGGCGTCCCTGAACGGCAGGAAGAAGTCGCCGGCCTCGGGATCGCTATAGAGCGTGAGGCGCGCCGTCTCGCCGCCCACCTCGAACTCAAACGTCCCCCAGCGACGAAACGGCCGGACGTCGCCCGTGCTGGTCTCCATCTCGATGAGCGGCTCGTCGTCCGGCAGTCGCTCGACGGCGACGGTGATATCCAGCGCCGGGTCGTGGTCATAATAGTCCAGCCCGGCGAAGTTGTCGCGCTGGTCCCAGTCCAGCGGCGAATCGGGATTATGCTGCAAAAAGTCGTCAACCGCGTCGCGGAACTGGCGGAGTTGTTCGTCCATCGTCCTCTATCCTCAGGCGGGGCCTCATGTGCCGACGACGATGCCGCCGTCGACGCGCAGCACCTCGCCGGTGATGAAGCTCGCCTCATCGGAAGCCAGGAACAGGTACGCGTTGGCGATATCGCGCGGCTCGCCCAGCCGGCCCAGCGGGGTGCGCGCCCGCATCCCGGCCAGGATGTTCTCGGGCATGGCGGCGACCATCTCCGTGGCGGTGAAGCCCGGGGCCACGGCGTTGACGCGGATGCCCGAACGGCCCAGCTCGCGCGCCCACACCTTGGTCATGCCGATGACGGCCGACTTGCTGGCCACATAGTTGGTCTGGCCGAAATTGCCGTCCAGCCCGACGATCGACGACGCGTTGAGGACGACGCCGCCCCCCTGCCGGATCATCGCCGGGGCGACGGCCTGGGTGCAGTTGAAGACCCCCTTCAGATTGACGGAGATGACCAGGTCGAAGTCGGCCTCGGACATCTGCTTCACCAGCTCGCCGTCCTTCACCTTGACCAGCGTGCCGTCGCGCAACACGCCGGCGTTATTGACCAGCACGTCCACCCGGCCGTACCGCTCCACCACGGCGTCGATGAACCCCTGCACCGCCTGGCGGTCGGCCACGTTGACCTTGTAGAACGCCGCGCCGATCTCCGCGGCCGTCCGGATACCCTGTTCCTCGTTGAGGTCGCAAATGACCACCGCCGCGCCTTCCTCGGCGAAGCGGGCCGCCGTGGCCTTGCCGATGCCGGCCGCGCCGCCGGTGACCACACAAACCTTGTCTTTCAAGCGCATGGCAACTCCTTACTCGTCGGGCCGCCCGGCCCAACCGTCAATAACGCAAAATCCCCGCCGGAGCGGGGACCTGATTAGGCGGAGAGGGTGGGATTCGAACCCACGGTGACCTCACGGCCACAACGCTTTTCGAGAGCGCCCCGATCAACCACTCCGGCACCTCTCCGAACGGATTACAGTATAGCAACAAACGGCGAATTCGTGAAGGGCGGCAAGGCCGATCTAGCGATTTTCGTCGCGCAATCGCCGGAAAAACTCCTGCAGCAACGCGCCGGCCTCATCGGCCAGCACGCCGGAGACGACCTCGACGCGATGGTTGAACTCCGGCCGGCTCAGCACGTCGATGACCGTGCCGTCCGCGCCGAAGCGCACGTCCTTCGCGCCATAGACCAGCCGCGACAGCCGCGCCTGGATCATGGCCCCGGCGCACATCGGGCAAGGCTCCAGCGTGCAATAGAGGGTCACGCCGATCAGCCGCCAGCTGTTCAGATGCGCCGCCGCCGCCCGCAAGGCGATCATCTCGGCGTGGGCCGTCGGGTCCTGGTCGCTCTCCTTGCGGTTGAAGCCCGCGCCGATGACCTGGCCATCCAGCACGGCCACCGCGCCGACCGGCACCTCGCCCAATTCAATCGCTTGCCGGGCCTGGGCCAGGGCCAGCCGCATCCACGGTTCCAGTTCTTCCATCATCCTGTGGCCATCCTGTAACAGCCCGCTCGAACCTGCGGATTGTATCAAATCCGCGCCGCGCTCGCATACGCCCGCGCCCATCTTGACCCCGGGCATCTATGGTATAATGTCGGCAGCAGCCGGTCTGCCCCCCCACCCGTTTTTAGCGCTGATTTCAGGCGGGCCGGAAGCCTGTCGCCGCTTGATAGTCACGTTTGTGGAACTTATTCATCCCGGGCTTCGTCACTGACATGAGGGACGTATCGCTGAATAATCGACACAGCCACGCCCCCATCTACTGGTCAACCATTTGTCAATCGTTCATGAATCCGAGGGGGTAAACCCATGCGAAACCGTCGTATCATCCGAATCCTTATCCTGATGCTGGCCCTGCTGCTGGTTCTGGCCGCTTGCCGGCGCGGCCGGCCGGCGACCGCCCCAACGCCGGAGCCTGCCCCAACGGCCGAGGCAACGGCCCAGCCCGAACCCGCAACCCCGGCCGAGCCGTCCCCGACCGAGCCGTCCGCAGCCAGACCGGTGCCGCTGGACGCGATCGACTGGCCGCCGCAGGTCGTGGCCAGCGACCCGCTCCCCGACCAGGAAGTGGCGCTCGACACGCCCATCACCCTGCGCTTCGACCAACCGATGGACCAGGCCTCGGTCGAGGCGGCTTTCTCCGTGGAGCCGCCGGTCGACGGCAAGCTGAGCTGGCCCACGCCGACGGTCGCCGTCTTCACGCCGGCCAAGGCGCTATCCAGCGGCCAGACGTATCGCGTCTCGCTGGCCAACACCGCCAGCGCGTTGAACGGCCAATCCCTGGAAGAGCCGCTCGAGTTCGCCATCCAGGCCACCGGGCCGCTGCGCGTGACGCAGATCAGCCCGGCGGATAACTCCCCGTCGGTGCAGACCGACGCGATCGTCACCGTCGTCTTCAACAAGCCCGTCGTGCCGCTGGTCAGCTCCGGCGAGCAGGCCGGGCTGCCGCAACCGCTCGTGTTCAATCCGCCCGTCAACGGCAAGGGCGAATGGACGACGACGAGCATCTACCGCTTCATGCCCGATCCCGCCTTCGCCGGCGCGACGAGCTACACCGTCACCGTCGACCCGGCCCTGACCGACCTCACCGGCAGCGGCCTCGAAGACGCGCCAACCGTCCGCTTCACGACGGTCCGGCCCGAAGTCGTCACCGTGGAGCCGGAGAACGAGGCCGACCGCATCGCGCCCACCTCGCCGATCACCGTCACGTTCAACATGCCGATGGACCGGCCCAGCGTGGAGGCGGCGACCAGCCTGAGCGCGGAGGGCGGCGCGGCCGTCCCGCTGGCCTATCAATGGCAGAAAGATGACCGCGTCGTGGTTCTGGTGCCCGACGACCTGTTGCCGCTGGAGACGCGCTTCACGCTGACCGTCGGCGCTTCGGCCGCCTCGGCCAACGGCCAGGCGACGATGGCCGCGGCCCACACCAGCAACTTCACGACCGTCGCCTACCCGGCCGTCATCAACACCTACCCGGCCGACGGCGCGCAAGCCGAGTTCTACCAGCAGGGGACGAACATCGAGTTCGCCTCGCCCATGGTCGACGCGACGATCGAAGACCAGATCATCGTCTCGCCCAATCCCGGCAACATCAGCTACTTCTTCAGCCAGTGGGAAGACTCCTACTCGGTTTCCCTGTCGTTCAACCTGGAGCCGGAGACGGAGTATACCGTCACCATCCCCGCCACGGCGGCCGACCCCTACGGCAACACCCTGGGGCAACCCTACACTTATTCCTTCACCGCCGCGCCCTACCCGCCGATGGCGTCGCTGAATCTGCCGTCCGGCATAGCGCAGCTCAGCACGAGCTTCCCGACCGACGTCCAGATCCAGCACCGCAGCGTCAGCGAGCTGAACGTAACGCTCTACGAGATGCCGGCCAACGCCGGCATGCTGTTCAACACCTACGGAATCGGGGAACTCGCCCCGCCGGGAGCGCCGCTGTTCACGACGACCATCCGCACCGACGCAACCGCCAAAACAACCGGCGTGGAGACGGTCCAACTGGCCGGCGGCGGCACGTTGCCGGCCGGCTTCTACCTGCTGAAGGTCGACGCGCCCGAGCTTGACGAGGATACAAGCTGGTGGCAGAACCGCGACGTCCTGCTGGTCGTCGCCGACACCAATCTGGTGGTGAAGGAGATGTTCGGCGAGGTCAACGTCTGGGCCACCAGCCTGGAGACGGGCCAGCCGAGCGGCGGCCTCGACGTGGCGCTCTACGACGCCGACGGAAAGCCGGCGGGCACGGCCGTCACCGACGCCAGCGGCTTCGCGCGCTTCGACTATGACCAGACCGATGATTATCTGCGCGGCGTGGCCGTGATCAGCGGCCAGCCCGGCGCGGCCGGCTTCGGCGCGGTCACTTCCAGCTGGAACGGCAACGTCACCCCGTGGCAAGCGGGCCTCGACAACGACACCGGCCGCGAGCAGACTCTCTACGCCTACATCTATACCGACCGGCCTATCTATCGCCCCGGCGACACGGTGCATTACAAGGGCATCGTCCGCGACACGCACTTCGGCCGCTACACGCTGCCCGATATCGACCAGTTGAAAATCCTGGTCCAGCCCGCCTTCTACATGGGCAACGATACGTTCGAGGACGCGTTCAACGTCACCCTGTACCAGGACGGCATATTCAGCGGCGACTACGTCCTGCCGGCCGGCATGTCGCTGGGAAGCTACACGTTCAGCATCGACGGCGGCTACTGGCTGTCGACGCGCTCCTTCACCGTGGCCGAGTATCGCACGCCCGAGTTCATGGTGACGGTGACCCCGGAGACCGGCGAGCTTCTGCGCGGGCAGGCGACCCGCGTCGAGGTCAACGCCGCCTACCTGTTTGGCGGCTCGGCCGCCGGGCTGCCGGTCAACTGGAACGCCTACGAGAAAGAGTTCGTGCCCCGGTTCGACAGCGCCCCGGGCTATGTCTTTGGCGACCAGGCCGGATTCAACTATAAGGTAGCCGACATGTTCGCCGGCTTCGGGATCGGCGAACTGGGCCGGTCGATCCAGAGCGGCGACGCCGAGACCGACGCGGCCGGCAACGCGACGATCCCCCTGCCGGCCGACATGCTCGACCAGACCGACGCCGGCAGCCGGCTGATCACCGTCGAGGCCAACGTCGGCGGGCTGGGCGAATTCCCGATCAGCGGCCGCGCCGAGATCACCTACCACGCGGCCAACGCCTATGCCGGGCTGCGCACGCGCGACTATCTGGCCGCCGCCGGCAAGCCGATCACCTTCGACCTGATGACGGTCGACTGGACCGGCAAGCCCGTGGCCAACCAGCCGGTCGAGATCGTCTACTACCAGCGCACCTGGAAGAGCGAGCGCGTCGTCAACTATAGCACCTACACCACTCAATGGACGCCGGTCGATACCGAGGCCGGCCGCGAGACCGTGACGACCGACGCCAGGGGCGCGGCGACGCTGTCCTTCACCCCCCAATCGGGCGGGTCCTACATCGTCACCGCCACCCTCACCGACGACGGCGGCCGCCAACAGCTCAGCAGCCTCGGCTTCTGGTCGATTGACCCGCTCTTCTCCGGCTGGCGCACCGACCCCAACAAGCGCACCCTGGAACTGACGACCGACAAGACGAATTACCGGGCCGGCGAGACGGCCGAGGTCCTGGTGCAGTCGCCGTTCGCCCAGACGGTCAACGCCTGGCTGGCCATCGAGCGCGGCAACCTCATCGAGCAGCGCGTCGTCCAGCTGACCGGCAGCACCGTGCTGCAGATCCCGATTAGCCAGGAGTTCGCGCCCAACGTCCACATCACCGTCGTCGCCGTGAAGCCCGTCGACCGCAACGACGCCGGCTTCCCCTACGCCGACATCCGCATCGGCTACGCCCAGCTCCTCGTCGCGCCCGATCAGTTCGATCTGAACGTGACGGTGACGCCGGGCGCCGAAGAGTACGCGCCGGGAGACACGGCGCGCTTCGACGTGGCCGTGACGGACCAGAGCGGCGCCCCCGTCCAGGCCGAAGTCTCGCTGGCCCTGGTCGATCTGGGCGTGCTCATGCTGAAAGATGACAACGCGCCCGATATCCTCGACGCGTTCTACTCGCCCCAGCCGATGCGCAGCAACACCGGCGCCGGCCTGCTGGTCACCGGCGAAGGGCTGGAGATCGAGCTGCCCATCCCCAGCGGCGGTTTCGGCGGCGGCGGCGGCGATGCCATGGCGATGGAGGCCGCCAGGCTGCCGGGCGGCGAAGAGAACGTCCGCAAGGATTTCAAGGATACCGCCTACTGGGAAGCCCGGCTGATGACCGACGCCGGCGGCCGCGCCTCGGTCGAGGTTCCGCTGCCGGATAACGTCACCACCTGGCGCATGCACAGCAAGGCGGCCACGACCGACACGCGGGTGGGCCAGGGCGGCGCCGACATCATCGCCCGCCTGCCGCTCATCATCCGGCCGGTGACGCCGCGCTTCTTCACCGTGGGCGACAGCCTGTCGCTGAGCGCGAACGTCAACAACAACACCGACGCCGACATCGAGGCGACGGTCACTCTGGAAGCGTCCGGCCTGTCGATCGACGGCCCGGCCGGCCAGACCGTCACCGTCCCGGCCAACGGCCGCGCGCTGGTGAGCTGGCCGGTCGTCGCCCAGGACGTGCCCAACGCCGACATCACCTTCCGCGTCGCCGGCGGCGGCTTCAGCGACGCCAGCAAACCGCCGATGGGCGTGGGCGACGACGCCCTGCTGCCCATCTATCGCTACGACGGCCGCGACTTTGTGGCCACGGCCGGCGAGCTGGACGGGGCCGGCCGGCGCGTCGAGGCGCTGCTCCTGCCCGCCGGCGTCGACACCCGCGAGGGCGAGGCGCTCGTCCGGCTGCAGCCGTCGCTGGCGGCGGCGATCATCGAGTCGTTCGACGTCGTCAACAACCCCGGCTTCCCGTTCCTGGAGTGCGCCGGGCCGCTGGCCGACCGCCTGCTGCACAACACGGCCGTCGAGAAAGCCGTCCGCGACCTCGGCACCGGCCAGGCCGGCCTGCTCGACGCGCTGACGAAACAGAACGCCGGCGACGTCGTCCGGCTGGCCGGCCTGCAGCAGGGCGACGGCGGCTGGGGCTGGTGCTTCAGCGCGGAGAGCGACCCGTGGACCAGCGCCGGGGCCACCCTGTCCCTGACGCGGGCCGCCGGGCTGGGCTACGACGTGGACGCGGGCGTCATCAATCGTGGCGCAAGTTATGTCAAGTCGCAGCTGGCCGGCGTCGAACGTCTGGGCAACGCGACCCAGGCCAACCGGCAGGCGTTCTTCCTCTACGTGCTGGCCCAGACCGGCCAGAGCACGGCCGCCGACGCCGACAAGCTGGTCGAGGCGCATCGCGCCCTGCTCGACCCGTACGCCAAGGCGCTGCTGGCGATGGCCTACGAGGCGTCCGGCGCGGCCGGCGCCAACCAGCAGGTGTTGCTGACCGACCTGAACGACGAAGTGATCATGAGCGCCACCGGCGCCCATTGGGAAGACGCCGAACAGGATTTCCTGAACCTGAGCAGCGACATCCGCGGCACGGCGATGGTCATCGACGCGCTGTCCTTGCTGCAGCCGGATAGCCCGCTGCTGCCGCCGGCGGTGCGCTGGCTCATGGTCGCCCGCGACGCCGAGACCTGGTCGACGCTGCACGCCGCCGCCTGGAGCGTGACCGGGCTGAGCGACTGGATGGTCGCCTCGGGCGAGCTGAATCCCGACTACGCCTACGACCTGTTCGTCAATCTGAACGCGCGGGCCTCGGGCGCCTTCACGCCCGACGACGCGACGGCGTCGCAGACGGTCAGCGTCCCGCTCAGCGAGCTGCTGACCGGCGACATGAACTTCTTCGACTTCCAGCGCGGCGCGGGCAACGGCCGGCTCTACTATACGATGCGGCTGAACAGCGCCATCGCCGTCGACCAGCTCGCCCCGGTCAGCCGCGGCTTCACGGTGGAGCGGCAATACTTCGACGCCGCCTGCGACCCGGAGACGGAGAGCTGCCAGCCGATCGACAGCATCCCCGCCGGCAAGCAGGTGCGCGTCGAGCTGACGATCGTCGTGGCCAACGACCGCGTCTATGTGACCGCCGAGGATCCCATCCCGTCGGGCACGGACGCCATCGACCCCAACCTGCTCACCAGCCAGTCGGGGCGGCGCGGCGGCATCGTCCCCGCCCAGGGCGAGTTCGCGCGCGGCTTCTGGGGCTGGTGGTACTTCGACCAGATCCAGTACAAGGATGAGAAGGTCGTCTTCATCAGCCAGTTCCTGCCCGCGGGCACGTACCAGTACACCTACTACCTGCAGGCCAACATCCCGGGCACGTATCAGGTGATGCCGGCGACGGCGCGCGAGCAATACTTCCCCGAGGTCTTTGGCCGCTCCGAGGGCGACATCTTCACCATTACCAGGTAATGCGCGCGCGCGCATAACCAGTTAAACGGCCGCGGTGGGGCACGACCCCGCCGCGGCTTTTTTTATGGCTCGCGCCGCCTCGCCGCCGCGATATAATCCGGGAGATCGTGTTATTTATTGAACCCAATCGCCCGGATTTTGGTAGACTTAGAGCTATCATGTTACAATCACGTCCCATCTGGAGCCTCCTCCCCCTCATCATCGTCCTGGTCTTCTTGCTGGCCGCCTGCCGCAGGGGGGACAAAGAGGTTCCGTTTGCCCAGGGCGACCAGGCGCGGATCGCCTGCAGCAAGAGCTGCGCCGCCCACGGGCAATGCGGCACCTTACCCGACAGCCGGCGGGTCGTATTAGCCAACCAGAGCGGGCCAACCGTCTCTCTCCATGACCGTCTCTATGCCGACGGCGCCGCCGTCACCATCATGGAGAAGAGCGAGCGGCAGCTCATCGCCGCGCGCGACGGCGAGCCGCTCACCGGTCAGGCCACGCCCTTTCCTCATATGTTTTATCTGGTCAGGAACGAGGGCGAAGGCAAGGACGGCTGGGTATCCGAATGGTGTCTGGCGCGGCCGTGATGTAGCCACAGCGCCCCGGCAGAACACGGCTCCGGCGACGCCGCGCCCTCGCGGCTTGTCGGGCCGCGCCTGCCCGGACCGGCGCTTCAGGATTCAACCGTTATGAATGTAGATGATCGCCAAATACTCGAAGAACTCCTGGCCGCGCAAGCGCGACGCGAGCCGGTCGTCATGGCCATAGTCATCCACGACCAGGGTTCCGTGCCGCGCCACGCCGGGTCGAAGATGCTGATCTTCCGCGACGGCCGCACCATCGGCTCGGTCGGCGGCGGCGAGATGGAGTCGCGCGTGGTTGCCGCGGCCGAAGAAGCGCTGCGCGACGGCAAGCCCCGCGTCATTCCCCACTCGCTCGTCGACCCCCGGCGCGGCGACCCCGGCGTCTGTGGCGGCCACGTGGACGTCTATGTGGAGCCGTATCTCGCCCCGCACACGCTATACGTCATGGGCCTGGGCCACGTGGGGCGGTCGCTGGCCTCGCTGGGCCACTGGCTGGGCTACCGCGTGGTCGCCTGGGACGACCGGCCGGAACAGGCCACCCGGGAGAACGCCCCCGACGCCGACGTCCTGCTGAGCGGGACGCCGGCCGAACTGGTGGCGGCCCAGCCCGTGGACAATCGCTCCTTTCTGGCGCTGGTCACTCGCAATATCGAAGTCGACCGGCAACTCTTGCCCCACCTGCTGGACACCCCGGCGGCTTACATCGGCGTGATGGGAAGCCGCCGTCGTTGGCAAGCAGCCAAACAAAAGCTGCTGGCCGACGGTGTGCCGGCCGAAAAGCTGGCGCGAATTACTTCCCCCATCGGTCTGGAACTCCAGGCTGAATCTCCGGACGAGATCGCCATCAGCATCATGGCCCAAATCATCATGGTCCAGCGTGGCGGCGACGGGCGGCCGATGGCCGTCGCTCACTCGTTCGATCAGGAAACAGTCAACGATCTTTGAGAAACTTATGTTAACCCATCAAGTCCCACACAAATTCGAACGGTATGAAATACCGGCCGATCTGCAATCGGCGCTCGCCTTGCTGCAGAAGTACGGCCGGTCGGCCCGGGTGATCGCCGGCGGCAGCGATTTGCTGCTGGAGCTGGAGCGCGGCCAGCGCAAGGGCGTCGACGTGCTCATCGACGTCACCCGCATCCCCGGCCTGAACGAGATCACCCAGGATATCGAGGGCCTCATCCACGTAGGCGCCCTGGTCACGCATAACCAGGTCGTGGCGTCGAAGCTGGTCCATGATTACGGCTTCCCGCTGGCCCAGGCGTGCCTCGAGGTCGCCTCGCCGCAGCTCCGCAATCGCGGAACCGTGGCCGGCAACCTGATCACCGCCAGCCCGGCCAACGACACCATCTCGGCCCTGCGGGCGCTCGACGCGCAGGTCATCCTGGCCTCGACGCGCGGCTGGCGCATGGTCTCCCTGCACGAGTTCTACACCGGCGTGCGCCGGACCGTCATGGAGCCGAACGAGATGCTGGTCGATATCGTCTTCGCCCCGCTGCCGGAGCGGGCCAGGGGCATCTTCGTCAAGCTGGGGTTGCGCCGGGCGCAGGCTATCTCCGTGGCCCATCTTTCGGCCGTCCTTGAATTTGCCGACGACCGCACGGTGACGCGCGCCCGAATCACGCTGGGCAGCGTCGCGCCGACGATCGTCAACGCCGAAGCGGCCGAGTCGTATCTGCTGGACAAGACGATGACCGACGACGAGATCACCGTCGCCGCCGGGCTGGTGGCCTCGGCCGCGCGGCCCATCGACGATGTGCGCGGCCCCGGCTCCTATCGCGCGGAGATGATCGAGGTGATGGCTCGCCGCGCCCTGGAGACGCTGCGCGACGGCCGCGAGCGCGAGACCTGGCCACGGGACCCGGTTATGCTCTGGGGCGACACCAACGGCGTCTTCCCCACCGGCCCCCAGTACGCGGGCAGCTTTGGCCCGGACACGCCCATCGAGGCCACCGTCAACGGCCGCACCATCAAGGCGCCCGGCATGCAGAAGACGCTGCTGCGCTGGCTGCGCGAGGAAGGGCTGCTGACGGGGACGAAAGAGGGCTGCGCCGAGGGCGAATGCGGGGCCTGCACCGTCCACCTCGACGGCATGGCGGTGATGGCCTGCCTGGTGCCGGCGGCTCGCGCCCACGGCGCGGAAGTCGTCACCGTGGAAGGGCTGGCGTCCGACGGCGAACTGCACCCCATCCAGCTCGCCTTCATCAACACCGGGGCCGTCCAGTGCGGTTACTGCACCCCCGGCTTCCTGATGTCCGGGGCCAAGCTGCTGGACGAACAGGCCGCGCCCGACACGATACACATCAAACAAGCCTTCTCCGGCAATCTGTGCCGCTGCACAGGCTATTACAAGATCATCGAAGCCGTCCATGAGGCAGCGGAGAAGATGTGAGACGACGACGCGCAGACAGCGCCGGTCTCCGGCCGGCCGCCGTTTGCGCGCGATGTGAACGACTGAAAGAGGATTCATTATGATCGATCAGATTTTTCGCTCACGGGTGACGGAACGTGTCGACGCTCACGAGAAAGTGACCGGTGAGGCTCTGTATTCCGGGGACATCACCCCGCCCAACCTGCTGCATGGCCGCGTCCTGTTCAGCGGCCAGCCCCACGCCCGCATGCTCTCGATGGACATCAGCGAGGCCGAAGCGTTGCCGGGCGTCGTGGCCGTGCTGACGGCCAAGGACGTGCCCTTCAACGGCTACGGCCTGGGCACGCCCGACCAGCCGGTGCTCGTCGGTCTGGGCAGCAGCAACCCCTACGCCGACGTCAGCTTGTGGGAAGCGGACCACGTGGCCATCGTCGTGGCCGAAAGCGAAGCCATCGCCGCCGAAGCGTGCGGCCTGATTCGCATCGAGTGGGAGCCGTTGCCGATCGTCACCGACATCCGCGAGGCGATGAAAGACGAACTCGTGCTGCATCCGTGGCTCGGCAGCAACATCCTGAAGCATTACAAGATTCGCAAGGGCGACATGGACGCCGGCTGGGCCGCGGCCGACGTCATCATCGAGGGGTCCTACTACGTGCCCTATCAGGAACACGCCTATCTCCAGCCGGAAGCGGGCGTGGGCTATATCGACGAAGAAGGCCGCGTCACCGTGAAAATCGCCGGCCAGTGGGCGCACAAGGACCAGCAGGAAGTCGCCCGCGCGCTGGAACTGCCCATCGACAAGGTGCGGATCATCTACCCGGCCATCGGCGGCGCGTTCGGCGGGCGCGAGGATATGTCGCTGCAGATCGTCCTGGGGCTGGCGGCCATGCGGCTGCACGAGCAGGGCATCGACCGGCCGGTACGCATCATCTGGTCGCGCGACGAGAGCATCATCGGCCACCACAAGCGCCATCAGGGCTGGATCAAGACCCGCTGGGGCGCGACCCGCGACGGCATGATCACCGCCGTCGAGGCCGAGCTGATCCTCGATAGCGGCTCCTACACCTACACCAGCCCCAAAGTGCTGGGCAACGCCCATCTGATGGTCACCGGGCCGTATGTGGTGCCCAACGCCTTCCTGGACAGCTACGCCGTGACGACCAACAACATCCCCGGCGGCGCCTTCCGGGGCTTCGGCGGCCCGCAGGGCGCGTTCGCGGCCGAAAACCAGATGAACAAGCTGGCCGAGGCCCTGAACATGGACCCGGTCGAGCTGCGCCTGAAGAACGTGCTGCGCGAGGGCAGCCTGCTGACGACCCAGACGCCGATCCCCAAGGGCGTGTCCATGGCCGAGGTGATCGAAACGCTGGCGCGGGAATCGGGCTGGGATCCGGCCCGGGGCGACCGGGGCTTCCCGACCGGGGAGGCGCCCAACCATCACTCGTCCTTCCAGTCGATCCCGGTCAATCCGGCCAACATTCGTCGCGGCCGGGGCTTCGCCTGCGCCTTCAAGAACGTGGGCTTTTCGTTTGGCGCGCCGGAGAAATGCGAGGCGATCATCGAGCTGCACGGCGGCAAGTCGATCGAGCGCGTCGTCCTGCGCCACGCCGGCGCGGAAGTGGGCCAGGGCGTGCATACCGTCCTCAAGCAGATGGCGGCCGAGGCGGTCGGCGTGCCGGTCGAGCTGGTGGAGATGGATTTGTCGGACACGGCCACCAGCGGCGACTCCGGCTCGGTGTCCTCGTCGCGCATGACGTTCATGGCCGGCAACTCCGTCCGGCAAGCGGCCGAAGAGGCGCTGGCCAAATGGACCGACGAGGATCGCCCCGCCATCGCCCACGCCATCTACCGGCCGCCGGCCACGACGCCCTACGACCCCGAGACCGGCTACTCCATGCCCAACTTCAGCTACGGCTACGTGGCCGAGGTCGTCGACCTGGCCGTCGACATCGAGACCGGGTTCATCCAGATCGAGCGCGTGATCTGCGCCGACGACGTGGGCAAGATTATCAACCGCACCAACCTGGAAGGACAGATCGAGGGCGCCGTGATCCAGGCGTTCGGCTACTCACTGATGGAATATCTGCAGCTGCGGGACGGCCGCGTGATCACACCCTACCTGAGCCAATACCTCATCCCCGGCATCCGGGACATTCCCGATTTCGTCGATTCGGTGCTGGTGGAGGTTCCCGACCCGCACGGGCCGTGGGGGGCGCGCGGCATGGCCGAAATGCCGTTCATGCCGCTGGCCCCGGCCATCATCCACGCGCTCCACGACGCGACCGGCGTCTGGTTCGACGAGATACCGCTGCTGCCGTGGAAGGTGGTGGAGGGGCTGAGGGCGGCCGGGAAGTAGGCTGGGCCGCCGGGCCTAGACGTATTGCAGAAAAGGATCGTCCCGAATGTAGGCCGGCGTCTGCCCCAGATACGGCGCCGGGGTGAGGCCGTGCATGCGACGCAGCAGATGATAGGCGGTTGAGGTCAGCAATTGGCAGGCCTCAACCGCCTCAGCCCATTCGGGCTTGCGAACTTCCTCGATTGTCTCCGGCCATGGCATCAGGCCGAAGTCCCAGGCAGCGCACAGGCGAGCGATAAAATCGACACGATCGGCGAGGGTCAATAACTCGTCGGGCGGCTCGACATCAGGGTAGAGGGTGCCATCAAGCCATTTGTTAGTAATCTTTAGCTGCATTCATGAACTCCTCGCGGAACCAGCGACGAAGTTTGTCAGCCGATTCGCGGGTTTCGGGATCATCGATCCGGCCGAGTGGTCGATACGCCTCTATCCGTTCAAGGTGAAGTTGTAGCGCAAGCAAAGCTCGACCCCGATCGGCTTCTCCCATCGCTGCTTGCTGGCGTGCTTGCCACAATTCCCAACAACGTTCAGGCGTAACGATTTTCTCCTGGCATAACTGATAGATATCGACAAAATCTCGTGGTGCGCCGCGCTCTACAAGCGCAGTCATCTTGCTGGCAACCAGGTCAGGTAACCCATCAAGTAAAACACCAGGCCAAGGAGAAGAATGCGGCGCCTCCAGCAATGCGCTACGCTCAGCGATTTGAAAACTGAAAACGGCCTTGCCTTTCTGCCATAATTCGATGCTGATTACATCAGCCCATTGTCGTGTCCGAACTTCTCCAAATGGGGCCAGGGTCTCCTTCAATAGCGATACGATTTCCCGCCGTTCAAGTTGGCTGGTTGAATCAATCCACCAAGCGTCGACATCATGAGTGGTACGATACTCGAAGTAATGCATCAAGCCAACCGCGCCCCCCAGAGAAAGTCGGTTTGATAGCCCGCTTTGACTCAGGGCCTCCAGACATAAGACTGCATATTCAGACAGGCGTCGCGGTTTCTCAGGTTTATCGGTCACACCCATGCCCTGAATTATATCACGACGCGGCGAGCGTGTGAGTTGATGAGGTTCCGCCATTACCGTGGAAGGGCTGAGGAAAGTTGAGGTATAATCGACATGTAACCTTTTATGGATGGAGGTACAACAATGGCCACGACAATCGCCCTGCAGATAAAATTGCCGGAGGATCTTTACAGGATGCTGCGTCAGGCAGCGGCTGAGCGCGATCAAAGCGAGGCCGAAGTGGCGGCCGTGGCCATTCAAACCTATCTCCAACAACTCCAGATGGTTGATCCACTACTCGGACTATTTGCCGACGAGCCGGACTTCGTGGATGAGGTGACGGCTGACATCATGCTAAGTCGCGAGAAAACGCCATGGCGAATTGCCGACGTCAAAGAATAAGCCATGGAACGCGCTCTTCTGGATACTGACATTTTGTCGGAAGTTTTAAAGGCGAGAGACGCAAACGTCGTAAATTCCGCGGCGCGCTATAAGCAACAATTCGGCCACCTTACAATTTCCAGCATCACTGTTATGGAAGTGGTTAAGGGGTTTCACAAGGCTGGCCAGCCTGCTTCGATCGATCGTTTCCTCACAGCGCTGCGCAGTAGCGAAGTATTGGCGTTTGACACAACCGCGGCCGAAATCGCTGGTAAAATCTTCGGCGACCTGGAACGCTCCGGTCAGACAATTGGTCGGGCAGATGTTATGATCGCCGCTATCGCACTCACCCGCAAGCTGACGCTGGTTACCGGCAACCTGCGCCATTATGAACGCATTCGTGTAGCCGGCTATTCGGAATTGATGCTGAGCAACTGGCGTGAAGGCCCGAATTAGAGAAGGACTTCTTCTCAAAAGAACATACCCATAATCGCTGCTAAATACCAACGACGCGACCGGCGTCTGGTTCGACGAGATACCGCTGCTGCCGTGGAAGGTGGTGGAGGGGTTGAGGGCGGCCGGGAAGTAGGCTGGGCCGCCGGGCCTAGACGTATTGCAGAAAAGGATCGTCCCGAATGTAGGCCGGCGTCTGCCCCAGATACGGCGCCG
>WBZO01004253.1_pt1 | contig 15615 bp, 16 predicted proteins | sample 5204261 | NCBI WGS metagenome assembly WBZO01 (sample SAMN12412400, study PRJNA552823) | activated sludge metagenome | isolation source: activated sludge from anammox sidestream of wastewater treatment plant... | place: USA: North Carolina | collected 2017-09 | reverse complement strand
AGCGGACGACCGGACCGAGGTGGGCGTGATCTTCGCGAAGGACACGCCGGTCCGCCAGGCGGCCGGCGGGCTGGTCATCAATCCGCGTTTCACGATTCCGCCCAACGACGGCAACTTCGAGGTCCGGGGCGTCAACACGCTGGCCCAGGACACCGTCGTCACCTCGTTCACGCCGCACATGCACGTGCGGGGCAAGGACATGACCTACGTGGCGCACTATCCGGACGGTCGTGAGGAAGTGCTCCTGCGGGTGCCGAAGTACGACTTCAACTGGCAGATCACCTACGAACTGGCCGAACCGAAGACCCTGCCGAAGGGCACGAAGCTCGAGGTGATCGCCCACTTCGACAACTCGGCGAACAACAAGTTCAACCCGGACCCGAACCAGGCCGTGCGCTGGGGTGACCAGACCTGGGAGGAGATGATGATCGGGTTCTTCGGCGGCGTGCGCGAGCTCCCGAAGCCGGGCGCCTCCACGGGCGGCCAGCAGTAGCATCGCCCGCACCGTCCCCGGACGCGGCGGCGGACCCCCATCCGCCGCCGCACCCCCGCCGCCCGCCCCGCCTGGCCCTGACCGATACCCCTGCGTTGCGCGTCCGCTCCCGGGCTCGTCAATTCGTTTAGAATGTGGCGCCTTCCGGCGCGGACACATTCTCGGGAGACCAACTCACCAAAACCGGTGATTGGCTCTAGAATGTGTTCCTCCCGACAGGATCCCGACTAGAGGAGAAGGAGCACTTAATGAAGCGACATACTTGGCGCTGGGCCGCGGGGCTCAGTCCAGTGGCCCTGCTCATGCTGTGGGCGACGGTGCCCACGCTGGGGCAGGGACAGGCCGCGCCGGCTGCCCGCCCGGCGGCTCGTCCGGCTGCGCGCGCCGCAGCGACGCCTCCGCACGTGTACAACACGGCCAACGGCGAGTGGCAGACCTACGGCGGCGATCTGTCCAGCACGCGCTACTCGGCGCTCGACCAGGTGAACGCCTCGAACTTCAACAAGCTCGAAGTGGCGTTCCGGTTCAAGACCGACATGCTCGGCCCCCGCGCTGAGTACCAGTTCCAGGCAACCCCGCTGATGGTGAAGGGCAAGCTGTACTTCACGGCCGGCACCCGTCGCGCGGTCGTCTCGGTGGACGCCCAGTCCGGCGAGCTCCTCTGGATGTACAGCCTCAACGAAGGCAAGCGCGGTGAGTCGGCGCCCCGGCAGCTCTCGGGCCGCGGCCTCTCGTACTGGACCGACGGCAAGGAGGAGCGGATCATCTACGTGACCCCCGGGTACCAGATGATCGCGCTCGACGCGACGACCGGCGACATCGTCAAGTCGTTCGGCACGAACGGCATCGTCGACCTGAAGCAGAACAACGACCAGCAGATGGACCTCATCACGGGTGAGGTCGGCCTCCATGCGGCGCCGGTCATCGTGAACGACGTGGTGATCGTCGGCGCGGCGCACCTGGCGGGCAGCGTGCCCAAGAGCCGGAGCAACCAGAAGGGCTACGTCCGCGGCTTCGACGCGCGGACCGGCCGGCGCCTCTGGATCTTCCACACGATCCCGCGACCGGGCGAGTTCGGCAACGACACCTGGCTGAACGACTCGTGGTCGTACACGGGCAACACGGGTGTGTGGGCGCAGATGAGCGCCGACCCGGAACTCGGGCTGGTCTACATGCCGGTGGAACTCCCGACGGGCGACTACTACGGTGGTCATCGCCCGGGCAACCACCTGTTCGCCGAGAGCGTGATCGCGCTCGACGTGAAGACCGGCGTGCGCAAGTGGCACTACCAGCTCGTGCACCACGGCATCTGGGACCACGACATCCCGTGCGCGCCCATCCTGGCCAACCTCACGGTCGACGGCAAGCAGATCAAGGCGCTCGCCCAGCCGACCAAGCAGGGCTGGGTGTACGTGTTCGACCGCGTCACCGGCCAGCCCGTGTGGCCGATCGAGGAGCGTCCGGTCGCCAAGGGCAATGTGCCCGGCGAGTGGTATTCGCCGACGCAGCCCTTCGTCACCAAGCCGCCGGCCTTCGAGCGCCAGGGCTTCTCCGAGGACGACCTGATCGACTTCACCCCCGCGCTGCGCGAGGAGGCGAAGAAGATCGCGGCGAACTACATCATGGGGCCGATCTTCACGCCGCCCCCGGTCAGCACCTGGCCGCGTCCCCTCGGCCTGCTGCTCTCGCCCGTCGTCACCGGCGGCGCGAACTGGCAGGGTGGTTCGCTCGACCCAGAGACGAACACGATGTACATCTTCTCGAACTCGGGCGTGCAGGCGCTCGGTCTCGTGAAGCCCGAGAACAACCGCTCGGACATGGACTACGTCATGGGCACCGCCCGTAACCCGGAGGCGGCCTCCGCCGCCCGTCCGGCGGGTGGTGGTGGCGAGGGTGGCGGTGGCCTCACCGTCCAGGGCCTCCCGCTGGCGAAGCCGCCGTATGCCACCATCACGGCGCTCAACCTGAACCAGGGCACCAAGGTGTGGCAGATTGCGCACGGCGAGACGCCGGACAACATCAAGAACCACCCGGCGCTCAAGGGCCTGACGATTCCGCGCACCGGCCGCCAGGGCCGCATCGGCGTCCTGACGACCAAGACCCTGGTCATCGCGGGTGAGGGCGGCTTCGCCACCACCCCGAACGGTCGCGGCGCCATGCTCCGCGCCTACGACAAGGCCACCGGCAGCGAAGTGGGCGCCGTCTACATGCCGGCGCAGCAGACCGGCTCGCCCATGACCTACATGCTGAACGGGAAGCAGTACATCACCGTCTCGATCGCCGGTCCCGGCGCTCCTGGCGAGCTGATCGTCTACCGTCTCGGCAACTAAGGCACGCCGCCCGGCTGAAGCCGGGCTCTCCGACCGCACACGGGCGGCCCATGACACATGGGCCGCCCGTGCTGTTTCGGGCCTGCCCGCCTCCGCCTCCCGCTCACATCCCAATCTCATCCGCACCCGCTACAGTCGACAGTGGAGGTCGACGACACATGCGCGTGACTGCAGGCAAGCTGATTGGAGCGCTGGCGGCGGTATTCCTGGTGGCGCAGGTGATCGTGCCGGCACGGACGAACCCGCCGACCGATCCGACCAAGACCCTGAAGGCGGTTCGACCCGATGCGGCCGCGGCCGTGGCGGTGATGGAACGGGCCTGCAGCGACTGTCACTCGAATGCCACCACGTGGCCCTGGTACAGCCGCATTGCGCCGGTCTCCTGGCTGGTGGCACACGACGTGAACGAGGGGCGCGCCGAACTGAACCTCTCGGAATTCGGCACCTATGCGCCGAAGAAGCAGCAGCACAAGCTCGAAGAGGCGTGCGACGCGGTGAAGGAAGGCGAGATGCCGATGTGGATCTACACCCTCCAGCATCCGGACGCGAAGCTGCAGCCTGGGGACGTGGAGGCCATCTGCGCGGCCGCACAGCCGACGTCGGCGGCCATGCACTGAACAGTCTCAGGGCTCCGGACTCGAGGCTTCAGGCTTCAGGGCACGTCGCCTTCAGGCCTGACGTCGACCCGGCCGGGAGCCTGAAGCCAGGAGCCGGAAGGCCCCCGCCGTGGGTGTCTAGCGCGCCGTGGCGCTGGCGTCCTTGAAGGTGACGACGAGCACGTCGCGGTAGGCCGGTTTCGACGGATCGATCGACTCCACCGGCGTCACGCCGTGCGCCACGCGCCGATCGTCCACGATGGCCGCGTCGAACGGCGTGGTGAGCGTGAACTGTCCCAGCATCTCGCCCTGCTCGCCGTGGATCGTCGTGACGCCGCTCGCGATGTTCTCGCGGTTCACCAGCAGCACCAGCACGTAGTCCACGCCGTCGCGATGCAGACCCTCCGGCGTGGGTCGCCCCACCTCCGAGGGCCGCGCCTCTATCCGGAACTGGTGCACCTCGACGTGCCACTCCTCGACCGTCTTCGCCAGCGCACTGAACGTGCTGCGGCAGCACTCGAGCACCGTGGTGAGGCTCGGGCCGGCACCCAGCGATTCCTCAACCGGCTGGAACCAGCGCTCGATCCCACCATGCATGGGGTTGTAGTCGAGGCTCTGGTAGTGCGGCTGGTGCGGCTTGCGCGTGATGCCCCCGCCCGCCGCCACCGCGTAGACCGCATGGCGCCGCCGACGATAGCGCCCTCCGTCGGCCATGTAGGTATCGAGATCCAGTCGACCCCAGCTCGCGGCAAACGCCTCCCAGTCGGCTAGTGAACCATGCCGTTCGAGGATGGCACGCATGCCGGCTCCCTCGACAAAGGCGAATCCCGCGCGGTCCACCGCGGCGTGGACGCCATCGGCCGTTGAGCTGGTGATGTGAGACATCTCACGAATTATTGCAGATTGCAGATTGCGGATTGCGGATTGCAGATTGCAGATTGCGGACTGCAGATTGCGGATGCCTAGAGAAGCAGCGTTTCCACCCGGTGCGCGTGCACCATCTCTTCGCAGGGCGACCACGAGAAGATCGTGAAGCGGCCGTCCTGTGAGGCGACCAGCGCCATCGTGTCGCGCTGGTCGTGGACGAACTGCGCTGCCGAGAGGTGGCGCGTGCCGCCCAGCGCCGACGGATGGAGGACGGCGGCTTCGCCACCGACGATCGGCTCGGTCAGCGAGGTCTGCTCGACGAGGGCCGATCCGCGTCGGCGCGCGATCTTGGCGCCGAAGGCGAGCAGCTCGTACCGGTCGGTCATCACCGTCGCGCCGTCCACCGCGGTCAGCCCTGCAATCGCGGCCACCGCATCGTCCAAATCGTCCTGCCACTCGCGCGAGTGCGGCTGCGCCTTCACGCGCGCGACGATGGTGGCGAGACCGTTGTACTGGGGGCTGACGCCATAGGACACCGGCTGCACGATGGACTCCCTCCAGGCATCGGTGCCGGACGGCACGAAGATCATCATGCCCCCCCGACCGTGCGCCCGCATGGACACGGCCAGTTCCACCATCACGCCCGCCGGCGAGTCGAGCCCAGGCAGGTCGATGCCGAGCAGCGAGCCGACAAACGCCGGGCAGTCCGGCAGCCGGACGGCGGTGTCGTCGATCATGAGGATGCGGTCGGCCTCGAGCACCGCCACGTTCACGAACTTGCCGCCGTCGCCCCGGTGGTGCTTGATGACCAGGAGGCCGGGCCCTGCAACCTCGAGGACCAGGCTGTGGGCCGGCACCGAGCGCGTCGTGCCCCAGACCCGCAGTGTGTCGCCATCGCGCCAGACGCCAAGGTGAATGCCACGCCGCTCGACGGCCGGCGCCACCCGAACCAGCCGTACGGGATCGAATGGCAGCGGGTTGGCGAACAGCAGCGGCTGCCCGGCCAGGTCCGGCGGCAGGAGTGCCAGCGAGATGCGCGGCAGGTAATTCTCTTCGCGACGCAGGCTCGCCCAGAACGCCGTGTCCACCACCGCCTCGATGTCGGCGAGCGTCGGCAACGTCGGCACGGGGCCGGTGCCTGGAAACGGCGCCGCCAGCATCCGTTCGAAATGCGCCTGGACGGCGGGGGCGACGTGACGGGCAGACGGATAACGCGGGTCGATCATGGGCCCGGTCAGTATCCCATGGGTCCCAGCCGGCGATGCCGGCGGTCAGGGACGCTCGGGCAGGTCGGGGATGTGCGCGACCGAGGCGAAGATGTCGGTCTGCGTGCAGCGCAGCACGAGCTTGATGCGCTCGGGCGCCCCGGCAACCTCGAGCATGAAGGTGAGGCTGTCGCCCTCGCGGCGCACTTCCGGCGTCGCTCCGGGCTGGCGGTCGAGCATCCTGCGGGCGGCCATGATGCTCGAGGTGTGTGCAAGCAGGCGGCCAGTGTGGAACCGGCGTGTTTCCTCGCAAAATACGCAGGCGTTCCCCGAACCCGTACGTTTCAGGACAGGGGTTTTCGTGTTTCGGGACACCACGGCCGGTCACCGGCCGAGGGGTCAGTGCACCGTCGTCGACACCACGCGGTTCACCGGCGGAGCGAACCGGAGAATGGTCCGGGTTCCGTCCAGGGTCTGGATCTCAATCGCCTGATCCACGTTCCCCTCACGCTGGAAGCGGATGGCGGCCACGTCCTGCACCAGGTGCGTGACGTGTTCCGGCGCCTCCCGTGACATCGAGATGGCCACGGCGGGATGACCGCCCGTGTCGTCGACCGAGATGCCGCCGAGGGGCAGCTCCACCACCTCCGGCTGGACGCCCATGTCCGGCGACACGACTTCCACCGAGACGGGCCACGCGAAGTGGGACAGGCTGAACGCGTCGAGCGCCTCGCGCCACTGCGCTTGCGGGACTGAGTACGTAGGCATGCCCGTCTCGGGTTCAATCTCCATACCTCGCAGAAACAGGCCCTGTTTCTCAGGCAGGAGTCGTGCAGCAATGAGGAAGCGGTTCCCAATTACCGGGTTCCCGGCACTTCACTGGAGGACTCCCATGGCAACGGCCGAGGCAGTTCCCGCCCCAGCGGCAGCCGCGCCGTCGTTCCGCGCGCGTGCCGTCGACGCGCTTCGCAACGTCGCGCACCTGTCGCACGAAGCGCGTATGCTCAAGTCGGTGGCCCGCGACGCGATGGAAGACCGCGCGTACCAGGTCCGCCGCAGCGCGAAGGTCACCCGACGCGCCCTCTACGACGCCACGGACGAGGCCGCTCACCGCATCAGGCGCGAGCCGCTGAAGGCGGCCGGCATGGCGTTCGGCGCCGGTCTGGTCACCGGCGTCGCGTTCGGCCTGCTGGCCTGGCTCGTGAGCCGTCCCGCGCGCCATGCCCACTGACGGCCCCGCCCCTCGCGGGGCGAGGAGTGCACTCGCCGGTGAAGTCCTGCGGATCGATCGTGCCGGCGCTGGCCGTGTTCGTCGCGGCGCTGGATCCATTCGCCTTCTTCCAGCCGACGCTGCGGTTCACCGCCACCGAGCTGGCCTCCCTGGGGCGCGGTGCCGCAGTGGCGCGGTCGGCCGACGCCCCGCGGGGCAACGTCACCATCGTGGCGGCAGTCCCGGTGGCGATCGATGGCGATCGGCTGGTGTCGTGGATTCGGGATATCGCCGCGCTCAAGCAAAGCCCCGTCGTCCGTCAGATTGGCCGCTTCTCGAGCGTGCCGACGGTGGCGGACGTGGGCGGGTTGACCCTCGACGCCGACGACCTGCGCGACGTGGCCCGCTGCCGCCCTGGCGACTGTGGCCTGAAGCTGACCGACGCCGAGGTGGCGCGGCTGCAGGGCGCGGCCCGGAGCGTCCGGTCCGGGACGGCGCAGACCGATGCGGTGCAGCAGGCGTTTCGGGAGGTGGTGGTCGCCCGCGCGGCGGCCTACCTGCAGGCTGGCCGGTCCGGCCCGCCGCCGCCCGTCTTCCTCACAGAGCACTGGCCCGCCGTAGCCCAGGGGTTACGGGAGTATCCCAGGGCATCGCGCGCGGCACCCGACGAGTTCCTGTACTGGTCGAAGGATGCCTATGGCGGCAAGCCGATCGTGAGCATCACGCACCTCACCATCGTCCGGGGGCGCGGCGCGGGCGAGCCCGAGGTGATGGTGGTCGGGCGGCAGGTGTTCGCCACGCACTACACCGATGCCGGCTGGAGCATCACGGCCCTGGCGCAGGGCGATACGACGCGATACCTGGTCTACATCAACCAGTCGGCGATCGACCTGCTGGACTCGTGGTACGGCGGGTTGATCAGGCGGACGGTGGAACGGCGGCTCCGGAGCGAGGCGGTGGAGGTGCTTCAGGGGCTCAGGCGACGGCTCGAGAGCGGCGACCCGCCACTGCGCGGCCAGGCGCAGGTGCGGCGGTGGATGGTGGGTCGGGTGCAGGCCGCCGTGACGAGGCGGCAGGGAGGGAACCATGCGTGCGGTAGCAGCGGCGATGTTGATGGCTGCGACAGTGGCAATCGGCGCCTCGGCACAGGGTCCGGTGCCGCGCCAGCCGATGCTGCAGAAGGTGACGGCCGGAGCTGAGCTCTACAAGTTCTACTGCTCCAACTGTCATGGCCTCGACGGGCGCGGCCGGCCGGCGTCGGCCACCATGCACGTGCCGGCGTCGAACCTGACCGTGCTCGCGCTGAATCATGGCGGGGTGTTCCCGCGGGAGGCCGTGCGGGATGTCATTGCGACCGGCGCCGGCAAGGAAGGGGTGCACGGCACGAGCGACATGCCGGTCTGGGGCACGATCTTCCGCGCCTTCGAACCCAACGATGCCATGGTCAGCGTCCGCATCGACAACCTGGTGCGGTACATCGAATCGCTCCAGGTGTCGACGGTCGGCACGCGCGACGCGCAGTGACCCGGTCGCGTCCTCAGTCGAGTTCGGGCGGCGGGACGTCTCGCCGCCCGGCTCCCCCGTTCGACACATAGCGGCCATCGGCCGTGCGCAGCAGGGTGCCGTTGCCCGCGAGCATCTCGAGCGCCAGCTCAGAGGTCTGCGGGTCGAGGTTCCAGAGGCGTGAGGCCTGCGCGACGTTCAGGCACAGGCCAGGCATCTCCATGAACTCGCTCTGGATGCGGAGGAGGAGCGGATGGTCGTCGTGCAAGCCGTGACGGGTCATGACCCCCTGCCAGTCTGCTGGTCGGTCCGATCCGCAACGCCTGTGACTGGTCGCCGCGGGCCGGCGCCGTGCCGGATTGGCGGCACGGTGTGCCAGCGTCAAGGCTCAGCCGCAACGGTGGTGCCAGTAGACGTATAGCTCTACCTTTGGACAGCCGAGCCCTGTCTACGAGATCCCGGCAGCTGGGGTCCATCTCCGCCACGGCAGCCGCTTCACACCCTGCACCCAGGCCACGCACGCGAGGGCTGCGGCCGCGCAGACCGCCAGGTCGTCCAGGTGTGGCGTGGACAGCCGGAACAGGTCCCGAAGCGCCGGCACCGCGAGCACCGTCGCAAGGGCGACCGTTGCGCCGCCGACGATGGCCCACGCGGCCGGGTTGGCCGACCGCCCGGTGTCGGCCAGTCCACCGCCCGACCGGTTCGCGACGAGCAGCGCAAGGTTGGATGCGATCAGGGTGCTGAACGTCAGCGTGCGAATGTCCCCATCGGGCAGGGCCATCCAGGACGAACCGACATACACCGCCAGGGCTACGAGGAGCATCCCGACACCCTCGAGCAGGCTCCGCCAGACGAGGACCGCATCGAAGAGCCGTGTGCCGGGTCTGCGTGGCGGGCGCGCCATCAGGTGCCCCTCTTCCGGCTCCATCTCGAAGGCGATCGAACAGGCCGGGTCGACGATCAGCTCCATGAACACCACGTGGAGCGGCAGCAGCACGAGCGGGCCACCCAGGAGCGGGGGCAGCAGCGACATCCCGGCGATGGGCAGGTGGATCGCCAGCACGTACCCGCTGGCCTTGCGGATGTTCTCGTAGATGCGGCGCCCGAGGCGCACCGCTCCCACGATGGACGCGAAGTCGTCGTCCAGGAGCACCAGGGCGCCGGCCTCGCGCGCCACGTCGGTGCCCCGCAGCCCCATCGCGACGCCGATGTTGGCCGCCTTGAGTGCGGGAGCATCGTTGACGCCATCACCGGTCATCGCCACCACGGCGCCGCTCTCCTGGAGTGCCCGCACGAGCCGCAGTTTCTGGGCAGGAACCACGCGCGCGAACACGTGGACGCTCCGCGCGGCCCTGGCCAGCGCATCGTCGTCCATGCGGGCGATGTCGGTGCCGGTGAGCACACCGTCCGAGGTGTCCAGTTCGATGGCGCGGGCAATGGCCAGGGCGGTGGCCGGGTAGTCGCCCGTCAGCATCATCACCCGGATTCCCGCCGACCGGCAGTCGCGGATGGCGGCTGGCACGGTCGGGCGGACGGGGTCGGTGAAGCCGACGAGGCCGAGGAACGAGAACCGTCCCGGCTCGAGTGCGGCCGGAAAGTCCCCGTCGACCTCCGCACGAGCCACCGCCAGCACGCGCAATCCGCCTTGCGCCATCCGCTCCACGCGGACGTGCAGGGCGGCCAGGGCGGCTGGCGCGAGTTCGCACAGCATGGCGATCGCTTCCGGGGCGCCCTTGGCCGCGATCACGCGGGCGCTGCCGTCGACCGTCCACCCGTTGGCAGCCGCGAGCAGGGCATTGGTGAGTGGGTACTCGCGTGCGAGCTGCCAGCCGTCACCGGGGCTGCGCCCGGCCGCCGCGCGGACCAAGGCCGTATCGATTGGATCGACGGGACGCTGGTTCGAGGCGCGCGCACCCCACGCGATGACCTGGGCGACCGATTCCGGGGGGATCGACGACTCGTCCAGAGGCTCGAAACGACCATCCGCATCCACCCCGGCCACCGTCATGCGGTTCACGGTGAGTGTGCCGGTCTTGTCCACGCAGAGCACCGTGGCGGCCCCCAGCGCCTCGATGGCCGGAAAGCGACGGGTCAGCACCCGCTGCTGCGAGATCCGCCATGCCCCGAGGGCGAGGAAGATGGTGAGGATGACCGGGAATTCCTCGGGCACCATCGCGATGGCCATGGTGAGGCCGGCGAGCAGTCCCTGCAGCCACTCGCCCCGGCCGGCGCCGTAGAGCACCACCACGGCCAGGCAGGCCGACAGGCCGGCCGTAGCGAGCAGCAGGACCACGCGCCGCACCTCCGCCTGCAGCGGCGTGCTCCCGGTCTCCACCGTGGCCAGCGAGTGGCCGATGCGTCCCAGTTCGGTGTGCCGCCCGGTCGCCTCCACCGTGCCCAGACCGCGGCCCGCGACCACCAGGGTCCCCGAGTAGACACGGTCGCCTGGACGCTTGAACACCGACATGGACTCGCCGGTCAGCATCGACTCGTCCAGTTCGAGCCCGGTGCTCTCGACGATCTGCGCGTCGGCCGCGATGCGATCGCCTTCGCCGACGATCACGACATCGCCGCGCACCACGTCGGCACCGGGGATCCGCACCGCCTGTCCGTCGCGCAGCACGAGCGCCCTTGGGCTCGACAGGTCTCGCAGCGCATGCAGCGTCCGTTCGGTGCGCCGCTCCTGGATGAACGTGGTGCCCAGGACCACCAGCACGGCGACGATCATGGCGGCGGCCTCGGTCGGCTCACCGAGCACCATGTACAGCAGCCCGGTCGACACCAGGAGCAGGAGCATCGGCTCCCGCAGCACGCCGGCGGCGATCGCCACGAGCGTACGGGGACGCGCGGACGGCAGCACGTTGGGGCCGTCGCGACGCAGCCGTTCGCCGGCTTCGTACGAAGTGAGTCCCTGTGTCGACGCGCCCGTCATGCGCTCTCCGCTCGACGAAGGGTGCGGGTGGCCGGCGACGGTGGCCGTTCAGCGACGGGTCCGCAGCGTGCGCCGGATGTCCGGGAGCGCCAGCACCGGCACGGCACCCTGGCAGAGTACCTGGTAGGCACAGGCCCCGGCCCTGTCGCCGAACAGTCCCTCGTGTCCGCGCAGGCCCATCACGATCAGGCCGGCCCCATGCTCGGCGGCGACTGTCGCGATCTGGTCCGGCGGGTGCCCCACCCGCACGATGGCGGTGGCCTTGACGCCGCGCGCCTCGCCTCGCAGCGCCTCCAGCGCCGCCTCGGCCTCTCCGCATGCGCGCCGCAGGTGCTCGTCACCGGTGGCAGAGAGCCAGACCGGCAGTGCGGGCACCTCGACGACGTGCAGCAGGAGGAGGCGCGCCCGGAACGTGCGGGCCACCTCCGCAGCGCGCAGCACTTCATCGGCTGCCCGCGGCCCGAACTCGATCGCCGCCACGATCGTGCGGCCGGGCCACGCGGCGCCGGGTGCCCGGGATGGGGCACCGGACTCGTGTGCCGGCGGGACGGCCAGCACCGGGACCGGGGAGTGGCGGAGCAGGGCGGCCGTCGTGGAGCCGAGCAGCAGGCGCCTGGCCCCGTTCAGGCCCTTGGTGCCGACCACGAGCAGGTCGTGCCCTCCCGCCTGCACCTGCCGGATCGCCTCGCGCGCCGGCTTGCCGAGGGCCGTATGGAAACCAACCTTCAGGCCCCGGGCGCGGGGACCGAGGCTCGTGGCCACGTAGCGCTTCAGTTCCGTGCCGCTCGCCGCCCCGAGCGCCGCGCGGTCGTAGGCGGCGGCCGCCGCAGCCACCAGCAGCGGGTCGTTGACGAAGAGCGGGTGCAGGCTGGCACCGGTCCGCCTGGCGATCGCCGCACCGTAGCGCAGGGCGAGCGCGGCGTGCTCCGAGAAGTCCACCGGGCAGAGCACGGACGTGAACAGCTTCGAGGTCTTGCCGGTTGTCCGCATGGGGCTGCCTCCATCAAGTAGGGGACCACGATCGGTGCCACGCGCGTGGTGCCGGGATTCTGGGGAGCGATGCCCACCCACCGGACGACCTGCCGGGATCCCGGCGCCCCGTCCCTGCGGGCCACCGGTAATGACGGCGAATGGCGGGGATCGGCGTTTGCAGCTTACCCGATATCCAGGCGACCCATGGTGCTCGACACGCGTCTCGTGGCCTTTCCGTTTTCCAGCGAAACACTCTGGAACACCGGACTGGCTGCGACCGGAAGCGCCGGCGGCCGGTCCCTGTCGGTCGGGTTCGAGGGGGACTGGGCGCCGGAACACCTGCTGCTGCTCGCCACCGAGAGCTGCTTCATGAGCACGTTCCTCTCGCTGGCGTATGCGGCGGGGCTCGAGGTGCTGGGGTTCGTGTCGAATGCGCGCCTGGAGCACGGGGCGCAGGCCTCGGCGCTCCCTTCCATCTCGCTGGCGCCGTGCATCGTCGTCGGCTCGCAGATGGACGCGACCATCGCGCGCGAACTGGCCGGGGCGGCGCTCAGGGAGTCGGTGGTGGCGCGGCTGCTGGGTGCGCGGCTGCGCCTGGTGCCCGACGTGCGGCTCGTGTCGACACGTGCGGAGTGAGTCATGAGGTGGAAGTTCGCGGTCTCCACCGGATGCTGCATCAACATGCCCGTGCTCACCACGCTGCAGGGCCTGCACGATGCCGGCGTGCGTGCGGTGGAACTGGCGACGCGGCCACGCCACTTCGATCCGTGGCGGCACGAACAGGTGGTGGAGCTGTCGCACCGGCTGCGGGAGTTCCGGATTGCCCCCGTGGCCATCCATGCGCCGTTCGGTGGCCTGCTCGACCTGACCGACCCGAACCCGCATCATCGGCACGCGGCGATCGGCGCCATCCTCTCCGCGGCGGCCGTGCTGCGCGAACTGGGCGGCACCCGCGTTGTCCTGCACGTGAGCGACGCGCCACGTGCGGTCGAGGACGTGGACGAGCGGCTCGCGCACGCCACGGCCTCGCTCCGGGTCCTCGGCCGCGCCTGCGCGCACATGGACGCACTGCTCGTGGTGGAGACGCCGCTGCCGCACGTCGTGGGCGGGCATCCCGACGAGTTCGCCAGCGTGCTGAAGCCGCTCGACCGGACGGTGGGGGTCTGCTTCGATACGTCGCACGCCACGCTCGGGCACCACTGGGACGACTTCATGCGCGTGGCCGGGCACCGGCTGGTGCACGTGCACGCGAACGACCACCGCGGCGAGGTGGATGACCACCTCTGTCCTGGCGACGGGATCATCGAGTGGCCGCACATCCGGGACTCGCTGGTGGCCGTCGGATTCGACGGGTGGATCGTGCTCGAACTCTCGTGCCCCGGCGGGCCGCTGGGCGACTTCATGACCGGTGCCCTGCGCCGGTCGCGCGCGGCGCTCGACACCGGGGCACATGACTAGGTACGCAAGGGAGGCGTTATGCGGATCTTCGAGGCCATGAGTGAACAGGTACGGACGGTGCCGCCAGACATGGCCGCGGCAGAAGCGTGGCACCTGATGCACGCCAACGGCGTGCATCACCTCGTGGTGACCGAGCGGAAGAAGGTGGTGGGGGTGCTCTCCGATCGCGACATCTCGCCACGCCGCCGTCCCCCGGCGGCGTCGCTCGGGATGACCGTGCAGGACGTCATGTCCTCGCCGGTGGCGACGGTCGAACGCGACGACACCATCCGGAAGGCCGCCAACCTCATGGAAGGCCGGTCGATCGGCTGCCTGCCGGTCCTCGATCGCGGGGCACTGGTCGGCATCGTCACCACGTCCGACCTGCTGCGGCTGGTCGGACGGGGCGGGGATCGTCCATCGCGGACAGAGCGTGCCACGCTGTCCCATCGTGTGGCGCACAAGAAGGGGCATGTGCCGACCGGCCGCTGGTGAGACTCATGACAACGAGAAGCTCGGTCGAATCGTTCCTCGCGGAACCGGCGCTGGCGCTGGTGGGCGTGTCGAGGTCGGGTGAGAAGTTCGGCAACGTCATCCTGCGCGATCTGCGGGCGCAGGGGAGGCGGGTCTATCCGATCCACCCGGTGGCCGACGTCGTGGACGGCGTGCCCTGCGTCCGGCACTTCGCCGACCTGCCGGAGCCGGTCGGATGCGTGATCGTGAGCGTCCACCCGGCCGAGGCGGTGCAGGTGATCCGCGATGCCGCGGCCGCAGGCATCAGGAAGGTGTGGCTGCAGCAGGGGGCAGAGTCGCCCTACGTGGCCAACCTCTGCATCGAACTCGGCGTGGACGCCGTGATCGGCGAGTGCATCCTGATGTTTGCGAATCCAACGGGCATCCACCGGGTGCACCGTGCACTCGAGGGCATGCTGGGGCGCCTGCCCAGGTGAAACGGCCCGGCGCACGCCTGAGGTCAGTCGGGTTGCATGGCCGGTCGGGGCAGAATGTCCCGAATCTGTCCCCCTGATCTCGTGCCGTCCTGGCGCCGGATGCTCCGTCGCTCGCTGGTGCCCTGCCTTGCCGCGGCCGTGTCCGCGGTGTCCTGCAGTTCCACGGACGTAGCGGTGAGCGCGCCGTCGGCGGAGAAGTGCCAGGTCAGCGTCGGTGCCGCACCGGGCACGCTCCCTGCGGCCGGTGGAACCGGCACCGTTCCGGTGACGACCACGCGCGACTGCACGTGGCAGGTGTCGAGCGACGCGGCCTGGCTGTCGCTCACCGGTTCGAGGAGCGGCCAGGGCAGTGGCGACGTCACGTTCCGCGTGGCGGCCAACGTCGACCCGACGCAGCGCCGCGGGACGATCGTGGTGAACGATACACCGGTGACGGTCGCCCAGGACGGGCTGCCCTGCCGCTTCACCGTCTCGCCAGACGACGTGTCGATGCCGGCCGGGGGCGGTGGCGTGACCCTTCGTGTGGACACGCCGTCGGCCGCGTGCACCTGGACAGTCGCGTCGCGCAGCTCGTGGGTACGTGTGGTCGGGGCCGCGAATCGGAGCGGGTCGGCGTCCGCGGACATCCGCGTGGATGCCAACGCCGGTGCGGCGCGTCGGGGGGCAGTGACCATCGCCGGCCTGTCGGTGCCGATCGAGCAGGACGCCGCCGTCGTCGCGCCACCCGCACCGCCGACCCCGCCACCGGGGCAACCCCAGCCTGGTGACCCGTCACCTCCACAACCACCTCCGCAGCCTCCCGCACCGGAGCCGGCCACCTGCACGTTCACCGTGGCGCCGCTGTCTGCCACCGTCAGCCCGGGCGGATCCACGTTCGATGTCATGGTGACGACGCAGCCCGGGTGCGGGTGGTCGGTATCCTCCGATGCCGGATGGCTGACGTTCAGCGGTGGCAGCACGCGCTCGGGGTCTGCCGTGGTGACGGCGAGCGCATCGGCCAATACGACCGCCGTGCCGCGAACGGCCAGGCTGACGGCAGCCGGCGACACGGTCACAGTCAGCCAGGCGGCTGCCGCCCCAGCGCCCGCGTGCACCTACCGCATTGCCCCGTCCTCGGCCA
>WBZO01004252.1_pt1 | contig 15615 bp, 13 predicted proteins | sample 5204261 | NCBI WGS metagenome assembly WBZO01 (sample SAMN12412400, study PRJNA552823) | activated sludge metagenome | isolation source: activated sludge from anammox sidestream of wastewater treatment plant... | place: USA: North Carolina | collected 2017-09 | reverse complement strand
GTCGCTGACCTGACGGCGAACCTGGACAAGCATATACACTATATTGACCGGGCCAGGGCTGAGGGGGCGGACCTCCTGATCTTCCCGGAGCTTTCGCTGACCGGCTACAACCTGCAAGACCTGGCCCACGAGGTTGCGGCGCGTCCCACCTCTGAGGACCCGGCTTTCCGCGTGCTTCTGCTGGCCAGCCACGATCTGGACCTGGTGGTTGGCTTCGTGCACGAGGACCCCCGTCACCGTTTCTACATCGCGGCGGCCTACCTCTCACAGGGGCGGGTGGTGCATATCCACAACAAGGTATACCTGCCGACCTACGCCCTGTTCGACGAAGGGCGGTACTTTGCCTGGGGCGACACAGTGCAGGCATTCGATACGCGCTTTGGCCGGATGGGGATGCTGATCTGCGAGGACTTCTGGCACGCCTCGCCGCCGTATCTGCTCTGGCTGGACGGCGCGGACGCGCTGCTGCTGCTGAGCGCCAGCCCGGGCCGTGGGCTGGATACCGGGGACCGGCTGGCCTCCGCCCGCTGGGTGGAGCTGGTCAATCAGGCTTACGCCAGCCTGTTCACCAGCTATGTCCTGCACTGCAACCGGGTGGGCTTCGAGGACGGCCTGAACTTCTGGGGCGGCTCGGCGGTGACCGGCCCGGACGGCGTTATGCTGGCGCAGGCGCCTTATTTCGAAGAGGCGCTGCTGGTGCAGGAGATCGATCGCAGCCAGCTTCATCGCACGCGCAGCCGGCTGCCGCTCCTGCGCGATGAGCGCACCGATCTGACGCTGCGGGAGCTGTCGCGCATCCTGGATGAGCCGCCGGCCAGCCACCGCAGCTTCCAGAAGGGAGAGGAGCGATGACGATCGATATTGCCGCCAGGCTTCAGATCAATACCGGCCTGGCTGAGAAAATTCTGGTCGGCTTCATCGCCGACGGGGTGCGCAAAGTCGGCTTTCAGCGGGCCGTGATCGGCCTCTCCGGCGGGCTGGACAGCGCCCTCAGCGCCTACCTGACCGCCCGCGCCCTGGGGCCAGAGAATGTGCTGGTCATCCGTATGCCGTATGCGGCCAGCAGCCCGTCCAGCATGTCTGACGCGCAGAAAGTGATCGACGCGCTGGGCGTGCAGGCGGTGACGATCCCGATCACGCCCTATGTGGCGCCGTTCTTCGAGCGCTTTGAAGATATGAATGATATACGGCGCGGCAATGTCATGGCCCGGATGCGCATGATCATCCTGTATGACCAGTCGGCGGCTTTCGACGGCCTGGTCATCGGCGCCAGCAACAAAACCGAGACGCTGCTGGGCTATACCACTCTCTACGGCGACAGCGCCGCCGCGCTTCAGCCAATTGGCGATCTGTACAAGACGCAGGTGCGCCAGCTTGCGGCGGCGCTCGGCGTGCCACGCAGCATCATCGACAAAGCCCCTTCGGCGGACCTGTGGACCGGCCAGACGGACGAAGGGGAGATCGGCTACAGCTATGCCGAGCTGGACCGGCTGCTTTACCTGCTGGTTGATGAGCGCTTCACGCTGGAGGAGGCGGTGTCCGAGGGCTTTGCCCGCCGGATGGTGGAGGACGTGTGGCGGCGGGTGCGGGCCAGCCACTATAAACGCAAGCCCGCCCCCGTGGCCAAAATCAGCCAGCGCACGATCGGGCACGACTTCCTGTATCTGCGCGACTGGGCGGGGTAGGGCAACGCAGCGTCCCCTCAAGAAATCAAAGATTGTCGGCGGATCTGGGGCGGGCAGGAGGCTCAAGCCCCCTGCTGATTCTTATCGAATCTTTGTGAGTCTCGCGTTCGATCCTGCTTCTACTGCGGCAGGGTATCGGGCCGCTCTGGCGTGCCACCTTTGAGGAAGGTATCGCCGATGCCGGGGAACCACTCATCGGGGTAAGAGCCAGCGGCGCGGGTGAGCTGCAAGCCACCCAGGTCGCGAGCGATGATCTCCGCCTGCGCCGGGCGGGTCCAGATCACGCTGTCCAACTGGACGGCGCGCGCGCCGACGGCGATGAACTCCCGCGCGTCTTCAGGCGTGTGGATGCCGCCGCACCCGATCACGGGCAGCCCGAACGGCTCGACTGTCCTGACAGCCTGCAACACCGCATGCAGGGCCTGCGCTTTGACCAGCGGGCCGAACAGCCGTCCGGTCAGCGGCCTGGCTCCCGCGGGGTCGGGCGCTACGCCGCGCGGCGGCGCGCCGACGACGACGGCGCCGGCCTCGGTACGGGCGACAATCAGGCTGAATTCCACCGCCCGCTCCAGCGGCACGCGCACCAGCAGCGGGAGCTCGGTGGTCTGGCGAATTGTCTCCACCAGCACCCGAATCTCATCAGCATTGGCCTCGTAATGCACCCCCAGCTCAAACCCGCCGATGCCGGTCGCGTCCATCAGGATTCGCACGCATCGCCGCAGATCGAGCGGGCTGCGATCGATGACATGGGCGATGATCGGGATCGGGCAGCGCTCCCAGACTGGCTGGTACTCTTTGACCACGGCGGACGCGCCGGGGTTGGGTAGCCCGGTATGCAGGAGCAGCCCGCCCGCCAGCGGGACGACATGCGTCCCGCGCGAGGCCCGGCGGGGATGCAGCGTGATCGGGTCGGTGATGAAGCAGCCGAACTTCTCGATCTTGAGCAACTTTTGATAGCGATCGCCAAAGCCAAAGACCCCCGCCGCGGGCATCACCGGCGAGTGAATGGTCAGCGTGTGCTTGCCGACGCGAGTCAGTTCAACATCCATGCGGGCTTCTCTCTCCGGGGAGTTGGGCCGTCCATCCTCCGACTGAGCCTGATTGTAATCCGGCCCCGGGCCGCCCGCCAGTCAGAGCGGCCGCTCCATCTCCCTGTCCCCTGTTTCTGTCAACTGAGCGCCACGTCCAGCAGCATCATGATGGTGAAGCCGAACATCGTCCCGAAAGTGGCGATATGGCCGTTGCCGGCGCTCTGCGCCTCCGGGATGACCTCCTCGACGACCACGAAGATCATGGCGCCGGCGGCGAAGCTCAGGGCGTAAGGCAGCAGCGGCGTCATCGCCAGCACCGCCAGCGCGCCGATGACGCCGGCGATCGGCTCCACGATGGCGGAAAGCTGGCCGTAGTAGAAGCTCCTGGTGCGGGAGACGCCCTCGCCGCGCAGGGGGAGCGCGACGGCCAGCCCTTCCGGGAGGTTCTGAATGCCGATACCCAGCGCCAGCGCGACCGCGCCGCCGAGGGTGGCCCCGGGCACGCCGCTCGCGACCGCGCCGAAAGCGACGCCGACGGCCAGCCCCTCCGGGATATTGTGCAGGGTGATAGCCAGCACCATCAGGATGGCCCGCCGCCAGTGGGTGGGGATGCCTTCCGGGTGGCCGCCTTTGAGGCTGGGGTGGAGGTGGGGCAGCAGCATGTCGATGAAGCGCAGGACGCCGCCGCCCAGCATGAAGCCGACCACGGCGGGGAGCCAGGCTGGCCCGTTGCCGGCTTCTTCGGCCATGGCAATGGCCGGGTTCAGCAGGGACCAGAAGCTGGCGGCGATCATGACCCCGGCGGCGAAGCCGAGCATCATATCCAGCAGCAGCCGGTTAAAAGCGCGGGTGAAGAACACGCCAGCGGCGCCAACGGCCGTCATACCCCAGGTGAACAGCGTGGCCAGGAGGGCCTGAATAACCGGACTGAGCTGGGCGAAGAATTCCATAGGCTGCGTGCCTCGATAGATAAATGGGCGATGCCGCCCCATTATACTCGGACCGGACCATTTTTATCGAAAGAGGGGGAGGCATTCCGCGAGAAGGCGGTGAGCGCCGGAGGCTGCCCGAAAGGGATCAGGTTGCCCGCGCCCGGCCGCCGCACTATACTGAGATAACCTGCGTAAGCCAGACGGGGAGGGATGCATGCTGACTCTGGAGACTACCCTGCGGGGCTATGATCCGGTGATGCTCGGCGTGATCGCCGATCGCTGGGATGTAGACCTGGAGTCGCGCAGCGTCACCGATATTCTGGCTTTGCTGACGGGGGTGATGCTCTCCCCGGAAGCGGCCAGGATGACCTGGGAGCGTCTGGATGACGACGAGCGCGGCGCGATGCAGACCCTCCTGGGGGCGGGGGGGCAGATGCCGGCGCACATCTTCACCCGGCTGTACGGCGAAATTCGCGAGATGGGGCCGGGCCGCCTGGGGCGGGAGAAGCCTTATCTCAACCCCGTCAGCATCGCCGAGAAGCTGTACTACCGGGGCCTGCTTGCCCGCGCTTACGCCGATGCCGCCGCCGGCCTGGTCGCCATCTACGTGCCCACTGATCTGGCCGCCGTGCTGCCGGCCCACCACACCGGCTTCGACCTCAGCCAGGAAGAAGATTTGCCCCTCGTCGAGGACGAGGACGACGAAGCGTGGGATGTCCCCGCCGATACGCCGGACGAGATCATACCGGCGGATACGACGCTGGTTGATGACCTGACGACCGTGCTGGCCTACCTGCAGGTGGCCGCTGTGGCTGTTCGGGAAGGGAGCAAGCTGCCGGAAGCCCAGCTCGGCACGCTGAGCACATCCCTGCTCAAGGCTGAGCCGGCCCGGCTGGATTTCATGCTGGGGCTGGCGCAGGCGCTGGACCTGGTGGCGGTCCGCGATGGTCTGCTCAAGCCGATCAGCCAGAACGCCCGCCGCTGGCTGGAGGCGGCCCGGAGCGAGCAGGTGCGCCTGCTGGCCGCGGCCTGGCGCGACACAACCGTCTACAGCGATCTGGAGCATGTGCCGGGCCTGGCTGTTGAGGCGGCCAGCAACGATCCCCGCGCCGGGCGCGAGGCAATTATGCAGACCCTGCGCGATCTGCCGCCCGATTCGTGGTGGGTTGTCGATGGCGTGATCGGCGCGATTCAGGAGACGGCGCCCGATTTTCAGCGCCCGGGCGGCGATTACGATAGCTGGTACATCCGCGATATGCGCACCGACGAGTATCTGCGCGGCTTTGAAAGCTGGGAGGCTGTCGAGGGGGCCATGCTGCGCTTCATGCTGACCGGCCCGCTGCACTGGCTGGGGCTGGCCGATCTGGGCCGCCACGCCGGGGGGATGCTGGGGCGGCTGAACGCTTACGGGCGCGCCTTTGTCAGCGGGGGGCGCTGGCCGGCTTCGCCCGATAGCGCGGAGATGATCCTCCTGCACGAAGACGGCACGATCGAGGCTTCCCGCCGTCTGAGCCGATACGACCGCTTTCAGTTGGCCCGCTTCACCGAATGGCTGAGCGCCGGCGAGGTCTACCGCTACCGCTTCTCTACGCGCGGCCTGCGCCGGGCGGCTATCCAGGGCATTGAGCCCAGGCATGTCCGGGCTTTTCTATCCCGTTCCCTCAAGACTGACCGGCTGCCGGAATCAATCGAGATCATCCTGACGCGCTGGGCGCAGACGGCGGAAGCTGATGCCACGATCGAACAGGTCACGCTCCTGCGCACGGCATCGCCGGAGGCGCTCACCGCCGCGCTGGAAGAGCCATCCATCCGCCGCTATCTGGCGGCGCGAATCGGCCCGGACGCTGTGATTGTCCGGCCCGGCCAGGCGGCCGCGCTGCAAGATGCGCTGGCCGCCTTTGGCATTGTCGCCGATATTATGGGCGAGCAGAATGCATAGCTGCCTTGCTATCGTTGTTGGCGGTGACGGCGTTCACTGGCAGCCAGACTATGAAGGTCGTCCCCTGTCCGGGGATACCGCTGCTGACAATCTCAATCCGGCCCTGATGGCGCGTCACGATCGCCTGCGCAATAGAAAGCCCGAGTCCGGTCCCTGGCCGGCCTGAATTCCGGCCGACCTGCCCCCTGAAGAAACGCTCAAAAAGGTGACTCTGCTCTTCTTTAGGGATGCCCGGCCCCGTGTCGCTGATGCTGAACCCGGTCCACTGCTGGTGCTCCCACTCCTGAGTCTGGGTGTACAGCATAACCGTCCCACCCGCCGGCGTGTAGTGGAAAGCGTTGGTCAGCAGGATGCTCAACACCTGCCCGATCAGGTTGGGGTCGGCGTAGGCGGGGGGGATGCCCGGCGTAGGGAGCACGCGCAGTGTCAGATTGTGCGTCTCCGCCAGCGAGGCCCGGTCCGAGCCGTATTGCTCGGCCAGCGTATTGATGTTCACTGGCTCGCACTGAATTGACAGCCGGTCCTGATCCAGCCGGTTCAGCGTGAGCAGGTCTTCCACCAGCGCTTCCAGCCGGTCGATCTCCCGACCGGCGACAGCCAGATGCTCCGGCCACCGGTCCGGCGGCGCGTTCTGCAGCAGGTACTGGCGCAGCTTGAGATTCGTGATCGGCGTGCGCAGCTCGTGCGACACGCTGGAGACAAATTCGTCTTTCAGCCGGCCCAGATTGGACAGCCGCTCGTTGGCCCGCTGAAGCTCGGCGGTGCGTTCGGTCACCATGTGTTCCAGCATCAGGTTGTGCTGTTCCAGCTCCTGGACCAGCCGGGCGTGCTCGATGGCCGTCGCCGCCTGCTGGGCTAACCCGACCAGCAGATCGAGATTCTTCTGGTTAAAAGGCGCGGCATTGTGGCGGTTGACCAGCATCGCTCCGGTGATTCGATCGCGGAAGGCCAGCGGGGCGATAATCACGTGCTCTTCCGGCTGCATTATAGTTCCGGGGATGGGCACGGCGCGGGGATCATTCTGAGCGTTGTTGACGAGCAGGGGCTGGTTGTGGGCTACGGCGTACCCGGTCAGGCCCTCGCCGATCTTGAGCTTCAGGCCCAGCGTGTCGGCCGTATGCTCCCCACGCGCCAGGTCGATATGCAGGATCAGCTCGCGCTCATCCAGGCGAAAAAGGTAGCACTCGCTGCCGTCCAGCAGTTGAATCGCCTCGTCGCCAATAGAAGCCAGCACCTGCCGGATGTCGGTTTCCTGTGAGATACGGCGGGTGATTTCCTGCAGGGTTTCCATCTCATGCTGGCGCTGCTGGAGCTCATGGGCAACCTGTTCACGGCGGGCGATTTCTGCCTCCAGCGCCCGCGCCCGGTTGCGCACATGCTGCAGAAGAAACAGAATGCCGAGCAAGAAAAGGAAAAGGCATATTGCCGCGATGATGACAAGCCAGTCTTCGAAGATAATCTTATCCGGAAGGCGAGCCATAAACGAGCTGCCCATCCCTGATAACAGGAAGACAGGGATGCATCGGGATCGGGGGAATGGATTGCGGTGGGGTAAAGCCATAGCTAATCTCGCCTACCTGGACCGTCACAACAGCGACGGCTATCCCGTATCAGGCTGATGCCGGGCGCGACTAAGCAGAAATACGATCACAGCGTGCGCTATGATTGCCGCAGACAAAAATCTCCCGGCCTCATTCTAGCATAAGGTGATGATTCGCGTGTCGCAAGGCTCGACGGGGTCGGGTGAGTAGTTGAGTCCTCTGGAGGAGGTGTGTCCGCTGTGAAGCCACCGCCAACCCTGATTACGAGTTTTCAGCGCATTTTCCCGGGGGCCGCCCCTCCTTTTATCGCCAACGGAGCCGGCGGGCCGGTGTGGGTTGCCGCCGCGCCCAACGGCAGCGCCGTGATGACGCTGGCCATGCCGGCGCTTGACGCGCACATCGCCTTCCGGCTGAGCGCCCCCGGTCAGCCCGCCAACCGCGCCGATGTGCTGGGCATGCCGCTGCCGCCCTGGGCGCTGTACATCGGGGCGGTCGGGTGGGGGTGGGCCGCCCACGGGCATGCCGTCCCCGGGCTGGATGCTGTCATCCACCCCGAAGGCGGAATCCGGGAGGGGCTGGTGTGGCAGACCGGGCTGGCCTTCGCCGCCGTCTGGCAGGATATCGGCGGCTGGCCGCTGCCGGAGGGCGGGCTGCTCGGCCTGATGACGCGGCTGGGCGGCTTCTTTCACTGATACCGGACTGCGCGACACTGATACTGTCCGATAACGGGTGCAGATAAATGTCCGGTTTGCTCATTGCGCCTGTGGAGAAAGCTGTCCGGTCGGCTCACCGGTGTCCATCGAGCACGAAGCGTTCGACAGCCAGCCCGACACCGTCCGGTGGCGGAGGGAGGGGGTTACCCGGTTGGCTCACCGGTGTCCGTCGAGAACGAAGCGTTCGACAGCCAGCCCGACACCGTCCGGTGGCGGAGGGAGAGGGATGTCCAGGCGGCTCACCGGTGTCCGTCGAGCACGAAGCGTTCGACAGCCAATCCGACACCGTCATCGTCATTACTCGCCGTCACGTAGTCGGCAATGTCTTTGACATGCTGTGTCGCATTGCCCATGGCGACCCCGATCCCGGCGAGTTGCAGCATCTCGATATCATTCTCGCCGTCGCCGAACGCGATCACCTCCGCCGGGTCGATCCCCATGTCGTTCAGCAAACGGCGCAGGCCGTCCCCTTTGGACGCGCCCGGCGGCAGCACCTCCAGAAGCTGGGGCATGGAAGTCACCAGTTCCGCCGAGTCTCCGATCTGCGCGGCCAGTTCCGCCCGGACGCGCGCCATCTCCAGCGGCGGGATCTCAATCAGCATCTTGGTGACCGGAGTGCCGTCTATGATGGCGCTCAGCGGGCCGACGATCACGGGGTCCGGCTCATGATGATCGGTCATGAAATCGGTCAGCGTGTGCAGCTTCTCCGCCAGGATGCGCGTGCCGCCGTCGGTGACCAGGACGGTGTTGAGGCCGCGCGCCTCGGCGAAGCGGACGGCCAGGCAGGCAACGCGATTCTCCAGCTCCCGCTTGTAGCGCACGGAGCCGTCCCCATTAATCAGGACCAGCCCCTGCGAATACACGCCGGGCGTGGTCAGGCCAAGCTGACGGACCGGTTTCTCCCGGGAGAGCATCGTCTTCCCGGTCGCCAGGATGACCTGGACGCCGCGAGCCATGGCGGCCTTCAGCGCGCGCTCGGTGCGCGGCGAAATCTCGTGCGCCGTAGTCAGGAGCGTGCCGTCGAGGTCAGTTGCAATAACGGTGATAGGGTGTGTCATAGAACCGTTTCCCAATATGCCGCGAGCCAACGGAGGATTATAGCCCATCGGCGGCGATTATTGGACGTCGGCCGGAAACAAACAGAGCGATGCCGCCCCCGATAGTCTGTTCCGCACTCCCTTAAAATTGACTCCGCCGTGCGGTACAATAGGGATGCCTGCCGATAAATTGGATTGGAGACCACAGGAAAGGACAGAATCGCCATGACCCTCCGTGTGTTCAACGTACTGGGCCGCGAGAAGCAGGATTTCATCCCCGTCGAGCCGGGGCGCGTCAACATGTACGTCTGTGGTCCCACTGTGCAGGATTATGCCCACATCGGGCATGCCAAGACCTACGCCAATTTCGACATCATTGTGCGCTGGCTGCGCTACAGCGGCTGGGATGTGCTGTACGTACAGAATATCACTGACGTCGGCCACCTGCTCGACAGCGGCGAGGACCGCATCCTCAAGAAGGCGCGCCAGCTTGCCGCCGGGCCGATGCAGATCGTGGAGCAGTACACCCGCGCTTACTTCGAGGATATGGACGCGCTGGGCGTGGAGCGCCCGGATATCAGCCCCCGGGCCAGCGGACATATCCCGGAGCAGATCGCCATGATCGAGTCACTGCTCGAGAAGGGCTATGCCTACGTGGTAGATGGCAATGTGTACTTCGACGTGCGCTCGTATGCGGAGTACGGCAAGCTCTCCAACCGCCGCCTGGATGAGCAGGAGGCTGGCCGTCGCGAAGATATCCGCGAGGAGAAGCGCAACCCGGAGGACTTCGCCCTGTGGAAGAAGGCCGAACCGGAGCATATCCTGCGCTGGAACAGCCCGTGGGGCGTGGGCTTCCCCGGCTGGCATATCGAATGTTCGGCCATGTCCGGCAAGTACCTGGGCCAGACCTTCGATATTCACGGCGGCGGGATAGATAATATCTTCCCGCACAACGAGTGCGAGATCGCCCAGAGCGAGGCGGCGCACGGCGCTCCCTTCGCCAACTACTGGCTGCTGACCGGCACGCTGCTGGTCCCTGATGCGGACGGCATCCCGGTCAAGATGTCCAAGAGCCTGGGCAACTTTCTCACGCTCCGCGACGCCCTCAAGCGCTGGCGGGCGGAGGCGATCCGGATGTTCATGTTTAGCGCCCACTACTCCAACCCGGTCGTGTTCCATGAGGAAGCGCTGGACAGCGCCCTGCGCGGCTGGGAGCGGTTGTACGGCGCGGCGCGGCTGGTCCGCACCGTGCTGCGCGGAGCGCCAGAAGGCGACGCTGGCAACGCTGTCCTGGCTGAGGTGGAGAAGGTCCGCGCCGACTTCGCCGCCGCTATGGACGATGACTTCAACGCTCCGATCGCCCTGAGCGCGCTCCAGACCTTCACCCGCGAGGTGAACACCCTGCTCAACAGCGGGGCGGAAGTGGGCCGGGCGGTGCTGGAGCAGGTGGACGCCGTCTACCGCGATCTGGGCGGGCGCGTGCTGGGCCTGATCCCGGAGGATGAAGCCGCCGGCGGCAGCGCCGTGCGCGAGGAGGGCCTGATCCGGCTGCTGGTGGATCTGCGCCAGACGGCCCGCGCCAACCGCGACTGGGCGACCTCCGACCGCATCCGCGACGATCTGGCGGCGCTGGGCGTCGTGCTGGAAGATCGCTCCGACGGCACAGTGTGGAAGGTGAACTGAAACAGAAGGCGCGCCCGTGGTTGCATACACCGGGAAGGGTGATCGGGATGTCTGAATTCTTGTACGGCCGCTGGCCGGTGATGGAAGCGCTGCGGGCCAACCGGCGCGCTTTTGAGCAGCTTCTGATGGCCGATTCGGTGGAAGAAAAGAACACCGTGACCGAGATCATCGCGATGGCGGAGGCGCGCAGCGTACCCGTCCACCGCGTCCCGCGCCGCGTGATCGACGACCTGGCCAAAGGCTCCAACCATCAGGGCGTGGTGCTGCGCGTGGCCGGTTATCCGTATGTGGACATACAAAACCTGCTGGAAGAATCGGTGCTGCGCCAGGAGAAGAACTTCTTCCTGGCCCTGGACCTGCTGAAAGACCCCCAGAATGTGGGCAGTTTGCTGCGCATCGCCGACGCCGTGGGCGTCCATGGCATCCTGTTACAGGACCGGCGCGGCGTGGATGTGACGCCGGCGGTGGCAGCTGCCTCCTCCGGTGCGGTGGAGCACCTGCTGGTGACCAAGGTCACCAATCTGGTCAACGCGCTCAAACAGCTTAAGGAAAACGATGTGTGGGTTGTCGGGCTGGATATCGGCCCCAACATCCAGCCGCTGGGCCGGGTGGACCTCAACATCAACCTGTGTCTGGTGATGGGCAGCGAGGGCGAAGGGATGCGCCGGCTGGTGCGCGATACGTGCGACCTGCGGCTGACACTGCCGATGCGCGGCCATGTGGAGAGCCTGAATGTTTCCACTGCCGGGTCGATTGCGCTTTACGCGGCCTGGCAGGCGCGCGGCTGGCAGGGCTGGCCGCCGGCGAGCTAGGCGGGCGGCGGCGCCTATTCCTCCCGCAGGACGTAGCCGACGCTGCGCACGGTGTGGATCACGCGCGGCTCATTTTCCGCTTCCGTCTTCTGGCGCAGATAGCGCACGTAGACCTCGATGATATTGCTTTCGCCGCCGAAGTCGTAGTTCCAGACCCGGTCGAAGATCACGTCACGGGTGAGGACCTGGCGCGGGTGGCGCATGAACAGCTCCAGCAGCTCGTACTCTTTGGCGGTCAGGTCAATGACGCGGCTGCCGCGCATGGCGCGCCGCGTGCCGGTATCCAGGACGAGATCGCCAAAGCGCAGCACTTCCGGAGCCGCGCCGGAAGGTTGCGACCGCCGGAACAGCGCCCGGATACGGGCCAGCAGCTCGTCGAAGGCGAAAGGCTTGACCAGATAGTCATCCGCGCCGGCGTCCAGCCCGGCCACCCGGTCGGACACCCCATCGCGGGCCGTGAGCATGAGGACGGGCACATCGCTGGCGGCCCGCAGCCGCCGGCAGACCTCGATTCCATCCAGACCGGGCAGCATCAGGTCCAGGATCACCAGATCGGGCGGCATATCGCGCGCCTTCTCCAGCCCGCTGGAGCCGTCCATCGCGACCTCGACAGTATAGCCTTCGTAGATCAGGCCGCGCCGCACCGTCTGTACGATGTGCTCGTCATCTTCCACAATCAGGATGCGCTCACCAGCCATAGCTGCCTTTCTTTCCTAACAAATGGCGTCCGGGCGCCGGACGGTGCAAAGAAGCCACCACGATTCACAGGAGGTCGGCCGGCTCAGGGAGCCGTCACGACACGCGGCCCCCAGCGCAGGCCCCACACTTCTCCCGGCGTGACTACGGCAGTCCGCTCTCCGTTTTCCAGGTTCACGATGACCAGCCGCCCGGCCAGGCCGTAGTCGCTGTAGCCGGCGCTGCGCAGGCCCGCCGCGCGCGTCCCCCCCGGCGAGAGGACCGGCTCTTCCAGCAGGCCGCCCTGGCCGTGCGGGATCGGGATTGCGTCGGGCAGGATGGGCACCAGGAACGGCTGGATCACGCTCGGCCCCATGGTATCGCTGCTCGTCCCATGCAGGACGGTCGCCGCTTCTGGCGCCAGCGGCATGACGTCGGCCACCGGCCAGGCGCTGTCCAGCACCGTGATCGGATGCTCGATATCATGCGGATCGACGACGTACAGGCCCGGCTGGCTGTAGATGGAACCGGCATCCCAGATCAGGGCACGCCCGTCCGGCGACCAGGTGCCGCGCCCCGCCGCCACTGAGATATCCGCCGCGTCGCCGCCCGCGATGGGCAGGAAGCCCAGGCTGCGCCCTTCGTAGTAGCTGATATCGATCAGCAGCAGCATACCGTCCGGGCTCCAGCGCGGATTCATGTAAACGCGCACCTGGTCCGGCGGCGTCTCCGCCGTCAGGTTGTCCGTGATCAGCTCGGTGCGGGCGCCGCCGCCGGACGGCACAATCCAGATGCCATCGCGCACAAAGGCGATCATGCTCCCGTCGGCATTCCACGCGGGCTGGCCTGCCGTGCCCAGACGCTCCACCAGCGGCGAAAGCTCGCGCCCGGCGGAGCCGTCGCTGCTGGCGACAATCAGGCGTCCTCCGCTGCTGAAGGCGATCTGAGATGCGTCGGGCGAGACGGCGAAATCCAGCACTGGCCGCGGCTCCGCCGTGATCTGGGTGACCGGACTGCCATCGGCGGGCAGCTTCCACACCTGGGGGATGCCGGCTTCATCCCGCGAGAGGAAGTACAGCTCGGCGGGCAGGACAACGCCGGTCACCTCCTGCGGCGGGATCTGCCCCCAGCAATACGCCTTGACGCCTTCGATGATCTCGCGGCGGGTCCCGGTGCGCGGCTCGATCAGGACCAGCGTGCCGTCCTGTATAGCGGTCAGGGCCGTGCCGTCAGGCATCCAGCGCATATCGCGCGTCAGCTCCAGCGCGGACTCGAATTCCTGGTAGTCGCCCCCGCTCACGCTGACGGTGCCGAAGCGCCGCGCCGCGAACCGCTGGCCTGTCGCCTCGTGCAGGGCGAAGTTCAGACGGCCGGTTCCGATCCGCGTCGGATTGCTGATGATGGTTTCCGGGGGGAGCAGCCCGGCCTGCGTCCCGTCGCGCACATCCAGGGTGAGCAGGCTGCCGGAGGGTGGGGCCAGGGCCAGGACCGCTTCCTGCACCCAGTCCAGCCCGGCTGAGCCGGGAACCTGTCCGGCGTAGGACAGCGCGGCCCCCGCGCGGCGGTACACCCACCACACATCGCTCTCCGCTTCCGCCGCCAGATAACCACCGCCGGGCGACCAGACCAGATTGATGAACGGCCCGCCCTCCAGATCGACGAATACCGGCTCGCCCAGCCCGCTGAGGTAGATGCGGATGCCCGCCGGCGTGGTATAGGCGATGGCGGCGCCGTCCGGTGACCAGGCCAGGGTCTGGCCGCGTCCGCTGATAGGCGGCAGCCCGGCCTGCTCAAATTCGATCACCTGCCCGGATTGCCCGTCGATTGATGTCACGCCGAGGTAGGGGACAAAGCTCTCTTCCTCGCTGCCAGCGGTGCGGTAAGCGATCCACTGGCCGTCCGGCGCCGGGCCGAAGTCCACGACCTGCTGGCCGGGCGGGCTGATGGCCGTGGCGAATGTGCCGCCCGCGCTGATGCGCATGACCCGCCCGCTGCCGGTCAGGAAGAACAAATCCGCCGGCAGGGTGATGCTCTGACCCTGGACTACGCCCGGCATGCCGCCCGGCAGCAGCCCCAGTAACACTATTACGGTGATAAAATAGGAGAAAGCGCGCACTTTTGATCTGGTCCTGATCATCATTTATCCTGCCGGCGGTCGCGGCGCAGCCTGTCGTGAATGCCTTTCAGTATAGCGCAAATCAGGGCGATTACCGCCCCCCGACAAACAAAAAGCCCCGCCGCCTGTAAGCCAGGAGCGGGGCTGAACTGATGATGATCCGCTAGAAAAGAAGGATCAGACCGCCTCCCCCTGTTGAGGGGACGTAACCGTTAATGCCGTTGACGATGTTGCTGAAGATGTTACCGATAGCCGGCCCCAGCAGTGCCAGAATGACCAGCACGGCTATCGATACCAGCACCAGGAGAAGGGCGTATTCGACAAGGCCCTGCCCCCTTTCTCTTGTGAAGCGCCTGGCGATAGACTGCCTGAATCGATCGATCATGCGATGACTCCTGAATATGAAAGCGGATAGCTCCAGCATAACATAGTTTGGCGCGCTCATGTATCGCAATTGGGTACTAAGACCAGAATTTTTTATATTTTCTTTATAATTCGCTCTGCTTCTGCCCTATTATCCGATTGTTCGGGCGGGAAATTGGCGGGGTATACTGCGGAAGCTGCGCCCTGGATAGACTGAAGGGGGGACTCTGTGGCTGGGTCACTGGATGGGGATTACTATATGCCGGGCGGGGAGCCGTTCTACTTCCCCGGCGGCGACACGGGCTGTCTGCTGCTGCACGGGCTGAATGCCGTGCCTCAGGAGATGCTCTGGCTGGGCAAGTATCTGCGCGATACGCGCGGCTATACGATCTACGGCCCGCGCCTCGCCGGGCACGGCACGACCGTGCGCGATCTGCGCCGCACGACCTGGGAAGACTGGTACGGGGGCGCCCTGGACGCCTACCGCCTGCTGCGCCAGAGCTGCCGCCGGGTGTTCGTGCTCGGCCTCAGCCTGGGCGGCCTGCTCAGCCTGCACCTGGGCACGCGCGAAGCGCTCGACGCCGTCGTGGACCTGGCCGGGCCGCTGGCCTTTGACCAGCCCCTGATGCCCTACGCCCGCTATCTGAAGGTTGTCTGGCACTACACGCGCAAGGATGCCGGCGCGAGCTTCCAGCGGATGGACCATCGGATGCGCGCAATTCAGGCGGAGCAGGGTGAGCCGGTTATCGGGCGACAGTCCTATGGCCAGTTCCCGATTGCCAGCCTGGCCCAGCTTTACGCGCTGATGCAGATCACGGCGGAGCGCCTGCCCCGGCTGACCTGCCCGCTGCTCCTGATCTATTCCGGAAGCGATCGGACAGTTCCCGTGCGCAACATGGAGCTGGTCGCCTCCCGCGTCGGGACGCCGCCGGAGCATCTGCGCCGCCTGCTGCTCAAAGAGAGCGACCACCTGCTGACGCTGGACGTGGAGAAGGACGCCGTATTCGAGGCGGTCGGGAGCTTCCTTGACCGGTACGCGTAGCAGCCTTGTTGATTCAGTTTTTGCCTATGAGATAGTATTTGTATAA
>WBZO01004251.1_pt1 | contig 15615 bp, 17 predicted proteins | sample 5204261 | NCBI WGS metagenome assembly WBZO01 (sample SAMN12412400, study PRJNA552823) | activated sludge metagenome | isolation source: activated sludge from anammox sidestream of wastewater treatment plant... | place: USA: North Carolina | collected 2017-09 | reverse complement strand
GCGAGCCCATCGTCGCGCGCGGCGCCGCGCGCTGGGGCCAGCGGGAGGCTCGCCAGGCAGGCCGCGGAGCGCTCGAGGAAGGCGCGCGCGAAGCCCGCGCAGAGCGCCGCGTCGGCGCTCGCTGGTCCACGGCTCGGCGCGCGCGCGCCGGCAGGGTCGACGAGCCCCGCGGTGGGGGCGGGCGGCACCCCGGGCCGGCACGAGCTCCCGAGCGCGCTCGCGCCCAGCGCGACCACCACCCCCCAGCCGCGAGCGCGCTCCATGGGCCCTAGCTTACGCGCAACCGCGCGCGGCGGCGACGCCCCAGCGAGCTTCCTCCTCCTCGGTGCCGAAGCAGGGCGGGCACTTCCTAGACGTAGCGACTGGTCGCTCACCGTGGTCTTCAGGTACGTGATGTCCCACGACCAGCGCGGCACGGCCCGGTTGCCGTGTGCGTCGGCACCGGCCCCGGGCGGCGCGGCTTGCTGCTACCCGGGTGGGTGAGTTGCCCGTCCTCGCGCAGCACCCGATAGCTCGTGGACTCGGAGGCGATGTCCTCGTTACGGTCGGACCAGCCGACCTCGTCGCGCACACCCTCCAGGGACAGGCCCGACGTCACGGCTCCCTCGACCGCCGCGAGGAGCTGGGCTCGCTCGTCGTGTGGCGCGGCTGAAGTGGTGGCGGTGGCGGCTACGGAGCGAAGGGCGCGCTCGGGCCTCGAGCACCGCCGCCATGGTTCGCCTGCTGCCTGTGGTCTTCTCCGGCAACGAGAGGGCGGCGCGCCGGCTGATGGTCCTCTACTCGCTCATCGCCATGTGCGAGCGCCACGACGTCAGCCCGGAGGCGTACCTCACCGACGTGCTCCTCCGGCTCCAAGATCCGCCGAAGAGCCGGCTCGCCGAGCTCCTCCCCCATCGCTGGAAGGAGGACTTCGGCGCGGGCTTCACCGTCGAGAGGACCGTCACGCCCGGCGGCGCGACCTGAGCGGTCGCGGAGGACTCGATGACCGACGCGCTCGGCGCGTCACTACACCACCTGGGCTCGCGACGCGAGAGCGGCCGCGCGACCGCGTCGACCCATGCCCACGCGACGATGTCCAGCGGCTGCGGGCTCCCTTCCCCGGACGGATACCTGCTCCACGCGCACCTCCGCGTCCGACACCCGGACCTCTACCGGCGCTGGACGACCCACCTCGGCGCCGCGCACCACCACGGGGAGCAGCGAGACCGGCGCCTTCTTCCGCAACCGCGAGCACCACCAGGCCAGCGTGCTGGCGTTCACGGCGTGCCGCACCGCCACCTCGCGCACGCTCGACCCCTGCTCGACCTCCCTCAAGAGCCTCTTCCAGAACGCCTGTCGACTCGACGCTGCCACGCGCCGAGCCTGCAGCCCGCCACGGCGCCGGGCGAGAGGTCCATAGCCGTACGGCTACATTGCTCTGCGCTCTTGTCGAAGCCCGCATCGTGCGGGTCGCACGATGCGTCGCCGCGCAAAATGCTGCCAGGAGTCCAAAGTCGGACGGCTACAAGTCGGCCGCCCTCAGCCTGCTCTTTCGCCACCTCGCCACCGTGCTCCGCCACCACTGCCGCGTCCGCCGCTCGTTGGCCATGCGCGGATTGCACGACGCCGTCGACAGCGGACGCAACCACGTGCCTGGTCAGACGGTTACGAAAGAAGAGCGTCGATACCGCATCAGCGGCTTGACCAACACCACGCATCACGCGTCATCAACAGAGACGAGAACTACCCTGAGACTCGTCGGGGCTCAGGGCGCCAGCCTCCAGAGCTCGAGCTTTGGGTCGTGGTAAATGTCCACGGTGGCGCCGAACAGCTCCGCGCCGGGCCCCGGGCGCGCTTCGAAGCGAGCCTCGAGCCGTGCGTGGGCGGCGAGCTGCTCGTACCAGCGCTGAAGCTCCGCGGCGCGCTCCGGCTCCTCCGTGGGCGACCGCAGGTAGCGGCCGACGTTGCCCCACGAGACCAGGACGTACTGGCCTTGGGCGCGCAGCTCGCCCACCGGCGTCCCGGCCCTCAGCTGCCGCAGCGGGTGACCGTGCCGCCGCGCTGGCGGCAGGTAGTGCTCGTAGGTGCTCGGCACCACGAGCACTGGCTCGCCCCGCGGCAGGTTCGCTCGGAGCCAGTCCGCCGCCTGCTCCCGCGTGTCCGGCTGGGTCAGGGTGAGCGCGAAGGCCACGCTCTGCCACGCTGGGAGCGCCACGAGCACGGCGAGCGCCACGCCGAAGGCAGCGTCGCCGCGGAGCCGGTGGGTCAGCCGCTCGAAGGCGACGCCCGCAGCGACCGCGAGCAGCGGCAGCAGGTGGACCAGGTTGCGCGCGAAGAACGTGCCGCGCGTGGCGAGGAAGAGCCCCCAAGCGAGCGCGCCGAGCAGTACGGCCAGCCACGCGCGCGAGCGCCACGGCGCGCCGCAGACGCCGCCGACGACGAGCGCCAGGCTCGCCACGGGGGTGAGCCCGTAGAGCGCCGTGTACGCGAGCAGGTGCCACCAGACCCGGTCGGACGTGTAGCCACCGCCGCGCTTGACGGCGTAGTGCCCGTACTCGTCGAGCAGCGCTCGCCAGAGCCGCTCCAGGTCGCCGAGGGCCGGGGGGTTGAGCAGCAGGAACACCCCGAGCGCCGCGGCGCCCACGAGCAGCAAGCGCGGCGCCCAGCGGCGCACGCGCCGGGGCTCCTGGAGGATCACCACGCTGACCACCACCAGCGCCGACAGCGCGCCGACGTACTTGAACGCCGCGCAGCAGCCCACCGCCGCGCCGGCCAGCGCGTGCCGGGTCAGGCTGGGAGCGCGAGTGAGCTCTACCGTGGCCAGCGCCACCAGCGACGCCCCGAAAGCCGTGGGCACGTCCACGGTGAGGTAGCGGCTCTGCTCCACCATCAGCGGCGACACCGCCGAGAGCGCGAGCGCCGTGAGGCCCGCTCGCCGCCCCGCGAGGCGGTGCGCGGCGTAGCCGGTGACACCCGCCGCGCCGACCCCCAGGCAGAGCACCAGCGCCCGACCGCCGAGCATCCCCGCACGCTCCGGGACGAGCGCGGCCACGAGCCCGGCCAGCGCCGGGGGGTAGTTCCAGAAGCCGACGTGGGCGCTCGGGTGACCACGGAGCTGCGCCGCGACCTCCAGCACACGCCACTCGTCGGGGTGGAAGGAGTCTGGCAAGCCAAAGCCGAGCCCGGCGGCGCGTAGGGCGATCGCCACGCCGAGGAGGGCCACCCAGGCGCCTCGCCACACCGCGGCCTCGAGCGTCATGGGAGCGCGGGCGCCGACCCCTGAGCAGCCGCCGCTGGCACCTCCGCCAGCTCCCGCACCACCGCCTCCAGCGCGAGCGTCACCAGGGCGAGCCGCGCGTAGTCCACGCGCTCCGCGGTGTCTTCGGCGGTGCCGCGCGCGGCGTCACGGAGCTCCGCGGTGTCCGTGAGCGTCACGGCGGGCCAGCGCTGCTCGACGAAGCCCCACGCGTCGCTGCCGCCCAGCGCGGGGGTGTCCGCTGGCGCGCGCAGGCGCTCCACGGGCAGCGCCCCGTGACGCGTGAGGCCGGCGGCGACCGTCTCACCGAGCGCCCCAGCGCGCTCGTCCGCGAGCACGGCCACGAACCGCGCCGCGGTGGGCAGCGGCGGCTGCGCTGGCCCCCACGGCCGCTGGGAGCCCAGCGCCGAGGAGAAGCTGCCGAGCCCACCGAGCAACACCGCGGCGCGCACCCGCTCGGCGCGCTCGAGCGCGCGGCGCACATAGCGCTGGCTCCCCTGGCTGGCCGTGCGCGCGTAGGGGGGCGCCGAGGTCCCAAACCAGACCCAGTGCACGCTCACCGCCGGCGCCGCCGCGCGCAGCCGACGCGCCAGCACCAGCAGCGCGGCCGCGCCCGTGGCGTCGCTGGCGCCGGGGCTCCCCTCGGGGCAGTCGTAGTGCGCGCCGACGACGACGCTCTCCTCCGGGCGCGCGCTGCCCCGCAGCGAGGCGACGAGGTTCTGCGCGAGCACGCCCTGGAGCTCATACCCCTGACGCTCGAGCGGGTAGCCCGCCGCTTCGATCTTCTCCGCGAGGGCGTCCGCGGCGCCCGCGAGCTCCCACGGCCGCCGTGGGCTCCGCTCGCCCAAGGCGACGAGCGCCCGTACCTCCGCGCGCAGCTCTTGCTCCAGCGCGCGCTCCGACGGCGTCAGCGCTCGGAGCTCGGGCTCGGACGAGCGCGCAGCAGCGGCGGGCAGCGTGCCGCCGACGGGCGCAGCCCCCGGAGCTGCGGTGGCTGCGCAGCCGGTCAGCGCCAGCCAGGCCACGCCCACGGCGTCCCACCTGCGTGAGCTCAGCTCCACCGGACGTCTCCCTGCAAGGTCACGAGCGGGAAGCCCTCGCGGCTTCCGCTGGCCTCCTGCCGCATCAAGCTCAGCTCCGGGTGGCGCGCCCCGGCGAGCGTGAGCGCCGTCTCCACGTACACCTTGAAGCCGACCTCGAGCCAAGCCGCGAGCGCCTGGGGGACGCCCCGCACCTCGAGCTGGACGTGCTTGTCTCCGAGGTCGCGGTGGGTGGTCGTGGCGAAGTTGAACATCTGCACCACCACCTTCGGCAGGCGCGCCGCTACGAGCTCCGGTGAGGTGAGCTTCAACAGGAGCCGGTACACCCCGCCGATGTCGCGCTTGGCCTGCCAGCGGGTGCGAAACGTCAGGTAGCGATCGAGCGGCTGCCCGAGGGCGCGCGCCTCGGCCTCGATGAGCGTGGGGACCACCATCACCTCATAGAGCGAGCCCGGGAGAAAGCGCTGCCCGATGAAGTCCCGCAGCCGCCCCTCGGGCAGCTCCGCCTGGACGGTGCGGAGCCCCCCCGTCACGTTCTCGGCGAAGAAGGTCTGCGTCCCGAGATAGAGCACCCCTTTGGTCCGAAAGGGGCTCTCTATCCAGCCGTCCGGCGCTGGTGGCGCGAGCGAAGGCACGAGGGAAGAGCCTAGCGCAAGCCGCGCGCGGGCCCCACTGGCCTCTTGCCGGAGCCTGGAGCGGGTGACTAGGCTCGGGCCCTTACCGTGTCTCCTTCATCACCGCTGGTCGGCATCATCATGGGCTCTCAGAGCGACTGGGAGACGCTGGAGCACGCCGCCACCACCCTGGAGCAGCTCGGCGTCGCCTTCGAGGTCCGCGTGGTGAGCGCGCACCGCACGCCGGACTTGCTGTTCGAGTACGCCGGGAGCGCCCAGGGGCGTGGGCTCCAGGTGCTCATCGCCGGCGCTGGCGGCGCCGCCCACCTTCCTGGGATGACCGCGGCCAAGACCGCGCTCCCCGTGCTCGGGGTGCCGGTCCAGTCCAAGGCGCTCGCGGGGGTAGACTCCCTCCTCTCCATCGTCCAAATGCCGGCCGGGGTACCCGTCGGCACCTTGGCCATCGGCCGCGCCGGCGCCATCAACGCGGCGCTGCTCGCCACCAGCATCTTGGCCTTGCAGCGCCCCCAGCTCGCGCAGGCCCTCGAGGCCTACCGGCAGCGGCAGACCGAGCAGGTGCTCTCCCGCCCAGACCCTCGCCAGCCGTGAGCACCCCGCCCCTGCCACCGCCGCCGCTGGGCGTCCTGGGCGCCGGCCAGCTCGGCCGCATGCTGGCGCTCGCCGGGGCGCCCATGAACCTACGGCTGCGCCTGCTGGATCCCTCTCCGCTCGCGCCGGTGGCGGGCCTGGGAGAGCTGCTCACGGCCAGCTACGAGGACGAGGCCGCCCTGGCACGCCTCGCGGAGTGCCCCGTCGTCACCTACGAATTCGAGAGCGTGCCCGTCGCCGCGGCGCGCCGGCTCGCCGAGCGCACCCAGGTCTACCCCCCGCCGGAGGCGCTCGAGGTCGCGCAAGATCGCCTGCTGGAGAAGACCCGCTTCCAGCAGCTCGGGATCCCCACGCCCGCCTTCCAAGCCGTCGACAGCCTGGCCGAGCTCGAAGCGGCCGTCAGCCAGCTTGGCCTACCAGCGGTGCTCAAGACGCGCCGCCTCGGCTACGACGGCAAGGGCCAGGTGGTGCTCCAGCACGCCAGCCAGTGCGCCGCGGCCTTCGCGGCGCTCGGCGGCGTCCCGCTCCTGCTCGAGCAGTTCATGCCCTTCCAGCGGGAGCTGAGCCTGCTGGCCGTGCGGAGCACGAGCGGGGAGACGCGCTGCTACCCGCTCGTGGACAACCAGCACGAGGGCGGCATCTTGCGCTGCTCACGCGCGCCGGCCAGCGGGCTCACGCCCGCGCTCGAGCAGCAGGCGCTCGGGTACGCGGAGCGCTTGCTCGGCTCGCTCCGGTACGTGGGCGTGCTGGCGCTGGAGCTGTTCGACGTGCAGGGGACCCTCTACGCCAATGAGATCGCCCCGCGGGTGCACAACTCCGGGCACTGGACCATCGAGGGCGCACGGACCAGCCAGTTCGAGAACCACCTGCGCGCGGTGCTGGGCCTACCCCTGGGGGACACGGCGACGCTCGGGCCCTGCGCCATGCTCAACGCCGTCGGCGGCCTCCCTGGCGCGGCGGCGGTGCTCGCGGTGCCGGACGCCCACCTGCACGACTACGCCAAGGCGCCCCGCCGGGGTCGAAAAGTGGGGCACGTCACCGTCCGCGCGCCGGATGCAGCCACACTGGACGCCCGCCTGGCCCAGCTCGAGCCGCTGGTGCCCTTTCAGCGCTGAGCGCCGCGCCCAGGGGCGCAACAAACTTGAACGCCGCGGCCGGGCGCGCCATAGCTCCGCGCATGAACAAGCTCCTCGCTTCCCTCGTCGCCCCCGCAGCGCTGCTGCTCGCTGCGCCGGCCTTCGCTCAGCAGTACGGCTATGGGGCCTCCACCTCGCAGTACCAGTACGCCCCTCCGAGCAGTCACGTGGACAACATCGGGGAGGAGTACCAGTTCGTGTTCGGCGTGGATCGAGTCTTCGGCGCCTACTTCGATCGCACGTCCACCTCGCAGAACCAAGCGGAGACCAGCACCAGCGAGACGCGCGTCGGCTTGGTGGGCAGCCCCGGCTCCAACGTGTTCACCAACCAGCCGCGGCTCGCGCTGGACTACTTCGTGATGGAGGGGCTCAGCGTGGGCGGCTCCCTCACCTACGCCTACAGCACCGGGAAGCAGACGACGAAGGTCGGCAGCACCGAGACCTCGAAAGACCTCAACGACGTGTCCGGCGCCCTGCTGGCGCCACGCGTGGGCTACGCGCTGCAGTTCGACGAGACCTTCGCCATCTGGCCGCGCGGCGGGCTCTCCATGTTCTTCGGCACCACCACCACCAGCGACGTGATCGAGGGCGAGGTGCAGCGCAGCGACAGCTCCGTCTCCTTCGTAGACCTCAGCCTGGAGGCCCCGCTCACCATCTCCCCCAGCGACAACGTCGCCTTCCTCGTGGGCCCGTACCTGGACCTCCCGCTCACGGGCAAGCTGGGGGACGTGGATGCCAAGTCCTGGGGCTTCGGCCTGACGGCGGGCTTCGTCGGGTACTACTGAGCGGGCCGCTCGAGGCGCTCCAGGTCGCTCAAGAGCTGGTCGATGGTGTCGTCGGTGGTGCGATAGTAGCCGCGCAGCCGACCCGCGCCGTCGACCAGCACCAAGAACGACGAGTGCAAGAGGCCGAAGTGGTCCTTGCTCGGATCCACCTGGCCCTCGAGCGCCAGCTTGAAGCCCTCGAGGGCAGCGCGCTTGATCTGCGCGGCGTCGCCGGTGAGAAAGGTCCAGTGGCTGAGCTCCACGCCGTGGTCGGCGGCGTACTGGCGTAGCACCGCCGGGGTGTCGTGCTCCGGATCCACGCTGAAGCTCACGAGCTGTAGCGTCTGCCCGCGGTCGCGCGCGCGCGCCTGCACCTGCTTCATGCGGGCGGTCATCCTGGGGCACACGCTGGGGCAGCGCGTGAACATGAACGCGGCCACGTAGGGCTTGCCGGCGAAGCGGGCCGCCGTGACCGGACGCCCCTCTTGATCCACGAGCGAGAAGTCCCCTACCGGGCCAAGCTCGGGCAGCGGCGCCGCGCCGCCCCGGCGGCACGCGGTGGCGCCGAGGGTGAGCGCGAGCAGGAGCAGGGTACGGCGCTTCATCGGGTGGAGTCGTAGAGCGCGCGCAAGCTAGCATGGGAGGAGCGCGCCTCCCCTCGGGCAATTTGCCACACCAGGGCCCTGGCGGCCTCGTTGATGGGCGTGGGCAAGCCGTGCTGCTGCGCGCGGGTGATGAGCTCCCCGTTCAAGAAGTCCACGGCGGGCGGGCGACCGCGCTCGATGGCGGCCAGCATGCTGGAGCGCAGCCGCCGGTACTTGGCGCCCACCGCGAGCAGCAGGGCGTGCTTGGCCGCGAGGCGGGCCGAGGGGCCGCGGCGCTCCGCCTCCGACAGCGCGAGCCAGCCGGGGTCCAGGGTGCCGCTCACCTTCTCCAGCACCACGCCCTCCGCCGCCGCCACGGCCGCGGCCTCCGTCATGATCTCGAGCCCCAGGCGCCGCACGAAGCCGTGCCGCAGCAGCGCGCCCAGGCGGTCGCCGCCGATGGTGCCCAGGGTGGACACCACGCTGTTGATGGCGAGCTTGCTCCAGCGCGCGCCGCGGAGGTTGCGAGTGAGCTTCACCTCACCCACGGCGCCGAGCAGCGTGGCCGCGGTCTGGAGGTGGGCGTCCGGCGCGCCGCTCAGCGTCCCCAGCGTGAAGCCCCCCCGCGAGGTGCGGTCGTACACGCCAGGCTCCAGCATGGAGGCCCCCCACGCCACCACGCCACCGAGCACCCGCTCCCGACCGACCAGCTTGGCCAGCCGCTCCTCACACAGGCCGTTTTGAAAGGCCAGCAGGCGCCCCGTGGGCGCGAGCCAGGGCAGCGCCTCCTCGGCCGCGGCCTCCACCTGCGGTGGCTGCGTAGCGAGGAGCATCAGCTCGAAGGGGGGCGTCTCGGGGATGAGCCGCTCGAGCACCGGGCCCGCGGGCGCGTCGAGCTCGGACGCGCCCCGCACCCGGAAGCCTCGCTCCCGCAGCGCCCTGGCGATCTTCGGGTTCGTGGTGAGCATGGTCACGTCGGCGCCCGCGGCCGAGAGGTGCGCGCCCACCACACCCCCGATGGCCCCCGCGCCAATGACGAGCACTCGTACGCCCCGCTCGCGATCTCTCAGCGACGCCATCGCGGAGAACGCTACCACCAAGATCTTGCCGAGCTCAGCGCTTTGCAGTAAGCGGCAGCCCTACATCTCACCACATGAGCGCTCGGCCCCCGAGCGCTCGAGGGCGTCGTCATGCTCAAGCAACTCAAGAAGCTCCTCGGCCAGCTCCGCCTCCCCGTCCAGGTGCTCGCCTGAGCCCCACTCAGCGCCAGAAGAACCCGCGCTCCCGTCGGTCTCCCCGGAACCGCTCCAGCGCCGGAAAATCCAGCTCGTAGCGCTGAGCGGCGCCGCGCACGGGCTGAAACAGCTGGCTCTCCTGCTCCCGCGTCGGATCGGCCAGGCCCGCCACGCCGCTCGCGCTCACCACGGGCAGGCTAGACTCGTGCGCCCAGTCGCTGACGCCCACGTAGGCGCCCAGCTCATAGGCGCGCGCTACGCTGAGGTGGCGCCAGAGCGCGCGGGAGTAGTCCGGGGTGGGCTTGCGCGACACGCTCAGCGCTGGCACGACGATGAGCTCCGGGAGGGCCTGCGCGCGCAAGACGAGGTCGGAGAACCAGAAGTCCGCGCACAGCAGCACCAGCACCGGACGACCGGCGAGCCGTAGCTCCCCGAGCCGCTCGCCCGGCGTGACGAAGCCGCGCTCCAGCGCGTAGGGTCGGAGCTTCTCGTACCAGCCCGCCACCTCCCCGCTGGCCTCCACGGCCACGCCCGCGTGCACGAGCCGCCCGGCTCGGCGCTGGTGCTGCGAGCCGCCCACCACGGCGGCCCCCAGCCAGCGCGCGAAGCCTTGCACCTCGGCGAGGTAGGCGTCCCGGTCGCTACCGAGGTGGTAGTGCTCCGGCAAGACCACGATGTCCTCCGCACCGAGCGTGCCCACCCAGGGCGTGAGCGCCTCCCGGAGCCGCTGGGCGTTGTCCGCGCCTTCGCTGCGATCGAGCCGCGGCTGGACCAGGACGAGCTGCATGGGGGCGCTAGCCTAGCGAGCCCGGCGGCGCGGCGCCGCTCGATTCCGTGGGCGCCTCGAGCGGCGGCGACGCCACGCCGTACTCCGCTAGGCGCGCCCAGGAGCGCTCCCCGGTGATGAGGCGCGCGCCGCGCTTGAAGGTGAGGTAGCTCCAGGTCCAGTTGAACAGCACGCTCGAGCGGTTCCTGAAGCCGATGAGGTACGCGATGTGCACCACCAACCAGGCGAGCCAGGCGATGAGCCCAGAGAGCCGGAGCCGCCCGGTCTGCGCCACCGCCCGTGAGCGACCGACGGTGGCCATGATCCCTTTGTCCACGTAGCGAAACGCCTCCGGCGGCTCCCCGGCGAGCCGCCGGACGATCTGCCGGGCCACGAAGCCGCCCTGCTGGATGGCCACCGGCGCCAAGCCCGGGAGAGGTCGCTCACTCCCCGCGGGCACCAGGTGCGCGATGTCCCCGATGACGAACACCTCAGGGTGCCCCTCGAGCGAGCAGTCCGGGCGCACGATGACCCGCCCGCCGCGATCCAGCGGGACGCCAAGGCGCTGGGCCAAGCTGCGGCCCTTGACGCCGGCCGTCCAGAACACGTTGGCGGCCTCGAGCAGCCCGCTGGAGACGCGCACGCCTCGCTCGTCGATGTCCAGCACCTCCGTGCTGGTGCGCACCTCGACGCCCAGCTCCTCGAGCTGCGTACGCGCGCGGGCCGAGAGCCGGGGGTCGAAGCCGCCCGAGAGCAGCCGCTCCCCGCGCTCGACGAGCAAGACGTGCGGCTTGGCCGCGCGCAGGCGACGGAAGTCCTCCGCCAGGATGTTGGCGGCCAACTCGCTGAGCGCGCCGGCCACCTCCACGCCGGTGGGTCCCCCGCCGATCACGATGAAGCTGAGCAGGCGGCGCCGTTTGTCCGCGTCCGGCTCGCGCTCGGCGGCCTCGAAGGCGAGCAGCACGCGCCGCCGGATCTCCAGCGCTTCATCCAAGGTCTTGAGGCCGAGCGCGTGCGTCGCCCAGCGCTCCTCCCGACCAAAGTAGTCGTTCTTCATCCCCACGGCGACGACCAGGAAATCATAGCGGAGCTGCGCGCCGTCCAGCAGCGTGAGCCGGCGCTGCTCGAGGTCCACCGCCGTGACCTCACCGAGCAGCACGCGCGCGTTGTCTTGGGAGCGCAAGGCGGCTCGGATGGGATAGGCGATGTCCGCGGGGGAGAGCGCGGCCGTGGCCACCTGGTAGAGCAGCGGCTGAAACAGGTGGTGGTTCGAGCGGTCGACCAAGGTGACCTCCACGGCGCGCCCCGCCAGCGCCCGCGCCGCTCTGAGCCCAGCAAAACCGCCGCCGATGATCACGACCTCGTTCACGCGCTCGAGCCTTAGTGCCGACCAGCGGCGAGCGGGAGCCCTCCTCCCTACCGCCGCGCCTTCCATGGGTAGCGCACGAGCCTCAGGCGGGGTAGCTCGGGCGAGGGGGGGCTCGCCGACAGGGAGCCGTGGAGGGCTCGGCAACCACCGAAAAGCCCCCGCGAGGCGCCGCTTGTCGCTTTACGCCCCTGCAGCGCTGAAGTACCGAATGGAGCCATGTCCAAGCTCTTCCCTCGGGTCTCGCTCTGCGTGCTGGCCGTTGCGGCCGCGGCTGGCTGCGCCAGCAAGCCCACGGCGCCGTTCGACACCCTGCCGCAGTCCACCGTCTACGCCTTCCGGCTGCAGAACTACGAGCCTCCAGCCACCACGCCCATCGCGCCGGGCGGTGGCGTCGCCATCCCGGGGCTCCCCCCGGAGATCCAGCAGTGGGCTCAGACGGCCGCGCAGGCCCTCCCACAGCTCCTCCCTCCGGGGCTGCTGCCGCCGGGCCTCGTCCCCGGCGCGACCACCACCCCCACCACGCCGACCACAGGTACCGCCAAGCGCTTCCCCGCCGGCTCCACCCCCAACTTCGCCATCTTGGGCCAGACCACCGTGATGGACGAGGAGCTCAAGACGGAGCTGGCCAAGCTGCTGGGGAACGAGAGCAGCTACGAGAACGCCACGGCGAGCTGCCTCTACGCGGAGCTGGGGCTCAACTGGGTCGCCCCCACCGGCGCGTCCAATGATTTGCTCATCTCCTTCAGCTGCAACCAGGTGCAGCTCCGCGGCAGCAGCGCCTGGCCGTTCCCGGGCACCGGCATGAAGGCGGGCACCGTGAAGGACCTCACGGAGCTCGTGAAGAAGATCTTCCCCCCGGGCACCTGAGCGCCTTGACGCCGGGCCGCGCGGGGTTAACCTCACTCGGCCCACCCATCCCACCCATTTCGGGGGCGATCGGTTTCGACGTGGGGACTGAAGCTCTGTCTGCGTGCGGTGGCGCCTGGCCCACCCCAAAACCTGGCCGTCATAACTGCGAACGACAACGCAATCGCTCTCGCGGCCTAATAACCCGTGAAGCCGTCCAACCGTAAGGTAGCCTGAGTAGCGGAAGGGCGTCAGCACCAAGGCTGGGTGCGCCGAGGGAGGCCTCGATAGGCGCATCGAGATTCAGTGAGGTCTAGGTCGTCGCCGAATCGACGAAGCCTGCCGGCGGGTCATCACCGGCTACGCACGTGAACGAAGGCCGAGGGGAAGCCTCGCGGACCCGGGTTCGATTCCCGGCGCCTCCACCACTCCTCCGCTCCACAGGAGCCCTCCCTGAAGCCGCGCGAGCTCCGCGGCGGCTCTTTTGCGCGCGCACGCGCTCAGGAGCGCTCACCACGGGGCGCCCGCTGCCGCCGCCCGGCCCTGCTCAGCGCGTAGTACCACTCGCCGAAGCGCATGAGCTTCGGACCGAGCGCGTCGCTGAGCGCGTGAGCCCTCGACGACAGCCACCGCCGCAGGGGCCGCCACTGACCGTCGAGGCTCGTCAAGTCCAGGTACCTCCCACGGTTCTGGGCGCGCAGCGCGCCGGCGTCTCCGACGGAGAAGCCAAGGTTGGCGCCGTCGACCTTCTCCTCGACCACGACCTCGCCGGACAGCAGCTCGCTCACCTCCTGCGGACAGGCCGGGGGCGAGCGCTTCGAGCCCCAGCGCCTGCACGGCCTGTGTGACCAGGGCGAGCTCGCGCGGCTGGGCGTTCACGGCTTCACCTCGCGGCCGTCCTCAGCCTCGGCGACGCCGGCCTCGACGGGCACCCAAGCCTCCGTGGGGCGCACCTGCGTGGCTCCGCTCGGCATGGTTGCAACCTGCACACCCGAACAAGATGTGCCAGCGGGCCCGGGCGAACAAGCGCCGACCCCGCTCGAACCGGCGTCGGTCGACGAAGGCACCTGCAGGAAGCCGCCTCGCGCGTGGAGGCGCGCTCGGTTCGGCGGCGACTTCTGCAGGGAGGATCGAGCTATCGTCCATGGGGAAATGTCAGGGGCCGCTCGACAACCGCCCCCCAGCCCAAGGCTCCTACTCGTAACAAACCAGCCGTCCGCTGGCTTCGTAGATGGGACAGACGTCATCCGACAATGTACAGGTGCCGTAGGCTAGCGCCGCCTCAGATCCCCTCCATACGACGCAGTGCCTGCACAAGAGAGACGGGAGGGGCTCGTGGGCGTTGCACAATTCACCCATGAACGTGTTGCTGGGCAGGCACATGCCATAGCCGGCGCTCGCAGACCGTCCCGAGCACCATCGCCCCACGGTGGACTGGCTGCAGTCGCCGCAGCCGGGGCCGCAGCTCCCTCGAGGGCAGTCCTTACCTCGGCTGACGGCGAGTGGGCGGCCGTCGTACGGTGTGAAATCAGCGTAGCTGCAACCAGCAGCTCCACCTAGCCGCTCGAGGGCCCGGCACACGCTCTCTGCAACACAAAGATACCCTTGCTTCTCCAGGTGCACGCACACCTCACCGTCCGCACACAGCCCGCACTGCTCCAACGGGACCGGCAAGTCCGCCAGGCAGACCCCGAGCTCCAGGGTGCCTGCTCCTCCGACCAGGCGTAAGCAACCGAGCCCGGGGCAGTCCGCGGAGGTGGTGGCGCAGCCGGCCCCACACACGCGCACGCCGCTGGGCGCGCAGAGCTCCTCCGCGCTGACGCCGTCCGCCGCGTCTAGCTCCCCATCGCCGGGCCGCGCGTCGACCGCGGCGTCTTCTACCCCGCCGTCTTCAGGGCGCTGCTCCACCCGACCGCCACAGGCGCTCAGGAGCGCCAGCGCGGCCAGCGCTCTCCAGCCGCTGTGGACTAGTAGCCGCAAACCGCACCCCCTGGGATCTCCGCTGCGATGGCTTCACAGTCAGCGGCCGGGACGCAGACGCGCGGCCAGCGTGTCATCACGTCGACCTTCGGGAGTGTATCTCCAAGGCTGAGGCAGGCCTCAGAGGGAGACCTACAGTCGCGCGCCGTAATGCATTCTCCATAGGCTTCTTTCATACAAATGCCCCAGGGGTGGGTTGGTGAGCGGCCGCCGCAACGTCCGGCTGGCGCACAACCTCCGCAGTTGCCTCCGCATAGAGTGACGACGCCTCCGGCCGGTGGAGGGCAGTCCGCTGGAGACGGGATGGGCTCCCCCGTGTAGGGCGTACCATCAGCGTAGTGTACCAAGTGCCCATAGCCTCTCACCCAGAGCATTTGGCCGAAATCCTCGCTCGTGCACCACTCATTGAAGCCTAGAGGGCCGCTTGCCAGATGCACGCACACCTCACCGTCTAGGCAGCCCCCGCACATTCTAGTGGACGGCCAAGGCGCGTCGGCCGCACACCAGCCAATCTCAGGGTCCAGGATGTCCCCGAAAGCCCCAATACACCTACACTCTACTCCATCGTCGTGGTAGCACTCCGCCCGCCGACCGCACAGCCGCAGGCCTTCTTTGGAGACGCAGCCCTCGAGCTTGGCATCGGTCCCTGCGGCGCCATCATGGCTAGCGTCGACTCCGCCGTCCCACGGCTCATCCAGGGCGGTAGCGCCGCCGCAGCCGCTGAGCGCAACGATGAGCGTCATGGTGAGGAGTGGAAGAAGATGCTTCACGGGTAAGTCCGGCACTAGTACGCGCGCTCCCTCTCCTGCCTTTGAAACTCCATCGAGAGCATCTTCCCCGGCGTGGGCGCATCACACATCGCGGAGCTTCCGCCCGTCAGCAGGGCGCCGGCGCGCGCTACGAGCTCCATCACCCGCTCTCGGTCCAGCGGAGACTCCCCGCCCTCCCGGAAGACGAGCTCCACCGCGTCAGGGTAGACGTTGAGGCGCTTGGCCCGAACCTGCACCTGGCAGACTCCTCGCGAGCCCCCCTCCTCCGGCTCACAGCGCCACTCTGAGGGCTGGGCCATGAGAGTGCTCAGCCGCGTATAGTCGTCGCTCGATATCCACCTCAAATCGCGCGCAAGTTTCAGCGCACCCTTGATTCTTTCACTAGCAGAGCCGCCAGCTCCAACGCAGTCCCTCGGCTCCAGACAGGGGTAAGGATTCCCGTCTCCATCCGGGATGCTCGTGCTTTGCTTCTCCGCGATCTTCTCGGCGAGCTTCGATGGAATGGCGTGCTCGAGCGCGTCTTCGAGCTGACCCGCCACCGGCTTGTCCCAGCCCAGGTTGGGGATAAACAGTAGATCCAGGGTGTTGTACTGATGCAGCGTCGTGACTTGAAGCGTCGCCACCCCCAAGATCCCGTCCTTCAGTGTAAACTCATACCGTCCACGCA
>WBZO01004250.1_pt1 | contig 15616 bp, 11 predicted proteins | sample 5204261 | NCBI WGS metagenome assembly WBZO01 (sample SAMN12412400, study PRJNA552823) | activated sludge metagenome | isolation source: activated sludge from anammox sidestream of wastewater treatment plant... | place: USA: North Carolina | collected 2017-09 | reverse complement strand
GCACACCGGGCGCGCCAGTTGTAGCCCGCCGCCTGTTCAAAGAGTCGCGGGACGGGTTACAATGGCCCCGGAGACAGACCCGACAAATATGTGAGGGATAATGGCCCGACCTGAAGGCGGCCCGCCGCCCATCCGCACCGATCACAGCAACGCCTTCGCCAGCAATACGATGCGCGTGCGCGTCCCGGAGATTTTGCAGCAGACCTGCGACACCAATCCGGATTACCCCGCTGCGATTAAAGCGGGCATCCTGGCCCTGCGCGACAGCGTCGCCGCGGATGGGCGCATCCCGCTCCTGCGCCTGCCCGCGCCAGACCTCGATGCCTGGTGGGACGAGGCCGGCCCTCACCTCGGCGAGACCTGGCACCATACGGAATGGTTCTTCGCCGAGGTGTACACCTACCGGCTGCTGATCGAGGCGATCTGGTGGTGGGAGACCGGGCGCGACCCTTTCCTGCCGATCAAGCAAGAGGAGGAGCGCGGCGCCGGGCTGTGGGAGATGGTGGAGGAGGCGCTGGCTCTGAACGGACCGGATGTGCCCGCCGAGGCGCGGCTCAACGGCCTGCTGCACAGCGCGCTGTGGGGCAACCGGATCGATCTGAGCTTTCGCTGGTCGCTGGAGCGCGGCACCGAAATCGCCCATGACGACCTGCTGATCGATGACAGCGCCGCCGCCGTGCGCCAGCTCCTCACCGGCAGCGGCCCGACTCACTACATCGCCGACAACTACGGGCGCGAGATAGCGATGGACATCGTGTTGATTGACGCCCTGCTGGAGGTCATCCCAGCCGAGGTCATCCTGCACCTCAAGCGCCACCCTACCTATGTCAGCGATGCCACGATACCGGACGTGCTGCGCTTCCTGGAACTGGCCGAAGCGCGGGGCGGCGCCGTCCGCCGGATGAGCGAGCGCCTTCAGGCCGCGCTGGGGCGGCGGCTGTGGCTGGCCTGCGATCCGTACTGGAACAGCACGCGCACCCTGTGGGAGATGCCGCCGCTGCTGCGGGCCAGGCTGGCCCCGGCCCGGCTGGCTATCGCCAAAGGGGATGTCAATTACCGCCGGATGGTCGGCGATATCATGTGGCCGGGGAGCCTCTCCTTCGCCGCCGTCGTGCGCGACTTCCCGGCGCCGCTGTTGTGCCTGCGCGCCCTCAAGAGCGACGGCATAGCCGGCCTCTCCGACGACCTGATGGCCGCCCTGGACCGCGCCGACCCGGACTGGCGGTGGAATGGCAAACGCGGCGTGATGCAGCTTTACCTGCCCGGCCAGCCCTGATGCCCGGCAAGTGGAGGAGCTTCGCTACTGGCCCTGCCGTCACGCTGGATCAGGTTGTGCCGCCCGCCGCAGATCATCGCAGGTCGCGCCGCTGGAAGGCGTAAATCGACAGTCCGAGCAGGATCGCCGCCCCGGCCAGCAGGCCGAAGAAGCCCCCCCACTGGATGCCGGAAGTCATCACGCTGGTCCCGCCGTAATACTGGTAGAACGACAGGTACTTGATATCCCCGACCACGCCGCCGGCCATATCGCCCAGCGTGGTCATGAAGTAAGCCGCGGCCACAATCGCCCCCGTCACCGCCCCGGCCGTGTTACGCGACCGCAGCACGGTGGAGAGCAGCAGCGCCAGCGCCGCCACAAACAGCGTCACCGGCAGGATGTTGAGGGCGGCTTCCAGCAAGGCTTCGAACGTCACCAGGCCTGGCGGCAGCAGGAGCGCGCCCAGGACCATCCCCGCCAGCAGAAGGGCCAGAATCAGGAGCAGGGCCACGGTCAGCGCCGCGAACTTCTCGACGATGATCTGCCAGCGCGGCGCGGGCGTGCTGAGCAGGACATCCAGCGTGCCGCGCTCCTCTTCCCCGGCCACGATCCCCAGCGCCACGACCACGGCGTACACGAACAGCATCACCGGGGCGACTGTCAGGAACTTCATCCCCATGTACCCGCCCAGGGTTGTGTACTGCCCGACATCTCCAATCAGCGATCTGATCAGGGGGTTTTCCAGAAACGGCCCCAGCGTTTCCAGCAGCCCTTCTATCTGGGGGAAAATGCTGATATAGAGCAGCGCCGTGCCCCCCAGCAGCGCCCCCCAGCCGATGATCCCCCGCCGTGAGTCGCGCAGCGCCCGCCAGAAGATAATCCCTGCCCCGCTCATCTCCCCGCCACTTTCGCTGTTGGGCGGCCTCCGCCGCCCGCCCGGTTGATTCCATCACACGGCGCGCCGCCGGGTAACCGCGCGCTAGGCTGACAGGTCGCGCCGCTGGAAGAAGTAAATCGATCCCAGGAACAGCGCCCCCGTGACCGCCAGAAGAAACAGGAAGTTGCCCCATTCAATGCCGTCAACCAGCACGCCAAAGGGATTGTAATACTTGTAGAACGACAGGTGCTGAATCCCCCGAAGCACCTCTGAATCGGCCAGGCCGGCGAGCGAGTTGAGGAAGTACGAGGCCACGATAATGCCCGCCGCGATGCCGCCCGCCTGCGTGCGCGAGCGCAGCACCGTCGTCAGCAGCAGCGTGATCGCCGCCATCAGCGCAACGACCGGCATCACGTTCAGCATACCCACCGCTATCATCCCCGGCCCGATATCCAGCCCCGGCGTGACGGCCACGCCAAGCACCATCGCGATCAGCGTCAGGCCCAGAATCACGGCCAGCCCGATGACGAAGGTCGCCGACTTCTCGGCAATGACGCGCCAGCGCGGCACCGGCGCGCTCAGCAGCAGGTCCAGCGTCCCCCGCGCCTCTTCACCCCCGACGATGCCGAGGCCAAACAGGACGGCGTAGACAGCCAGCACCAGCGGCGCCCAGGAGAAGAACTCCACCCCCAGGAAGCCCGCCGGCGTGGTGAATTCCAGCCCCTGCATGCTGCCCACCAGCGCCACGAAGATCGGGCTTTCCATCAACTGGTTGAACTGCTGAAACTCGCTGATCAGGGGGTATACGATCACCATGTAAAACGCCAGCGCGGCCATACACACGCCCCACCAGAAGATGCTCTTCCGGTTGTCATGCAGGCTCTGGCGAAAGATTACGCCTGTGTTGTTCACGCCTGCTCTCCCTTGCCGTAATACTCCAGGAAGATGTCATCCAGGCTGGGTTCTTCGTAGCTCAGGTCCACCACATGGTAGCGAGCGGCCAGCTTGATCACCGGGTCCAGATCGCCGGTCACGCGGAAGCGAATCGAGTTGTTGTGGGCCGTGACATCGGAGACTCCCGTCAGGCTCGCGAACGGCGCCGGGTCAATCGGCTGGTCCAGCGCCAGCGTCATCCAGCGGAAGCGGACCTGCTTGAGGTCGCTGATACGCTCGACAGCCTCCAGCTTGCCCAGGCGCAGGATGCCCACCCGGTCACAGATAGCCTCCACCTCCGGCAGATTATGCGAGGAAAGAAACACCGTGCGACCCTCAGCGGTGACTTCGCGCATAAGCTGGTGAAAGGTCTTCTGCACCAGCGGGTCCAGACCGTTGGTCGGCTCATCGAGGATCAGCACCTCCGGCCTGTGCATCAGGGCCTGGATCAGGCCGAGCTTGCGCTTCATACCGGAGGAACATTCCCTGACCTTGCGCGTCATATCCATATCCAGCCGCCCGGCCAATTCGCCCACGTACTTTTCGTCCACGCCGCCGCGCAGCCCGCCCAGGTAGCGCACCACGCCCCAGCCGGTCATGTGATCCCACAGGGCCAGTTCCCCCGGCAGGTTGCCGATATGCGCGTGCAGCCTGACGCTATCAGCGTTGACATCGAAGCCGAGGATGGAAGCCCGCCCGGCGGTAGGGCGGATCAGATCCACCAGGGTGCGGATGGTCGTCGTTTTGCCGGCTCCATTGGGGCCGAGGTAGCCGAAGATCTCGCCCTTGTAAACATCAAGGTTCAGGTTAGTGAGGGCTTTGACCTTGCCGTAATGCTTGGTCAGCCCTTCAATGTGGATAACCACAGGCGGCGCTTCATTCATAATGACCTCCGGGGAATCAGGGCGGAGTGCGTCCACGCGCTTCGCAATTTTCGACGCGCCAGGTAGCAAAACGCTATCTCAATCATACTCCCTGTCCCGGCAGCGTCCACCCCCCAGAATTGTGGGGGGAAAACGCCGCAATCATCAAAATGAGTCTGCGGGATTCGTCCGCCAGGTCCGGGGCTATCTCTTCATTTTCAAATCTAATGCGGAATTGAACGAGAGCAGCAGGTAAGCTGCATCGCAGCGGAGTCTGCGCCGGACTGTTCAATATCGGGTAAGGGTCTCCTGCGGGGGGACCCCTCACTTACTATCAGGGAGAGCAGACGGCGGGGCCGCCGGCTGGATCGGCAGGTGAGCGCCCTCGAGGATAAAAACGCGCTGCACTTCCGGCGCGCCGTACTCCGCGCCCCCGGTCAGCACGACCACGTTGGGCGCGGGGCGGGCCACCCCTTCGCCGTGCGTATGCCCGCACAATACCAGCAGCTCGCACTCCGGATGCGCCGCCATCACGCCCAGAATAGCATCGCCGGCCGCCTGACAGACGAAGTGCGGCAGGAAGTCATCATCCGAGATCTGCCCCTCATGCCAGCAGGCTTCGCGGAAGGGCGGCACGTGCGTCACCAGAATGGCGCGCCGGTATGTCGCAAAGGCGGCGGTCAGGACAGCGCGGAGGTGCGCCGCCGCCTCGTCGCCCAGCGCGTGCAGCCGCTGCAGCCGCGCCCGGCGGCTCAGCCCGGCGAATTCCTCGATCAGGAGGTAATCGTTCATCACGACCGAAGAGCGTTCGTAGTCGCCGCTGCGCCCGTCGGCCCAGCCATCGTGTCCGATCAGCGCCACCTCCGGCGTCAGGGCGATAACACCCGCGTCATTCAGCCAGGTCAGCCAGGGCGTCTCCTCCACATACTCCCGTATCGCCGTCCGCACCGTCCGGATCGATCCCCGGTAGAAGTCGTGATTGCCCAGCACAAAGTAGATCGGGCGTTGCAGCCGGGCCCGAATCCGCTCCAGATAGCCGATGATGGAGGAGGCTTCGCCCGTGTCACCGGAGAGCAGCACAACATCTGGCCGATCCTTTATCACGCTGCTGAGAAACTGCTCAATCGCGTCGGACTCCACGAAATTGAGGTGCAGATCGGTCAGCCAGACGACGCGCATCAGGCGCCCTCCTTGCGGCACACACCGACGAGATGCACACCGGTTGACTCCGGCAGCCGGCGGGCGATCTGCCGGTTGAGCCAGAACAGCGCCTCGTTGAAAGCCAGGTAAGTCGGGTCTTCGACGATAGTCAGCGTCGCCAGCCGCATCCCGGCGGCGGCGGCCAGCGCTTCCAGCCGGGGGCCGGTGTTGGCGCGGTACAGGACCGGGAAGGTATCCGCTTCCGCCCGGCCGTACAGCCGGGGCACCAGCCTGCTTTGCAGCGGGCGCAGCAGGCGGTTGAGCAGGACTACCGGGCTGCGGCGGTTGGGCGTCACAAAGACGAACGCCCCGGCCGGCCGCAGCACCCGCGCCACTTCAGCGAAGGTCCGCGCCGGATCAGGCAGATGCTCCAGCACCCAGGCGGCAATGACGACATCGGCCGTCGCGGCCCGCACAGGCAGCGCATCCGCTGTCGCGACAGCGCGGGGCAGGTCCGGCAGGCGATGTTCGGCCAGCGAGGCAAAATCCGGATCGACGCCGAAGGGGCGTAGATCGCGGCTGGCGTCGGCGAGCTGCTCCAGGGCGCCGCCCCGTCCACAGCCCAGATCGAGCAGAGTCGGGGACGCATATCCGGCCAGCGCCGCCCGCACCCGCGCCTCATAGACGGCCGTCGCCGGCTGCCAGCCGGGGCGCAGGGCGCGGTAACGATCGCGGTAGGCATTCTGGCGGTCCAGTGTGAGGGGCATGGCAATAGATTTCCCTGGAATGACAGCGCCAAATTGCGCTTATAATGAGATCGGGGAACGCAAGGGAGCGGGTGTGCCGTCGTCCCTTTGCAGCTTCACGCCAATCCTACCACAGAATGCCTTCTCCCTTGCCAGAATTCCCCACCCGCCGGAGCAGCGCTGCCTGCTCGGAGGCAGCATCCGCAGCAAAATGATTCGATTCATGAGTGAGGAGGATACTAATGAAGAGGACCTTTTACTTGTTGGGGGCGGCCCTGATCATCGTCCTGATCGGCTGCCTGATAGCCTATGGCGCCCAGACCTCGGGCGGCACCATCACCGTGCGCGATGTGCGCTTCGCCGGCACAAACGGCACTATGATGAGCGGCCTGCTCTACATCCCCGACGGCGTGTCCAATGAGCATCCCGCGCCGGGGGTGCTGGCCATTCACGGCTATATCAACTCCCGCGAGACTCAGGACGGCTTCGCCATCGAATTCGCACGGCGGGGCTATGTCACGCTGGCCCTGGACCAGACCGGTCACGGCTACTCCGAGCCGCCCGCCTTCGCCAATGGCTTCGGCGGCCCCGATGGGCTGGCTTACCTGCGCACGCTGGATATCGTGGACAAAGATAACATCGGCATCAGCGGGCACTCGATGGGCGGCTGGGCAGTGACGGTTGCCGCCGGCGTCTACCCGGAAGATTACAGGTCTATCATCCTGGAAGGCTCATCCACCGGCACATTCGGCGCGCCGGATGGCACCGCCGATTTCCCGCGCAACCTGGGCCTGATCTTCAGCGAGTGGGATGAGTTCGCCCCGCTCATGTGGGGCGCCGAGACAGCCCCACAGATCGTCGATACTGAGAAGCTGCAAACCGTCTTTGGCACGGATGAAACCGTCCAGATCGGGCAGTTGTACGGCTCCATCGAGGATGGGACGGCCCGCGAGCTGTACATGCCCCGCACCACGCACCCCGGCGATCACATCTCCACTGAGGCTATCGGCAACGCTGTGGAATGGTTCCAGAAGACGCTGACCGGCGGCAACAATCTCGATCCTGCCGATCAGGTCTGGTACTGGCGGGAAATCGGCGGGCTGATCGCGCTGATCGGCATGGTGCTGTTCATGTTCCCGCTGGGCGCCCTGCTGCTGACGACCGGCTGCTTCAAGGACCTGGTCGATCCGCTGCCGGAGAACAAAGGCGTCACCGGCTGGGGCTGGTGGCTGGGGGCGGCTATCACCGTCGTCGTGCCCATCGTGACTTACTTCTGGCTGCAAAATCAGGCCGGCGGGTGGTTCCCGGCAAGCGCCTTCTGGCCGCAGAACATCACCACCGGCATCATGGTCTGGGCGGTGGGGAACGGCCTGATCGCCCTGATCCTGTTCCTGCTCTGGCACTTCCAGATCAACAAGAAGGCCGGCGCGACAGCCCTCGATTACGGCGTCACCTGGGAGGGCGGCCTGGACTGGGTCAAGATTGGCAAGTCGCTGCTGCTGGCCGTCTGCATCCTCGTCCCGGCCTATCTGCTGCTCCTGCTGGCCGACTGGCTGTTCAAGGTGGACTTCCGCTTCTGGGTGCTGGCGATCAAGCCGATGTCCGCCCGCCACTTCGGCATCTTCCTGGCCTATCTGGTCCCGTTCGCCTTCTTCTTCCTGGTGCTGAGCACCATCCTCAACGGCGAGCTTCGCCGGCGGGATGTGCACGATCTGTGGAAGATCCTGCTGATCAACGTCGTCCTGCTGATCATCGGGTTTATCGTCCTGCTGCTGATCCAGTACGTGCCCCTGTTGACCGGCGGCACGATGCCGCTGGCCGAGCCACTGCTGACCATCGTCGCCTTCCAGTTCGTGCCGTTGCTGGCGTTCGTGGCCCTGTTCGTCACCTACTTCTTCCACAAGACGGGCCGCATCTACACGGGCGCTTTCCTGAGCGCGATGTTCATCACCTGGGTGATCGTGGCCGCACAGGCGACTCACTTCGCCTTCTAGCCGCCGCCTCTGCGCAACAAATGTCGGGCCTGCCGATGCTGTGCAGGCCCGCTGGCCTTATTCCCGATCGCGCCGGCGGGACAGCCGCTCCCGCCCTTCGATAATCCCCATCACGAGCAGCACCAGCAGGCCCAGCCCGATCACGATCCCGCCGAGCATCCCGCGCAGCGTCGCGCCGCGCGATGGTGGCGGGGCCGGGATCGGCGTCGGGGAGGCGGTCGCCGTCCCCGGGGGCGGCGAGGGCTGCAGAGCGACCGCCGGCGGCGAAGGACTGGCCGGCGGGAGCTGCGTCACACCGATGGTGGTCGGCATCGGGCCGGTCGTCGCTGTGGGCGGCGGGAGCGAGCCAGCCGGGGTGGGCGTGGGCAGCTCAGTCGGCGTCATTGTGGGATCGGGGCGGTGGATCACCAGCTCCACCCCGGCCAGCAGGACCGCCCCCGGCTCCAGCCCGTTGAGCGCCAGCAGCTCCTCCAGCGTCAGGCCGTAGCGGGCGGCAATTGTCCACAGCGTCTCCCCGGCGCGGACAATATGCGTGGTGACCGGGGTGGGCGTCGGCGGCGGGGACTGCCCTTCCGCCAGCCGGATGGTCAGCACGTCGCCCGGCTTGATCACGGCGTCGGGCGGCAGGCTGTTCAGCCACCGCAGATCGTCCAGCGAGATGCCGTAGCGGGCGGCAATCGCCCACAGGCTCTGCCCCTCGCGGACAGTGTGCGTCAGCGGCCCCTCCGGCTCCGGCGTGTACGAGCCGGGCCGGACAATCACGTTATCGCCGGGGAAGAGGATCGGGTTGTCGGGCAAATGATTGATCGCCAGCAGCTCCTCCAGGTCCACCCCGTAGACGATGGCGATATCCCAGGCCGTCTGGCCCATCTGCACTTCGTGGATGATCGCGCCGTCCTCGCGCGGCTGCGCTGTGACCACCGGGATCACAATCGGGGGCGGCGCCTGTTCGGCAGCGGGCGCGGAAGCCCCCGGCGCGCCCGAAGCCGGGGCGTAATCTGAGGGCGCCCCCACGACCAGCGCATACAGATTCTGGCCGCTGTTGGAGGCAAAGCCCACCCCGGCGTGTATGTAGCGCGGCGAAGTCAGCGTCGCGTAGTGAATCGCGCTGTTCTCCCACCACACCAGGCCCTGCTGTGGCGAGAGGTTCGTCCCGCCGACGATATTCTCCGCCACATACCCCTGATATCCCGCCGCCGTCGCCCGCTGCTGCGGCGAAGAGCCGCCCGCCCCGGTGTGAGTGTAGCTCAGGTTGGCGGCCATCCATTCGGCGTGCGCCTGGGCGGCGGCCATCAGGGCGGGATCGGGCGTGAACGGGGGCAGGCCCATCGAGGCGCGAAGCTGGTTGATCAGCCCCAGCATCTCGCCGGCCTGGGCGGCGGCGGGGCGGGCATCGGCGAGGGTGGACAGCGCCAGACACGCAATCAGCAGCAGGAGGAGCAGGCGGCGTTTCATGGGATGAATCATATCCCCGCCGGCCATCGTGAGCAATGGGCGGCGATCTGGTCCTGTATCGAAGCCGGTTGGGCCTCACCCCCGGTCCCTCTCCATCTGCGTGGAGAAGGAAGCATACCCCGCTTACACAGGGGAACACCCTTTCTCCGCCGGCGGAGGAAGGGCCGGGGATGGAGGTTCGCCAGCGGAAGAAGAGCCGGGGATGGAGGTCGCGCCCCTACCTGGCTCAACCGGGATCGGTACGTGACCGGCAGTCTTCGCCGCGAATCGCCCCTGCCCGATCCGGGCCTCTCCGCCCGCCCCCCAACAAAAAAGCCCGCCGGATTACCTCCGGCGGGCTTCTTTCGGGCCAGTCAACCGCGCTACTGCGAGCTCCAGATAACGACAGATTCATCCTCGCTGGCGTTATCGGCGTCGCGCTGGCCATCAGCGGGCGCGGCGCTCTCATGCCGGGAGAGTTCCGGCGCGGCGCCCGGACGCCGCTCAAAGACCAGACCGCTGTCGTCCACATCCACCACGACCAGATCGCCAGGCTGGAACTCGCCGCGCAGCAGCTTGACGCTCAGCGGGCTTTCCACATAGCGCTGGAGCGCGCGGCGCAGCGGGCGGGCGCCGAACTGCGGGTCGTACCCCTGCTGGGCCAGCCACCTGCGGGCGCCCTCCGTCAGCTCTACGGCCAGCCCCTGTTCGGACATGCGCCTGGCGATATCCTGCATTTGCAGGGTGACGATCGCCTCGACATGATCGAACGTCAGCGGGTCGAAGATGATGATCTCGTCGATACGGTTGAGGAACTCCGGCCGGAAGTTCTTGCGCAGCGCTTCCTCAATCTTGCGGCGGTCGGTCACCATCTCCACGCTGCCGGACGGAGCCAGCCCCAGCGCCCCACCCTGGCGGACGAATTCCGTGCCCAGGTTGCTGGTCATGATGATCACAGTGTTGCGGAAGTCCACCACGCGCCCCTGACCATCGGTCAGGCGGCCGTCCTCCAGGATTTGCAGCAGCGCGTTCCAGACATCCGGATGGGCCTTTTCGATCTCATCGAACAGGATGACCCGGTACGGGCGACGGCGCACAGCTTCTGTTAACTGGCCGCCTTCCTCATAGCCCACGTAGCCCGGCGGCGCGCCGAACAGCCGGCTGACCGTATGCGATTCGTGGTATTCGCTCATGTCGATACGGACCAGCGCGTCTTCATCGTCGAACATGAACTCGGCCAGCGCCTTGGCCAGCTCGGTCTTGCCGACGCCGGAGCTGCCCAGGAAGATGAACGAGCCGATCGGGCGGCGCGGGTCCTTGAGGCCGGAGCGCGCCCGGCGGATCGCGTCGGAGATAGCGGCAACCGCATTGTCCTGGCCGATGATACGCTCGTGCAGCGCCTCTTCCATGCGCAGCAGCTTCTGCGCCTCGGTCTCCATCATCTGGCTGACGGGGATGCCCGTCCACTTGGCGACCACCTCGGCGATATCGTTGATATCGACCACCTCATCCAGCGAGTTCTTGTTGCGCCACTCCTCGCGCAGGGAGGCGTACTGCTGCTCGTACTGGCTGCGCTTGGTGCGGAACTCCATGGCCCGCTCGTAGTTGCGGGACATATGCGCCGCCTCTTCTTCGGCCTTCAGGCGGTCGATCTCTATCTTCATCTGCTTAAGCTCCGGCGGCATGGAGTAGAGCGCCACGCGCAGCTTGGCCGCGGCTTCGTCCATCAGGTCGATAGCCTTGTCCGGCAGGCGGCGGTCGGTCACATAACGCTGGGAGAGCCGGGCGGCGGCTTCCAGCGCGGCGTCGGAGAAGCGCACCTTGTGGTGGGCCTCGTAACGGTCGCGCAGGCCGTACAGCATGGCGATGGTATCCTCGACGCTCGGCTCTTCGACATATACCGGGGCAAAACGGCGGTCCAGCGCCGAATCCTTCTCGATATACTGGCGGTATTCATCCAGCGTCGTCGCGCCGACGGCGTTCAACTCGCCGCGGGCCAGCGCCGGCTTCATCATGTTGCTGGCGTCAATCGCGCCCTGGGCCGCGCCCGCCCCGACCACCTGATGCAGCTCGTCGATGAAGAGGATGATTTCCCCTTCGGAGCGCTGAATCTCTTCAATTGCCGCCTTGAGCCGCTCCTCAAATTCGCCGCGGAAGCGGCTGCCGGCGATCATGGCGCCCAGGTCCAGGGCCACCACGCGCTTGCCGAGCAGAATCTCCGGGACATCGTTGTTGGCGATCTTCTGGGCCAGCCCTTCGACGATAGCCGTCTTGCCCACGCCAGCCTCGCCAATCAGGACCGGGTTATTCTTGGTCCGGCGGCTGAGAATCTGAATCACGCGCAGGATTTCGTCGTCGCGCCCGATGACCGGATCGAGCTTGCCTTCGGCGGCCATCCGGGTCAGATCGCGGGAGTACTTCTCCAGCGTGCGGTAGCGGCTCTCCGCCTGCGGGTCGGTCACCCGCTGCCCGCCGCGTATATCCTGGATTGTCTCCAGGACGCGGTCCTTGCTCACGCCGCCATCGGCCAGGATACGGGCGACCGCCGTCCCCGACTCATCCAGAATAGCCAGAAAGACATGCTCAGTGCTGATATATTCGTCTTTGAGGCGGTTGGCCTCGTTATTAGCCTGATCAATAATCCGCTTGACGCGCGGCGTGATGAAGACCTGCCCCGCCCCGCCGCCGCCAAAAATGGCCGCCTTGGGCGACGCCTTGAGCACTTCATCCAGCTGCTCGCGGATCGCATCAGTGTTGATATTCATTCGATCCAGAATCTGCGGGATAACACCATCCGGCTGCTCCAGCAGAGCCAGCAGGAAGTGTTCCACATCGATCTGGTTATGGCCGTAACGCATCAGGATGTCGTTGGCGCGGGCCGCCGCATCCTGAAGCCGTTCGGTAAAACGGTCAAAACGCATCATAGAGATGACTCTCTTCCCATGGAGCCTCCCCCTGGGCGGCTCCATTAACGATACACTTCCAGTATAAGTATAGCATGATCCGGGGGGGTCTGCGGCGGTTCTAACGGCGTTCTGAGGGATTTCTTGCGCCGCTCTTATACACCGGGCGGGCCGTCCTGACCCTCCGGCGGCGTGTCCGCCCCGGTCACGAGATCCTCCGGGACAAACCCCAGATGCGCCCAGGAAGCCGGGTCCTCCAGCGGCTCCAGATGGGTCACCACGGTTGTGCGGGCCAGCACGCGGGCGATATCGCTCTCCATCTCTTCGAGCACATCGTGCCCCTGCTGAACCGTCCAGGAGCCGGGCACCAGCACGTGCATGTCGATAAACCGGCGGGAGCCGGACACCCGGCTGCGGACCTCGTGCGTCTGGAGGCCGTGCTGCGCCTCATGATGCCGGATGACAGATTCCAGCAGAGCCGCCTCTTCCGGCGGGAGGGCCGCGTCCATCAGGCCGTTCACCGAACGCCGGACCAGGTGGAAGCCTTCCCACAGGATGTTGACGGCAACCAGCAGGCCGATGATCGGGTCCAGCCAGTTCAGGCCGGTGATGGCCGCCGCCCCGACGCCCACCGCCACCCCGACCGAAGTCCAGACATCGGCCATCAGATGTCGGGCGTCGGCTTCGAGGATGATCGAATCGTGCTTGCGCCCGGCGGCGCGCAGCACCCGCGATACCACAAAATTCACCAGCGCCGCCAGCAGCGAGATCGCCAGACCGATATCGATCTGCTCCAGCGGCTGCGGATGGAGCAGCCGGTTCACGCTGGCGGAGATAATGCCAAGCGCCGCCACGACAATCAGGGCGCCTTCCGCCCCGCTGGAGAAGTATTCCACCTTGTCATGCCCGTAGGTATGCATATCATCGGGGGGGCGGGCGGACACCTTGAGCGCAATAAAAGCCCCCACCGCGCCCGCCAGATTGACCAGCCCCTCCAGCGCGTCGGAGTACAGGCCGACCGAGCCAGTCAGCAGGAACGCGATGTACTTCATGGAAATCGTGATGATCGCCCCGCTCACGGCGAGCAGGGCGTAACGGGTCAACCGGGAACGGTCCTCAACTTCTGGCAGCCCGGCGGCCTGAGGAAGCGGCATTGATTCCATTCTGGTTTCCTCTGGAAGATCGCCGTCTGGCGGCGATCCTACTCTTTAGGAACACGCGCCCGGCGGAGAAGCTCCCGCGCCTCAGCAATCAGCGTATCCAGGACGTTGAAGAGTTCCTGATCGCGGGTGCCGGACAGGCGAGCGCGTCCGCGCCGCGCCTCCTCCAGCATATCCAGGCTGGTCCACTGGTTTTCGTAGCGCATGGCCACGCGCATATTGAGCAGCACGCCGGCCATGATCAGCGGCAGATAGGCGTAGCCGAGGTCCATCGGCGCGTTGCCCTGAACAGCCTGCACCACCTTGTCGGCGTACTGACGATGCTCCTGCGGCGAGCCGTAGCGCCTGCCGGTCCAGCTCTGCACCATCGGCAGCGTCACCCACACGGCATCATACAGGGCGGCCAGGTACAGCTCGCCCCCGGCCAGCTCGCCCAGATCGCGCTCGGCAATCTCCGGGTCGCGCACGATCAGGCTGCACAGCCACTGAAACCAGCGGGCATCATACAGCTTGTAGTCCGTCTCGTACTGGTAGGCATCCTCGAAGACATGCGTCAGAGATTTGGTGATAAAGAGCACCTCACCCGGGTGCAGTGGCAGGCCGGCATTGCCGAATCGCTCGCGCGTGGCGTCCTCAAGATGGTGAAAGATCGTGCCGCGCGTCATCTCCAGCGCCAGCGACTCGGCGATGGCGATGCTCTCATCCACCCGGGACTGATCCACCTGATGCTCGCGCGCCGTCCACAGGATTTCATACTTCGGCTCCGGGTTGGACAGCCCGACCCTGACCTGGCCGGGGATCACGTCGAAGCGGCAGCGGACCTGGCCGGCCTGCCCGTCATGCGAAAAAGCGACCTCGCGCAGGACATCCAGGCGGAACGGCGAGATGCTCAGGGCGCTCGGCGGGCGGCCAGCGCCGGGGGAGCGCACGCGCCTGGCTTCCGCCACCGGCCGGCCCGTGACGCGCACAATCAGGGGGTATCCCGTAGCCGGGGGCGTCGGGGGCTGGATGACGACCGGCAGGTGCAGCAGGCCCACTTCGCCGGCCCCGAGCTGCAGCTTGATCTGTTTGCGCGGCACGTAAAAACTCAGCCGGTGACCGGCGGCATCCTTGAGCGGCAGCCGAAGCTCAATCGTCACCTCCTGGGGCTGGCTCACCGTGCTTTGCAGCGCAATCAGCACCTCAAACGGCTGCGCCACCGCCGCCCCGCGCGGAAACACCCCCACTGCACACTGGAGGGTCGCCATCTCATACCGCTTGCCGGCGGTGACTACCCCCAGAATGTCCGGATACTCGTCCTCGAACATGCCCCCTCCCCGGCACCCTCCCGGCTCATACTGCCTGACTGGCCGACCGGTCGATCAGATTTTCCACCTGTTTGAAGATCGGCTGGTTTTCGGCAGTCTGCTCGGGGGCGCGAAGCTGCAGGGCTTTGTCGAGCAGCCCGACCGTCTCAAGCGGCTGCTCCCGATCAAACGTCACCCGCGTATTGACAATCAACCCGCCCATCACCAGCGGCAGATACGCGTGGGCAAAGTCCATCCCGCCGTTCAGGCAGTTCATGATTTCGCGGCGGTACGCTTCCTGCCCGGCTTCGCCCCCGCAGTCGTCGCCGGTGACGGTGGACACCATCATGAAGCTCTGGTGGATGGCATCCCGCAGCAGGTCCTGAAAGACCGGCCCCGCAAGCAGAGCGCCCGCGTTACTGGCTATCTCCGGCTGCTCGAAGAGGATGCGGCAGGTGCGGATAAACCACTCCGGGTAGTGCCCCGCCGCGTCTTCTTCCAGGTCCGGCATGCTCTGCTCCAGCGCAACCATCATGGCCTTGGCGATGAACACCGCCTCGCCGGCGCGCAGCGGATATCCCGCGTTGCGGAAGTGCGTCTGCACCGCGTCCAGCAGCGGGAAGTATACGGTGTCGCGCTTGATGAGCGGCAGCAGCACCTCCAGCCGGTCGCGAACGCGGTCCACCAGCACGCCCTCATCGACATGGTCGCGCATTGTCCACAGCGTATGCCACCTGGGAGCGAGGTCGGCCACCTTGCCGATCTCGGTTTTAGCGACGGTGAAATCGGCGCTGAGCGCGGCCTTCCCGGCCCGCTCCACCGAAAACACCATTTGCTGAAGCCCCCAGAACTGCTCCTGCACAACTTCCGGCAGCTCCGTCTCGACAAAAAGGCCGCCACCCTCTTTATCGCGCACGCGGCGGGGTTTATCCTTGCCGGCCCGTTTGACCGTCAGCTCGACGGTGACCTTATAGCCGGCCCCGGGGGCCGTGCGCGGGTTGCTGTTCACCGGCAGGACCAGATAC
>WBZO01004249.1_pt1 | contig 15618 bp, 18 predicted proteins | sample 5204261 | NCBI WGS metagenome assembly WBZO01 (sample SAMN12412400, study PRJNA552823) | activated sludge metagenome | isolation source: activated sludge from anammox sidestream of wastewater treatment plant... | place: USA: North Carolina | collected 2017-09 | reverse complement strand
AAAGGTTAATCAGGTTATTCGACAATAATTTACCAATCAGGAACTCACTAGATATATAATAAACTTTACGATTAGCTACTTCCTGTTTACGCCCTACTATATGATTTCTAATAACTGTCAATAAAGCATAATAAATTTGTTCATTTGTCGCTGCACTTACCGGACAATTTAAAACCGCTTCCAAAGCTGATTTAACCTGAGCTTTTATATCCATAATTCCTTTTCTCTCTATAATTTTAATTTTATATTGCTTGTAATGTTACGCTAGACTAACTATCAGAAGATTACAGTTTTGTTACCATTAACAAAGATTCGATCTTCTAAAGCCAGCTTCAAGGCACGCGCTAAAACTACTTTTTCAACATCGCGACCCGCTTGCTGCATATCCTGCCACTCGTAAGCATGATCGACATGGATTACATCCTGTTCAATAATCGGACCTTCATCAAGATTTTCATTGACAAAATGAGCTGTTGCACCAATAATTTTCACACCACGCTGATGTGCTTGTTTATATGGATTAGCTCCGATAAATGCAGGTAAAAACGAATGATGAATATTAATCATTTTATTTGGATAGCGCTTGGTAAATTCGGGGGTTAGAATCCGCATATATTTGGCAAGAACAATATAATCAATCGAATCAAACATAGCAAGAGTACTTAAAACCTTGGCTTCATGCTCTTCACGCGTAATATTATCGGCAGAAATATGATAGTACGGGATCTCGAAATGACTACATAAGGGACGTAGAGTATTGTAATTGGAAATAATCCCAACTATATTAGCATCAAGTTGCCCTTCGGCATAACGAATCAGAATATCGCCCAAAACATGCGCTTCTTTGGTTGCCATTAGAACTATGTTTTTTTTGCGGGTTAGTTTAATTATAATATTAGTCTCTTCGGGCATCTCAGCAGCAAGCATTTCATTCAGATGCTTGGCGTCGATATCACCAGCAACGACTGTCCGCATAAAAAACTGGTTTTGTTCGTTATCTACAAATTCGTTATTGCTGATTATATTCAGATTATTTTCAAAGAAGATCTTAGCGGCTTTATATACCAGCCCCGAACGATCTGGAGCTTGGATTAATATTCGATATTGATTCAAAATTTGTAATTACCTGTTAAAAATTATTCTGGCATCCATGGCAAATCGGTTACGCCATATTTTATGCCTGATTGCTGCAAAGCTGTTGTTACTTGCGAGCGATGATGCGTCTGATGATTAAAAAAGTGAGTAACAAAAGTCCAATTAGGCTTAGTAATATATTTCTGGTATGCATTGCTAAAAAAACTATACTCAGTTACAAGCCATTCATTAGAAACCTGATTCGCCCAGTCATTAATTTGCTGATCAAGATCAGTCCGCGCCTTAATCCAATCAGCCCTTACTGGATAAATTATCTGGCGCGGATTAGTATAGGTTCGCTTTTTACCCGTAAATGTCTCAAGCCAGACTGTATCACCATAGATTAAGTGGTTTAATGTCCCGCAAATAGAATCGAAGAATAAGCCTTTTGCTTCTAGCCATACTTCATCATCCATCTCGGTAACAATATCAATAAGATTTGCGTTTTGCCAGTGATTATATTTTGCCATTAATTTACAGTATTCGCGATCAATCATTTATTTCTCCTGACTTATTTATTGGCTATCATTTTGCCAGATTTCAGATCAGAAATTGACAATCCTTCTGTATATTGGCAATGCGGCAAATCCTTAAATGACTTCCAGCTACCGCCCCATTCGAGACCACACTTTTCGGCAATTTTGCCACACATAGTAAAAAGCTTAGTATTATTCCAATCTATCTTACCATCGACTAGCGGTGCAAAGTCAAAAGCTAGCCGATAATTATGAACCGACTCACCTGCCTTAGCCTTAGTTACAATCTTACCGGGAGTAGTTCGTCCCTGCGCATACAACGCATTTTGCGCGGCAAAATCACGATAAGTCGAAGTGATTACCACCTTTATGCCAGCTTTTTCGCATTCGGCTATAAACAGATGGCATAAGTCTTGCAACTTTGGATGCAAATCCTTAATATCTCGGGAATTTATCACTTACTTTCACCTGAAAGCAAAAGCGTTATTTTATCAAATTTAGGGGGTTAAAATATAGGAATATTGGGCTATTCAATAAATTGAGATATCTTTTGTGTATAAATGCTGCAATGCATGAGTATTTTAATCGCTATTCCGTTTAAAATACTGTTCTACTTATAATGGAAAATGATATGAAATACGTACTTGGTTTAGATCTGGGAATTACCTCTATTGGTTGGGCGATTTATGATATAGAAAGCACAACCATTGAGAAATGTGGGGTTCGGTTATTTGATGCAGCAGAGAATCCAAAGGATAAATCACCGCTAGCTCAGCCTAGACGCGAAGCTAGAGGAATGCGCCGCCGGATTCGCAGACGCGCTTATCGCATGCAAAAGATTAAAGATCATCTTATTAATTCTGAATTAGTTTCAAAAGAAGAACTAGCAAATCTGTTCAATTCTATAACTAAAACAAAATCTGGTACATCACATTATGATGTTTATGAGTTACGTTACCTAGCACTGGATAGTTTACTTAGTAACCAGCAGCTAGCAAGAGTTTTAATTCATTTAGCTAAACATCGAGGCTTTAAATCTAACCGTAAAAAAGATAAATCTGTTGATGGCACTGTTAACAAAAGCCTAGCAGAAAACCGGAAACTATTAGAAGAAAATAGTTATCGTACTGTTGGCGAAATGCTATATAAAAATGATACCTTTAGTACTAATAAACGTAATCGTTTTGGCGAATATCGGGTTATGCTTCAGCGCTCAGATATTGGGGAAGAAGCAAAAATAATTTTAGATACTCAGCAGCGATTAGGGAATCAGTTAATCACCCAGCAGTTTATTGAAAAATATATCAAAATATTTAACTGGCAAAAGTCCTTTGACTGGCGTGGCAATATTATAGATATGGTTGGTAACTGTCAATTTGAAACAAATGAGAAGCGAGCGCCTAAAGCCTGTTTTAGTAGTGAAAAATTTATCGCTTTATCCAAATTAAACAATATCAAATATACCGAAAATTCATTTGAAAAAACACTAACAGCAAGTGAAATCCAGGAGATTCTTAACTTAGCAGCGGCGCGAACTACAAAAACCTTCAACATTACGTTTGCTACTCTACGTAATCACTTGGGATTATCGGATGAAGCAAGATTTAACTTTGTTAAATATGGTAAAAATGAGGACTTTCTGGAAGCTGAGAAGAAAACTAAAATAAAAGAGTTAGAGTTTAAAGCGACCCATGAATTAAAAGCAGCAATTGTCAGCCATTGTGGCGAAATTATATGGGGTAATCTGCTTAATAATACCGCGTTATTAGACACAATTGCCGTTGAATTAACTTATAACAAGACCGATGAAACCATCAAAACTGCGTTAGAAAAGTGTTTTGCCAAGCAAAAAAATAATTTTGATAGTAATAGCCAACAAGCCATAATCTCAGCTATTTTAGAAGAAGGGATTAGCTTTGACAAAAATATCAGTCTATCATTAAAAGCTTTACATAAAATCATTCCCCACCTCGAAAACGGGCAACGTTATGATGAAGCATGTGAATCTGCTGGCTACCACCATAGCCAAAAAAAGAAAAATGCCAATCCTAAATTACCTTCAATTCAGGCATTAGGTCTAGATAGTGAATTGACCAATCCGGTGGTTATTAGAGCTATTTCACAAGTGCGGAAGGTAATTAATGCAGTTATTGATAATTATGGTTCACCTTACCAGATCAATATTGAGTTAGCCCGTGATATTGGTAAATCTGTAGATCAACGAAATGAGATCAGTAAGCGACAAAAAAATAATCAAGCAAATAATGAGCGCTTAATTATGGAGTTTGAAGAACATTTCAGGCGCAAACCGATGAAGGATGAATTCACGAAATTTAAACTTTGGAAGCAGCAAGGCAATAAATGTATCTATAGTGGCGAATATATCAATCCTGAAAATATTTTACACGGTACCCATGCTACCGAAATAGACCACATTATCCCTCACTCGCGTAGTTTTGATGATAGCATGGGTAATAAAGTACTTTGCCTAACTCAGGAAAACCAACGTAAAAGTAATCAGACCCCATATGAGTACATAGGACAAAGTGGACATAACGAGCAAGCATGGCACACATTTGAGGAACGTTGTAAGCTTATGAATAAAACTGGCTATCAACTAGGTTTTGACTACTCTAAATTGGATCGCCTATTACTCAAAAAATTTGATGTCCTAGGATTTATTGAACGTAACCTTAATGATACTCGGTATATAGCTAGGTTTTGTAAAAATTACCTGGAAAACCATTTACAATTTTCCCAGCCAGAAGATCACAATAAACTGCGCGTACGTGTATTAACCGGACAAGCAACAGCCTTTATCCGTAGCCATTGGGGATTAGGCAAATCACGGGAAGAAAATGATCTACACCACGCACAGGATGCCTGTGTAATTGCGACAGTTACGACTAAGTTGGTGCAAAACGTAACAAAGTATATGCACGAAAAAGAATTTAGTGCTGCTCCACAAATACGTTTTGTCGATGAAGATGGTGTTATCCATGATCGATTCCCAATGCCAAATATAAATTTCCGTCAGCAAATTATTGAACGGGTAAACGAAGTATTTGTATCTCGCATGCCAAAACATAAGATTAGCGGGCAAGTTCACCTAGATACTATCCGCTCAAGTAAATACGTTGATAAACCAGTCGGAGAATATAACAATGGTAAGCCATTTTCAACGATTAGTAAACAACTGGCTGATAGTGGAATTAAATTAGATAAAGATGGTGAAATCCCTACCCTCTGCCCAACTTATAAACAGCATAATCCAAATATTTACAGATTACTAAAAGAACGACTGGAAAAACATGATAATGATGCAAAAAAAGCTTTTGTTGAACCAGTATATGCCCCACGGAAAGACGGCACACCAAGTGAAGCTCAGATAAAAACCATAAAAATTACTCAAGCGCAGAATATTGGGGTAAGAGTAAATCATGGTATAGCTGATAATGGCGGGATGATACGTATTGATATATTTAACAAGGATGGTAAGAATTATATTGTTCCGGTTTATTTATCTGATGTAATAAAAGCAGAATTACCAAATCATTTTAAGCAGGGTAAAAACTGGGCTTTATTATCAACTAATCACAAATTCATGTTTAGCTTATTTAATGGTGATTTAATTAAAATAGCTGGAGACTTAAATTATTACTACTACAGTGAATATGATGTTGATTCCACAGCAAATATTAAATTTTTTTACCAAGATGGAAGAAAAAAGATTAATGAAAATGGAAAGGTGGAGCTAGTAAAAATAAAGAAAGGTATTCAAAATATTAAAATAGAAAAATATCAGGTTGATGTTTTAGGAAACATTTCAAAAGTTGAGAAAGAAAAGCGCCTTGATTTTAGTCAGTTACAATCTCAGAAAAATAAACCAGCATGACTTTTCGCTCGGTAATGATTAGTAATCCAAGTTGTCTACAAATTAATAAATCTCAATTGCAGATAACTCAAGATAGTAGCAAATTTACTGTACCACTCCAAGATATTGCCTGTATCGTTTTGAATCATTATGCCATTAATCTGAGTGGTGCAGTACTTAGTAGCTGTGCAGATAATAATATCGTGTTAATTAGCTGCGATAATACCCATCTACCAAATGGAATATTCTATAGTTTTTTGCCACATTCCCGCCAAAACTTGGTATTACAACGGCAGCTAAGTCTGAGCCAACCATTTAAAAAGCGTCTTTGGCAAAATATTATTGAACAGAAAATCACCAATCAGGCTAGTGTAATTGAGAAGATTTACCCTGCCAGTATGGAATTAACAAAGCTCCGACACTTGGCACAAACAGTATTATCTGGCGATAAAAATAATAATGAAGCTCAAGCAAGTAAAATCTATTTTCCTGAGTTATTTGGTAGAGATTTTATCCGAATAGGCAAAAATCGGAATACGAGCAACAATGAATATCAGGAAATTAATGGTTTACTTAATTACGCTTATACCATTATTCGTAGTCTGATTTGTCGTGCTTTGGTCGGTTATGGATTATTACCAACATTAGGCTTATTTCATGATAATCAGTTTAATGCCTTTAATCTTGCTGATGATTTTATCGAGCCTTATCGCCCTTATATTGATTGGTATATCTATGAATTGGTTAATGACAAGCAAACTATGGAACTATCACCGCAAATAAAAGCTACACTTATCGATATTTTAAATCATATTATTGTGATCGATAATAAACTAACAACAATTTTAAACTCTATTGATTTAATGGTAAAAAGTTTTGTTAGCTGTATTAATGATAATAATCATAGCTTATTAAAACTATCGGCTCTGCCACCATGGATAGAGCGAAGCAATATGGATTAGATTATGTTTTCTGAGATTCGTTGGATGAGAATAATAGTTTTTTATGATTTACCAGTTAGTACCAAACGGCTACGCCAAATATATCAACGCTTTCACAATTACCTTCTTAAAGAAGGTTATGATATGCTGCAATATTCTGTATATTGCCGCTTATGCAACGGACACGATGCAGTCGAAAAATATATTCGCCGCATAGAACTAAATGCACCAGAACATGGCAATGTAAGAATTATGAAAGTAACCGAAAAACAATACAGTCAAATGTATTTTTTAGTTGGTCAACCATCGACACAAGAAAAAATCAACAAAGAACAAAAACAGTTGTTATTATTCTGATAAATAAATTTGACAGTTACAGATGTCAGCTGTACGACTTTTTGTCTTATTATAGCAAACTAACAATTTAAGTAATGGTATATCAATATTATACTAAAATTTACTAACTTATGATAAATTTTATATAAATTAATTAAAATTTCCACCAAATTATTTTATTTATTGTAAACAATTCAGTACATTATAATTAGCATATTTTACCATTACTTAAATTGTTAACGAGCTATAACCACCGTTATACATACGCAACACTTTTGAGTATTTTACCATTACTTAAATTGTTAACGAGCTATAACTGTATGTTAAGCATAAAATCATACAAAAAAATTTTACCATTACTTAAATTGTTAACGAGCTATAACATAAATTTTACTCCACCAAGCGTAGTTACTATTTTACCATTACTTAAATTGTTAACGAGCTATAACCATGTTGTCAAGTTCCGCCAAGTCGCGTGCATTTTACCATTACTTAAATTGTTAACGAGCTATAACAGTTCAATTAACTTTGGCAATCAATATAGAATTTTACCATTACTTAAATTGTTAACGAGCTATAACTACCCTAGCCAATTTATTACAAAGATTCATATTTTACCATTACTTAAATTGTTAACGAGCTATAACCAACCGGACTTAGTTTACACCAGATTTTAAATTTTACCATTACTTAAATTGTTAACGAGCTATAACGAGTGATGCAGATCTTCCCTATGTTCAACTATTTTACCATTACTTAAATTGTTAACGAGCTATAACTGAATGAAGTATGATTAATAATTAACTATGATTTTACCATTACTTAAATTGTTAACGAGCTATAACTTTGACCCTCTTACTGCTACAAAACGCTGCATTTTACCATTACTTAAATTGTTAACGAGCTATAACCGTGGAAATGCTGGTAATAGATATGATAATATTTTACCATTACTTAAATTGTTAACGAGCTATAACTAATACTGAAGACATGATTAACTTGGAACAATTTTACCATTACTTAAATTGTTAACGAGCTATAACTAGCCTTACAAAAGCTGGCATAATCTTTAGATTTTACCATTACTTAAATTGTTAACGAGCTATAACGCATTTGATATTACAGCTGATCAGGCTGGCATTTTACCATTACTTAAATTGTTAACGAGCTATAACTATACCCTAACCATAGGTATATCTATGGGCATTTTACCATTACTTAAATTGTTAACGAGCTATAACGATATTGTCAATGCGGTATCAGCACGCGAAATTTTACCATTACTTAAATTGTTAACGAGCTATAACAAAGTAGTAATAAATTTGTTATCATTAATAATTTTACCATTACTTAAATTGTTAACGAGCTATAACATTAGTATTAGTGCAGCCAAAGTTAATCAGATTTTACCATTACTTAAATTGTTAACGAGCTATAACTACTATGCTGATCTGGGCGTTTATTTATTTATTTTACCATTACTTAAATTGTTAACGAGCTATAACCTCAAAAATAATAATATCTTAATATTAGAGATTTTACCATTACTTAAATTGTTAACGAGCTATAACTACTCTATCAGCCAGTACTAATTCTTCAGCATTTTACCATTACTTAAATTGTTAACGAGCTATAACACGTGAGGAATATATTCCACATAACCCAACATTTTACCATTACTTAAATTGTTAACGAGCTATAACCTTTTGCAAATGCGTTTGATAATATCACCGATTTTACCATTACTTAAATTGTTAACGAGCTATAACTCATGGAGACAATCTAAAGACGATAACGATATTTTACCATTACTTAAATTGTTAACGAGCTATAACCAGGCCAATGTTGACGAGATCGCGACCGCGATTTTACCATTACTTAAATTGTTAACGAGCTATAACAATTCTCCCCTTATCCTCAATCTTTATCTTATTTTACCATTACTTAAATTGTTAACGAGCTATAACCATTTAACTGTTGACGGCAAAGGATACTTTATTTTACCATTACTTAAATTGTTAACGAGCTATAACAAGAAGCTACAAATATTGGATTAATGAAAGATGAAATTGCTAAGACTGCGACAATAATTTAATTTATTCAAACAGATTAGTAAATTACCATAAAGAAAAGAACTTTAATTAAGGTCTTTTAATTTGACAAAAACACTCGTGAATATGTATAATGTATTACATACAATACAAAGGAAGCTAACATGTCTATTCATACATTAAGATTACCAGCTCAATTAGAGGCTGAGTTAAATAATTTAGTTCAAGAAACAGGTCGAACAAAATCATATTTTTTTGTCGAAGCATTAAAGGCATACTTGGAAGATCGTTCTGATTATATTCGTGCGGCTGCTATTTTAGAGCGTATTGAATCTGGCGAAGTTAAAACAAAATCATTAAATGACGTAATGAGTAAATATGACTTGGCAAATTGAATTATCTGAAGAAGCAGAAAATTTTTTAGATAAGCTATATAAGGCGGATAAAAAAGGCGTTTCTCAAATACATAAAAAATTATTGATGATTTCACAAAGTCCTAAGCAGTTTGGTAAATCACTAAAGGGAGATAAGTCTGGAATATGGCGGTATCGCTTCGGAGATTACCGCATACTTTGCCAGCTTAAAGATGAGATTATGCTTATACTAGTTTTAGAAGTAGGTCACAGGAAAGATATTTATGATAATCTATAATAGTGCCAATAATTTGTAGAATTTTACCATTACTTAAACTGTTAACAAGCTCTTGCTACATTGTAAGTAGTAATTCACTGATAAATTTGCAAATTGCGACAAATTGCACTACAATACCAATAAATATAATTTAGGAGTTTTATCATGGGCTTTGTATCAATTAGATTACCAGAAGAATTTATTAGTGAAACTAAAGATTTCGCAGAAAAAGATTATCGAACAATCCCACAACAAATTATGTACTGGGCTGAATTAGGCAAACAGCAAGAACTACGAAATTGGCAGGTTGAAAAAATGCGTTTAGGATTACAACAAGCGCAGAATGGCATAGTTGCTACAGAAAGTGATATATCAAGAGCATTCAATAAATGCAAAAAATAACTTGGACTCTGGAGGCCTTAAGAGATTTTGAAGATTATATTGACTGGTATTTAAAAGAAGCAAACGAGATTATAGCAGGTAAGTTTACGGAAGCAGTTGAGGATGCACTAAACTCAATCAAAGACAACAACTATATTGCAAGAATGGTGGAAGAAATACCCGAACTACGAGAATACGTTATTCAAAAATCTCCTTTTCTTATTTCATATTGGGTTAAAGATCATACTGAAATAATTATTACTTCTTTTTTACATCAAAAAAAGAAAAAGTAGCTATCCACTCAATTACAATCGTAAGCAGCAACAACAAATTACAAAGCTGTATTGTAACTACTCATATTATATGACCCACTAACTGCCAAGTAACCAAGGAGTCTTACGACGCAACTATTGCGCGATAATCCAAGCAGTTACACTATCTTTTTTATTCTAGCGGATAACCCAAGAACTATCATAAAGCTACAGAAAGCAGCAAAAGACAACCACATGGCTGGAGCTGCCTTATTTTGCGTAAAATGAATTAACTGGGTAGCAATCGCAGGAGTAAAACCGCCATAAATAGCTGTTGCGATACTATACGCCAGCGAGAATGAAATTGATCTGATTTCTTTTGGTACAATCTCTACTAGCGCAATAACCATAGCTCCATTGTAGCCAGCATATAATAAAGAAAACCATAATTCCCCCATAATCACCGAAGAATATAGATCACTTTTAGTCACAAATAATAGGACTGGATAGGCTGTTATAACAAACAATATACTAAATAACAGCAATTGCCTGAATCGCCCGATTTTATCGGATAAGATACCCATAAGGGGCAATAAAATAAAGTTTGAAAGTGCTATTATCAAAGTTAAAATAAATGCTCTACTCTCGGATATACCCAATTCAACTTTAGCAAATGTTGGCGTATAAGCGGTAATCATATAAAATGAAACTGTTGTCAACATCACCATAAACGAACATGCAACTAGAAAGCCAAAATTTTTAATAGCCGAACTAATGATTGCCTTAAAAGATGGATGAACTTTCTTGCTATCAAACTCTTTACTTTCTTCAAGCTTACTGCGCTGAATAAATAAGATAGGTAAAATCAAACAGCCAAATATGAAAGGAATGCGCCAACCAAAGGACTCCATAAATGACTTAGCAAAAATCTCATTTAGAATATAACCAAATAAAGCTGCAACAGCAATCGCCATTTGCTGTGATGCTGATTGCCAGCTAACAAAGAATCCTTTATTATGATTGTCCGCGATTTCAGCCAGATAAACCGATACCCCGCCAAGCTCAGCACCCGCAGAAAAGCCCTGTATCAACCGACCAAATAAAATGATAATTGGTGCTGTAACACCAATAGTTGCATAAGTTGGAGTCAAAGCAATTGATATCGTGCCTATTGCCATCAGTGATAAGGTTAATAATAAACCTTTTTTACGTCCATGCCGATCAATATATGCCCCCAAGATTATTGCACCCAGAGGACGCATTAAAAATCCGGCACCAAAAGTCAAGAAAGATAAAAGTAACGAAATATAAACGTTATTATTAGGAAAAAATGATTTGGCAATATAACTGGCGTATAATCCAAACACCATAAAATCGTACATTTCAAAGAAATTACCAACCGCTACATTAAATACGTTGTGTGCTCTTCTCATCATTTTTTAACCGAAAAATTATTGGCTTTAGAAAGTAGGTTTGAAGCAACTCTCGATAAATTTGGCAAAGATTTGAACTTTAAGACTATCTTCATTCGGATGACGAATCTGATAATATCTGGTTGCTGCAAAACTATACTCTGGCAATACGTGCAGCAATTTGCCCGAATTAAGCTCATCCTCTACCAGAAAAAGAAATCCTCCACCAATAATCTCATTCGAATAAACAATATCTTTAGTTACGATACTATTATTACTCGCGATCGTATCTGGTAAGGTAACAATAGTCGTCTCCCCTGACTTCAGATTGGTTACCGGAATTTGTTGTAATATCGAAAAATCACTGGCGGCAGTCATAACCTTGTGCTGCATTAAATCCTCAAGTTTTTTTGGCGTTCCATATTTGGCTACATATTCAGGGGTACAAAAAAGAATAAAATGGGATTCAAAAAGAAATTTAACTTTAAGGTTCTGCTGTTCGGGGATTTGAGACATTATCGCATAATCAATCCCATGTTTGATCAATTCCTGCATTTTATTTTCGAAAAATAAATGTAATTTGATCTCGGGATATTTTGCCATAAACTCCATTAATCGTGGCATGATATATGACTGGGAAAAGGCAGGAGGGAGAACGACTCTTAAAGCACCACTAGGTATTTCTTTAATTTCTAGCGTATCATCCACGAGCTTTTTAATCGACTGTTCGCTATGCTTTAATTTATCATACAGCTTACGACCAAAATCGGTTAACTCAATCGACTTAGTATTCCGACGTAAAAGAGTTACTCCTAGGTCGCTTTCCAGTTTCTTAATTCGATTACTGATTGTTGATTGACCAATTCCCAGATTTCTCGCCGTATGCAAAAAATTGCCAATTTCTGCAACTTTGATAAAAAGAAACAAATCATCATATGACCACATATTCTTTTCCAGCTCTGATTATATTAAATCAGATTATATCTGAAAATCATTCCTATCACAGCAGAAAATCTCCAAATAAAAAAACCGCCTGTTAAGAGAGGGAGTCTAAAGTAGGCGGTTTCGAGGGAAATAATTGATTAAATTATATAAAAATCATTCTTCATCAGAGGAGTAAGTATAACACTGATTTTCTCCTGGTTTTGATGATGGATGAATTACAACCGTTACGTTTTCAGTCAAATCAAATGGATAGCAACTATATGTGTGTACCGTATCAGAATTCTGTTCCCATGTTGGTGAGTAACTAATCACCACACTACGGTTATTATATTTTACTAGTTTATCTGCATCCCATGGTGTTACATCTGGAAAAATTGCCGTTGCATTTTCTCTAACATAGGCTAGGTCAAAACCTTCATCTTTAGCTCTTAAATCATGAATATGCAATTTATCAATTCCCATCTGCATACTATCATTTATAACAGTTATCTTGTAACCGTCATAATCCGTCTTCGCAGGTGTTGGCGGCGGAGTTGGTTTATCTTCAGGGCTTGGAGTTGGTGCAGCATTACACATGATATCACGATAACCCGAGCCACCAAATACAGGATTACCAGAATCCCACTTGACTAATTTACAACTAGTATCAAAATAATAATAACGCTGTGATGCAGCATAAATTGAGGCATCAGCATAATCAACATTATCACAATTTGTAGCAGTTTCTTCTGCTGTAGTTAAATTGAAACCACTAGTAAATAATTTTCCGCTTTCAGCAAAGTAACGAAATGCTCTAATTCTAGTTTGAGTATTCTCATGGTTTTGCCCTTTACACTCTGGACCACCATTAACCAAAGCAACAGTAAATGGAAATCCCATTTTGGCATAAGTTGCGGCATTACCCTGTGCATATTTTTTGAAGCTACCATCCATAACTTCAGCTATCGATGGGCGACCATTTTTAGGCTGAATCGCATAAACGATCGAACTTAAATAGGGAAGAATATTATCCCCTTGTACTAGATCAGGATTTTCTAACAGTAATAAGTTACCATAAATCATTAATGATAGGTTGGCATAATTACTTGGATAACTTAACTGTTTTGCACCACGTCCATAATAATAATTATTTTGAATTTGTGCGTAATGCGCACCATTCGTAGCAAATGGACCATTAGCATCAAAATAATGTTCAACTGCCCCCCGTGCTTCAGGAGTAGCGTTAGCTTCTGCAACACTGGCAAACGTACGAGCAATTTTGTCATTTATATTGGTTAAGCCAATTGAGCTTATATCTGCTGTTTCCTGAACCGCATGGGCAAAAGTTGTTGCCAGCATCCGTTTACAAACATTATCAGGATTAGCCATCTCTGCTGTTTTTTCACCGGGATAATCACTAAAATCACCACAATAGCTAGGTACAACAGCAGCAGCGCGAAGAAAATTGGTATATGAATAAGTTTGTGCAGGGTAAAATCCATTAACTTTAGTCTGACTAGTAAGCAATGGGAAAGTTCGCTCAAAGTTTTCTTTTGGCATTAAGCGTTCAATCCGCTTAACATTATCCGGATTGGTATTTGAACCGGGATATACATTATCGATATTGATTTTTGCAGCTCTTACATAATAGCCAACTTCTTTAAGGCGTTGCTGATCAGCTGCACTCAAAGTAGTAATTTGATCCTGCCAGTCCTTTTGCCAGTCCTGTGGATTCAAATCAGTAACATCAATGGTTGTATCAACAGCATTTTTAGATGATAATTTTTCAAGACTATTTGATTGCGTGGTTACGCTAGCAGATTGGCTTGAATTACCAGCATTATTACAGGCACTAAGAGCAATACTACCAAGCAAAGATAAAGTAATTAATTTTAGTTTCATTATGACCCCTTTTATAAATATCACGATGAAACTATTAACAAAATAACTCAAGAACTTTAAAACTCTTAAAATATTTTGTCAACATTTCACCAAACTGGCGACATTATAAGTGGAGAGCTGACACCGAGTAAATAGCGATTTTGTGATAACTAGTTATTCGATTTTAGATAACTGAATTAGATAAGGCAGCGAAAGAGTTAAGTTTTTATACCATACCAGCCATTAATCATAAAAGCCTGAAAGAAACGAATCGGTAATTGAATGCCACTTTGCCTAAGCATATTCTCTACCTCTGCTGGAGGAAGTACTGTAAGCATCTCGCGTAATACTCGAGATAAGTTTGCAATCGACTCAGGAGTGGCGCCCATCAATGACTGAATTGACTCCCAGTTTTTGAGCATTAATGGAAATTCTTGTGTATCGAGATCATAGCTGATTTCAGTATTAATCAAGACACCATTTGGATGCAGATGATCAGACATTGCCTGATAAAATTTCAGACGCTCTTTAGACTTTACAAAGTGAGCAACAAGAATGCTCAAAACAACATCAAATTTTTCTCCAGTTGGAACATCATGAACATAACCATGAATGAGTTCACAGCGATCCATTACTCCCGCGGCAACAAGTCTTTCCCGGCAAACATCAAGCATTCCAATTGCTGGATCAACACCCACAAATGTCCATTCGGGAAATGCCATCGAGAGTGATAATATCTCTGCACCAGTCCCAACACCAACACAAAGGACACGAGCAGAAACGGGGGCATCTTTTAGAATAAGCCGAATCAGAAAATGCATATTATCAGCAATAGGCATTAATTGCCGATTCTTCTCGTCATAAGCTTTTGCCGCATCTGTAAAGTGACTAATTACTGTAGATTCAGTTTTCATTAATATGTCCCCGGGGTTAAATCAACTATTCAAGCACATGCTAAAATCAATCTAATCCGGAATATTTGCTTCAACCAAATTTGCTAATTGAAGAAGAGACTCCTGCCAACCAAGATAACACATTTCAACTGGAATCAGATCAGGGATACCAGACTGTTCAATATTGATTTCTGTGCCACAGCTTACCTTTTTCAAGTCAATGACAACAACAATTTCACCTGATAAATTTGGATCATCAAATTTATCAGTATAGGATATCCGCTCAAAAGGTACCAACTCTAGATATTTACCACCAAATGAATGGCTATGCCCAGTAGAAAAATTGCTAAAAGACATTCTGAATGTGCCACCAACTTTAGCATCGAGATGTTCAACCCGTGCAGTAAAACCATATGGTGGAATCCATTTAATCA
>WBZO01004247.1_pt1 | contig 15620 bp, 10 predicted proteins | sample 5204261 | NCBI WGS metagenome assembly WBZO01 (sample SAMN12412400, study PRJNA552823) | activated sludge metagenome | isolation source: activated sludge from anammox sidestream of wastewater treatment plant... | place: USA: North Carolina | collected 2017-09 | reverse complement strand
GGGTTTCGCCGCGCTGCAACCTGGTGATGCCCTATCACCGCCTGCTGGAAGGGGTGTATGAGGAGGCCAAGGGAGCGGCGAAAACAGGCACCACCCGGCGCGGCATTGGGCCGGTTTTTGCCGACAAGGTCAGCTACAACGGCATCCGCTTCTTCGATCTGAGGCGAGAAGCCCAGTTTGCGCAAAAACTGCGCCTCCAACTTGCGCTAAAAAATCCCATCCTGGAGGTTTTTGGGGTGGAGCCGCTTGCCTTCAATGCCGTTTACGACGAAACGTATGCGCGGTATTCCCGGCTGCGCCCATACATTCGCGAGCCGTTTGGGCTGGTGCAGGAGATGCTCGCCGATGGGCGCGAGGTGCTGCTGGAGGGCGCTCAGGGCGCTCTCCTAGACAACAACTGGGGCACTTACCCGTACTGCACCGCTTCGATCACGCTTGCCGGGGGCGCCTGCGCCGGCCTGGGGATCGCGCCGCACGCGATCCAGCACGTGGTGGGGGTCGCCAAAGCCTACACCACCCGGGTTGGGGCAGGGCCGATGCCGACCGAGCTTTCTGACGCGACGGGCGAAAAGCTCCAACAGGCGGGGCAGGAGTTCGGAACGGTGACGGGACGGGCGCGGCGCTGCGGCTGGTTCGATGCCGAGCTGGTGCGGTTCACCTGCCAGCTCAACGGGGTGACCGCCCTGGCGCTCACCAAACTGGACGTGCTCGACGAACTGCCGCAACTGAAAATCTGCACCGGTTACCGGCTGAAAGGGGAGGGCGATCGGCTATGGCATTACTGGGAGCTGGACGCCGAACAGCTTGCGCAGTGTCAGCCGGTCTATCTCGAGCTGGACGGCTGGCAGCAACCGACCTCGGGCGTGCGTGACTTCGCAGGCCTGCCCGCGAGAGCGCACAGCTATGTCCGCAAGGTGGAAGAGCTGGTCGGCGTGCCGGTGCGTTACGTCTCGGTCGGTCCCGAGCGCGAGGCGACTATCGCGGTCTGAATCTCTTCGGCCATCCGGCGGGCTCGCTGCGGCGCATCGCCGGTATATTGCGAAATTTCCATCAGCCGGCGCAGCTCAGCCGCGGGCAGAAAACGCAGCAACTCTTCATCCTCAGAAATAACCTCGGCCATCGGATTGGTCCCGCCCGCGCGCAGCGCTTCCCAGGCCGTCATGGCGTGCCCGCGCAGGCGCTCGTGCATCTCCTGGCGGTCAGCCCCAGCTTTGACAAGCCCCATCAGCACCCGCTCTACCCCCGCAAATGGCCCGTATGCGTCCAGGTTGCGCTGGATCGCGGCCTTGTCAAACGCCATCCCGCCGACGATGCGCCTGACCACCAGCAACAGCTCGTCGGCGATCAGGAACGCCTCGGGCAGCAGGGTGCGCCGGTTGGCAGAGTCGTCGAGGGTGCGCTCGAGCAGGGAATGGGCGGCGTTATCCCAGGCCAGGCGCGGCAGCCCGGCAAGCTGGCGCGCCAGCGAATCGACCTTTTCGGCGTTGATCGGGTTGCGTTTGAAGGGCATTGCCGATGACCCAACCTGCAATTTCCCGAAAGGCTCGCTCCATTCGCCGATGGGCGGCGACTGCATGAGGCGCAGGTCGAACGCAAACTTGTAAAGCGAAGCGCCCAAACCCGCCAGCCCGCTCACCACCTGGTAATCCTGCTTGCGCGGGTAAACCTGGGTGGCGATGGTGAAAAATGGCAGCCCGAGCAGCCCTGCGAGGCGGTTTTCAAATTCAGGCAGGCGGTCTGCGCCGATCAACTCGGCATAGGAGGCGCCTGTGCCCACCGCCCCGCGCATCCCCTTGCCGCGCAGCGCCCCGCGAAGGGCGGTCAGGTGCTGCCAGTCCAGAAAGAGGTCCTGAGCATATGACGCCAGGCGATAGCCAAGCGTGGAGGGTTCGGCGGGCTGCAAGTGGGTGAAGGCGATGATCGGCAGAGCGGCGAACTCCACCACCCTGGCGCAACAATCCAATAGCAGGGCGCTCAGACGCTCGAGCGTGAGATCGAGCGCTTCGCGGGTGCGCAGCACATCGGCGTTGTCTTCGATGTCCGCCGAGGTAGCGCCTAAGTGCAGAATCCGCTTCGCATCGGGCGCCTGCTCGGCGTAAGCCTTCAACTCGGCCATCAGATCGTGATGGATCTGGGCTTCGATCTCCAACGCCCGCTCGACATCAATCTCCCGGACGCGAGCCCGTAAGTGTTGAACCTGCTCGGGCGTGACCAGCCCGTAATCGGATTCCGCCTGGGCGAGCGCGGCCCAGACCTCGCGCCAGAGCGACCGCTTGTGCACCTCGGACCAGAGAAAACGCATCTCGTCGCTGCCATAGCGCCAGGTGAACGGAGAGAGATATGAATTGAAGTCGAAAGCCATGGCTGTATTATAGTATCGAACCGGGCGGAAATTCCTCCGGGAAATGCCTGGCCTTCGACCAGACCCTCTTAGAACGACGAATGCGTACCGTTCCAGGGGATGCGCTGAACGTCGTAAGGGGTCTCTTGATAGACGTGATAGTTCAACCAGTTTGAAAACAAGAGATTGGCATGGCCTCTCCAGCGCACCAGCGGCTCGCGGGCCGGGTCGTCTTCGGGGTAGTAATTGCGCGGCACCTGGATCGAAAGGCCCTTGCTGAGGTCGCGTTCGTACTCCTTCCGCAGGGTAAAGGGATCGTACTCGGAGTGCCCGGTGACGTAAACCCGCCGCCCGTCCTGCGAGGCCACAATGTACACGCCCGCCTCCTCGGATTCGACCAGCAGGCGGATGTCATCTACGGTCTCGATATCCTCTTTGCGGATTTCGGTGTGCCGTGAGTGCGGGGCAAAGAAAACATCATCAAAGCCGCGCAGCAGCTTTTCGTTCTTTGAGATCAGCTTGTGCGGAAAGATGCCAAACATCTTCGCCGGCAGCGGGTATTTCGGAACCCCGTAACGGTGATAAAGGTCCGCCTGAGCAGCCCAACAAATGAAAAGCCTTGCGTAAACATGTTCGTCCGCCCAATCGATAATCTCCTGCAGCTCTTTCCAATAAGCCACTTCCTCGAACTGCAAGTGTTCGACCGGAGCGCCGGTGATCACCAGACCGTCATATTTATTATCCCGCACCTGATTAAGCGTCTGGTAGTGAGCCACAAGGTGACCGTTGGGCGTGTTTGTCGAGGTGTAACTGGCGGGATGCAGCAGCGTGATATTCACCTGCAGGGGGGTGTTGCCCAACAGGCGGCAGAGCTGGGTCTCGGTCTCGATCTTGGTCGGCATGAGGTTGAGGATACAGATTTGCAACGGACGGATGTCCTGGTGCGAGGCGCGGGTCTCTCCCATGACAAAGATGTTCTCGCTCTCAAGGATCCGGCGCGCTGGGAGTGTGTCAGAGATTTTTACAGGCATATCGTCCTCCAATAAATCGTTCTACCATTATGTTTGAGATAGGGCCTGGTCCAGGTCCCAAAGGATGTCCTCGATATCTTCGATCCCGATGCTCAAGCGCACAAAGTCGGGGGTAACGCCGGCGCTGAGCTGTTGGTCTGGCGAGAGCTGGCTGTGGGTGGTGCTGGCGGGGTGGATCGCCAGGCTGCGCACGTCGCCGACGTTGGCGACGTGGCTGAAGAGCTGCAGGCTGTCGATAAACCGCCGGCCCGCTTCGCGCCCGCCTTCGATGCCAAAACCCAGGATCGCCCCGGGGCCTTTGGGGAGATATTTCTGCGCCGCGGCGTGATCAGGATGGCTCTCGAGGCCGGGGTATTTGACCCAGCGCACGCAGGGGTGGTTTTCCAGGTATTCAGCGACCTGTTGCGCGTTTTGAACGTGGCGGTCCATGCGCAGGCTGAGCGTTTCCAGCCCCTGGACAAAGAGCCAGGCGTTGAACGGAGCCTGGCAGGCTCCGATATCGCGCAAAACCTGAACGCGCGCCTTGAGGATAAAAGCCGGAGCGCCCAGGTCGGCGTACACCAGGCCGTGATAGCTCTCGTCTGGCGTGGTGAAATTGGCAAAGCGCCCGCTGGCAGCCCAATCGAAATTACCGCTATCCACGATCACGCCTCCGATGGTCGAGCCGTGACCGCCGATGAACTTGGTTGACGAGTGAACGACGATGTGAGCGCCCCATTCAAACGGGCGGCACAAGTAAGGGGTAGCAAAGGTATTGTCGATCACCAGGGGCACAGCCGCCTCCCTGGCCAAGGCGCCCACTTCCTCCAACGGAAAGACGGTGATGCCCGGGTTCCCCAAAGTTTCCCCGTATAACAGCCTGGTATTTGGGCGAATAGCCCGGCGAAACTCTTCTGGATCGGCGGGGTCGACGAAGGTCACATCGATCCCCAGGCGTGGAAAGGTGTGCTTGAACTGGTTATATGTGCCGCCGTATAACATGCTGGAAGAGACGATATGGTCGCCCGCCGAGCACAACGTCAGGACGACCATGGCCTGAGCGCTGTGACCCGAACTGGTCGCCAGGGCGCCGATGCCCCCCTCCAGCGCTGCAATGCGCTGCTCGAAGACATCGGTGGTGGGGTTCATAATGCGGGTGTAGATATTCCCAAATTCCTGCAGCGCAAAGAGCCGGGCGGCGTGATCCGAATCTTGAAATTGATAAGAGGTCGTTTGATAGATCGGCACCGATCGCGAGCCGGTGGCAGGATCGGGTTGGTAACCGGCATGTACCTGGCGGGTGTTGAAACCAAATTGACGGTTAGCGGTTGGTTGGGTTGACATGTAAAATCTCCTCTAAAATCAGGTGTGTGGTATCTACCCTGCCCCTTACAGAGGCGGGCCGGATCTAACAATGCAGTTGACAGGTGTGTGGTATTCGCCTGAACTCCCCCCTTGCCGCGAATCCGTAAGTGCCTGGATCAGGATGGGGGGATGGACAGCCTCGGCCGCCAGTCGGAAGCGGCCTCCACAAGCCTCGTTGACCGGTTGGTCGGGCGTTCGTCTATCATCATTTTCGCATCATACCGGTATCCTCGTCACGCTCAAGAATTGAAAAACCTCTTCGGAAGAGAAGAGGTTTAACAGCAACGGGTTGCGTCCCTCTCATCTTCCAGAATTTGCTCTGCCGGAATTGGCACCTGGGATTTTTATCCTGGTTGCCGAGGCTTCATCGGGCCGGTCCCTCCGCCTCTCTGGATAAGAGTGTTGGCTATTTAATTGGCTGGTTTATACCACGAAAAAAAAGGAGTGTCAAGCTCTGATTTCTAGACGACTCCTTCGAAAAGGTCTTTTTCGCGCAGACCGTTTTTGACCTCTGGATAAGCACGCATAAACTGTTCCTTCTGCCCGATCCAGCGCCAGGCCCAACTCATCCAGCCGCGGCGCGGCGGGCCCCCTGAGAGTTGGCTGGCGTGACAGGCTGTCGCTGCCTCACGCTGCTCGATCACATCACGGTAATCGATCCAGGCATGGGTGGGAAAATCGCCCTCTTCCACCAGGCGCTGCAGGTCGATATCCTGGTTGCGCCCAAATTTGCGCGGATCGCGCCCAAGAAGCGGCATTAAACGCACCACCCAGCGCAAGGCGCGCTTTGGCAGGATATGGTAGTACAGCTTCTGCGGCTGGAACGGCGCCAGCCCCTGCGGATCGCGGTAGTCTGCCCGGCCCGCCAGGTGGAAGGCCTGGACCGTCGCAGAGTGGACCGCGATGTGGTCGGGATGCATGTACCCCCCAATCGGGTCAAACGTGACCACCACCTGGGGCCGCAAACGGCGGATGTACGATGCGATCTTTCCCGCTACTTCGTCCAGCGGAGCGTTGGCGAGCGCCTGGGGGTGGCGATTGTCTTCCGACCCGCTCATGCCCGAGTCGCGGTAATCCAGGAAATACACGCCAGACAGGCCAAGGATGCCGGCCGCGCAGCGCAGTTCGGAAACGCGCCGTTCGGCAATCGATTTAAAGCCCTGCAGATACTGTGGGTCGACATCCCCGGCCTCGCCGCGCGTGGCGCAAACCAGGTGCACCTGCGCGCCCCGCCGAGCATAGACCGCCAGGGTGCCGCCCATCCCAAACGATTCGTCATCAGGATGGGCCAGTACAGCCAGTAAAATAGCGCTTGAGTTCACGCTGTCTCCCGAACGCTCAGGCCCTGAGTTTTCGGGCAAATTTCTGGCGAAACTTAGCCACTTTTGGGGCCACCACGACCTGACAGTATCCCTGATAAGGGTTCTTCTTGTAATACTCCTGGTGATAATCCTCCGCGACGTAGAACTTATCCAGCGGCAGCACCTGTGTCACGATCGGGGCGTCCCAAATGCCCATCTCATCGATCTCGCGGATGACGCTTTCAGCCACCTGTTTCTGGCTCTGGTCGTGATAAAAGATCACCGAGCGGTATTGGGAGCCAACGTCGGCTCCCTGGCGGTTGAGCGTGGTGGGGTTATGGATGGCGAAGAACACCTCCAAAATCTCTCGATAAGGCGTCACTTGCGGGTCAAAGGTCACCTGAACCACTTCGGCGTGCCCGGTCGCGCCGCTGCAGACCTGCTGGTAGCTCGGCTGGAGGAGGTTGCCGCCGGCATATCCGGATTCAACGTTCAGCACGCCCTCCAACTCATCATAAACAGCTTCCAAACACCAGAAACATCCTCCACCCAGGGTAGCAACTTCAGAATTATTCTCATTTTCCATCTGATTACCTCCGTAAGAAAGTTCCGCACAAACAAATCAACTTAAATGCATGACCGCTAATGCCCGCCAACCGGTCGCAGCTTTGCCCGCCCGGGTTCAAATCACCCGCAGCGTGCTGCCAAGCTCGGTCTTCTCGACTTCGATCCGGTTGGGGAAGACGTCTTTGAGTTCATCGATGTGGGTGATCACAAGGATCTTGGCGAAATCTGACCGGACCAGGTTGATGGCCTCGATCAGGCGCTGGCGGCCCTGGGAGTCCTGGCTGCCAAAGCCTTCATCGATCACGAGCGTCTGCAAACGCGCCCCGGCCCGCTGAGCCAGGACTTCGGAGAGGGCCAGGCGGATGGCAAAGTTGACCCGGAACGCTTCGCCGCCCGAGTACAGCTCGTAATCGCGCGTGCCCGCGCCGTCGCTGATCTGGATATCAAGGGTTTCTCGGAGGTCACCGCGGTGTTTGTCCTTGTACTGCGCCTGGGTGATGAACTTCACCGACATATTTCCACCGCTCAGGCGCGTAAGCGTCTCATTGGCTTTGTTCTCGATCTCCGGCAGGGCCTGCTCGATCAGCAAGGCCGGCACGCCGTCCTTGCCAAAGGCCCGCTCGAGCTGCTTGAAGAGTTGCACCTTATGAGCACACGCTTCACGCTCCTGGTCGAGCTCGGCCCGGCGGGTCTTCAGGCTCTCCAATACCGCCACACGCTGTTGTGCGGCGCCGAATTCCATGCGGGTGCGGTTCTCCTGCTCTTGCAGTTCCAGCAGGTGGCTCTCAGCCTCGAGCACGTCGGGCGCCTGCGCCTCGGCCTCAGCCAGCAACCCGGCTGCTTGTTCATATTCATTTTTCTGGCTCTGATTATCGGCCTGCAGTTCGGCAGTCGATTTCTCCAGGTCGCTGATCTCGCGCGCCAGCGGAGCAAGGGCCGCCTGCGCCCGCTCAAGCTCGCGCAACGCCGCCTCGCTGCCCCGCCCGGCTTCCTCTGCCTGGCGGGCCGCGTCGTGAGCCGCCGCATCGTAACCAATTTTCTTCAGCTCAGCGTCGATTTGCGCGAGCCGGGCGCGGGCCGGCAGGGCAAACTGTTCGGTTTCCATGCAGTTCTGCAGCTCTTCCAGGCGTGGGGCGCTTTTTTGCTGCCAGTCCTGCTCGAGCCGGGTATGCGCTGCAATTTGGGTCTCGAGCTGGGCGATGCGGGCGGTGTGCTGGCGCAGTTCGGCTTCGACGTGGCTGAGCCCGGTGATCTGGCTGTCCAGGGCACGCAGCTCGTCCCCCATCTCCGCCAGCCGGGCTTTATTCCCGCGGAAGCGGTCGCCCATCTGCAGCCCATCCGCTTTGAGCCGCTCGATCAGCGCAAAACGATCATCGGGCAAGAGCGGCTGACCACAGAGCGGGCATTCAGCGGCATCGCTGGCCTCCAGCCGCTTGATGCGCTCGTCCAGTTGTTCCATCTCGGGCCGCAGGCTGGAATTCTCGGCCCGCAAATCCGCTTCCGATTGGCGCAAGGTCTGCAACTGGGATTCCAGCTGCCCGCGTTGATCCAGGCGGGCTTCCGCGGCGTTGTGATCGGCGTTCGCCAGCTCGAGCAGGCGGCGCAGCTCTGCGGCTTCCTCCTTGCTCTGGTCGAGCTGCTGTTTTTCGAGCTGCAGCCCCTGCAATTCCTGCTCCAGGCGGGCGCGCTCGGTTTGGATCTCGAGGCGCGGCTCTTCGCGCTGTTTCTCATGCTGGCGAAAATGCTCGGCCACCTTATCCATCTGCTCCAGGTCGGCTTTTTTCGCAACCCAGGCGGCGTATTCTGCCTGGATCTGCTCGGAGCGCCCGATGATCTCTGTAAAGGATGCGCGCTCGCTCTGGCGCTGTTCCAGCCGGCTGCAAGTCTCCTCTAAACGGCGCAGTCCCGCCTCATACTGGCGGTGGAGCGCCTCTACAAGCTGCCTCTGCTCCTGCAGGCGGGCGGCGCTCTGGCGGGCGCTCTGCACGATGACCTGCTGGTTCTGGCGCGCCAGGCTCAACTGCTCCAGGACGGCTTTAAGCTCATCATGCCGCAGGCGGCGGGCTGGTTCTTCCGCCAGCTCGGTCATGATCTCCTTGAGCCGTCCGTCCAGGCTGTCGATCTCAGATTCAACGCCCCGACGGCGCTCACCGGCTTTTTGTCGGTAGCCCTCCCAGGCATCCAGGCCCAGGATGCTGCCGAGGATGCGCTTGCGGTCACCGGTGCGCTGCTGGGTAAAGCTATCCGCCTTCCCTTGGAGAAAGAACGAAGCGTTGGTAAACGTTTCATAATCCATGCGGAGCGTTTGCTGGATGCGGGTCTCCGTCTCGCGCATGGTGCGCTCGCTGAGGGTCTTCCAACTTCCATATCTCAGCCTGTTTTCCAGCGTGTCCGCGGTGCCGTCTTCGCGCAGGATCTGAAATTCCAGGACCATCGTCTTCTCGCGAGGCTTAATGCGCCGTACCTGGTAGATATTACTCTCATAGGCAAAGATCAAGCCGACCTCCGCCTGCGAGGAGCGCATATGGATGATCGAATCATCGCGCTTACGGGCCTGGCCAAAGAGCGCCCAGGTCATGGCGTCCAACAAGGACGACTTGCCAGCGCCGTTTGGCCCGGCGATGCAGGCGAGCTCGAAACCGGTGAAATCCAGCTCAACCGGCTCACGATAGGACAGAAAACCACAAATTGAAAGTCGAATAGGGATCATAGGACGAGGTCAATCTTACCAGAAATTCTATCCGGGCCGGGTCGAATCCGCTAAAAGCCCCCGCGCTCGGACTGGCGGCGGCGAATCAGGCGGCCGCTGGAGTCCATTGCAGTTTCATCATCCAACGCTACCTGGTAATAGCGAATACGGCGCTGCAAATTGCGCATCTGTTGTACGACCTCGTCGTAATCCAGTTCGCCGCGCAAGTAGCCTTTTTCGATGTCTTCCATTTCGTCATCCAGATCGGCCAGCAAGCCGCGTATCTCCCGACTGGCGACCGGGTTGTCGCGGTGCTGCGCCAGGAGCGACTCCCAGGGTTCAGCCAGGGCCACAATCTGTTCTTCCAGGTCTTGGATCTGGCTCATCTCCTGCGCCCGGCGTTCCACGCCCTGATGCAGGCGCTCGCCCAGGTTCTGATAGCGCGACGACAGGCTGGCGTAAACAGACACCAGCGAGATAGCCTTGCCAGAGCGCTGCTTCAGCGATTCCCATTCGGCCTCCAGGCTCTGCAATTCCTGGCGCTCGCGTTCGAGCGAAGTCGAAACCGGCGGCCAGGCGCGTTTCTGAAGGCCTCTCTCGATCTCAGACGCCAGCGCGAGGGTTTGCTTGCGCTGGTGAGCAGCCTCATGATAGATGTCGGCCAGGGGTTGGATGTTTTCGAGGGCGTTCAGCGCGGCGCGGGTTTGCTGCCAGTGGTCGCTGTGGCGCTTGAGCTCGAACACTGTTTCAGCCGGAGCGGACCCCGCGGTTTGACGAGCCGGCGAGGCGCTCTGTGGCAAACCGGCGGAAAGCAGGCGGCGGGCATCGCCCAGGCTGCCGTCTTCGAGCCGGGCAATCGAGTCAAGCTCAGCCAGCGCTCGTTCCAGGTCTTTGTGCATTGCCTGGTTTTCTTTGCGCATCTGTTCGAGCCAGCGCCCAACCGTGGTTTCGAAACGCCCCAGCGCGGCCGCGACCTGGCGGGCCTTTTTCTCCACATTGCCGCGCTGGTTCTGTTCGAGCGCTTCTCCCAGTTCAGCCGCGCTGCGCTCCATCCGCTCGACCTCGGTTAATGCGATGCCCGCCAGGAAAGGGTTGGATTGGACGATCAGGCGGGCCTGGTTGAGGGTTTTGTGCAGGTTTTCCAGCCCCTCCTGAGCCTGCGCTTTGCTCTGCTGGATCTCCTGCATGCGCTGGTGCAGGCTTTCAGCCTTGCGGGACAGGCTGCTGTGGCGCTCCCCCAGGCTGCGGGTCTGCTCCAGCCGTTCGGCCAGCTCGCGCTCAGAAACCGGCTCCGCTGGATCATCCGCCACCAGGCGCTCGATCTCGCGCGCCAGCGTCGAGATTTCCGCTGCCAGGGCGGGGACATCGACGCCAGAACCCCAGTTTTCGGAGGCGTATTCAGAGGCCCGTTCTATAAGAGACCGGGAAGCCCGGACCCACTGCGGCATCGCGCGATACTCGGGTCTTTCCAACAGCAAAGTTAACTCCCGGTGGGCGGTTCGAATTTCCTGAATGTGGCGCGCCAGCTCCTTCTGACGGGTCCTCAACTCAGCGGCAGATTTAAAATCCTGTTGCGCCTGGAGCGGTGTGCGCTCCTGGCGGGCGTTTCCGAAAGCGTTGAACTGGCGGTTGAGCTGGGCGAGCTCGGTCAGGCTCACGTCCCACTCGACCGGGTGCAAATCTCGGGCGGTCAGCTCGGCCAGCTCCATCGGCAGGACGCGAAAGTCATCCGCGAGCTCGGCGAGCAGGGTTTCCAACGCGGCCAGTTCACGCCGGGCATGTCTGACCTGCTGGCTGGTTTCCTGGGCCGCCTGGCGCAGTCGCCCCGCCTCCTGGCTGATAAGCGGGATGCTTTCAACCTCCATGCGCTCCAGGGTGGCCTGCAGGCTGCGGGCGACCTCTTCCATCCGGCGTTGAGCGGCGCGCTCCTCCCTCACGACCAGGGCGGGCGGCAGGTTTTCCAGCGTTTGAGCGAGTTCGTCCAGAGCGGTGCGCAGCAGGTGGATTTCCCCCGCAGCCGATTCAGAACCGGTTTGCCAGAGACGAGCCTGCGCAGAAAGCTCATCCAGGCGCGGCAGGGAAGCCTGGACGACCTGGTGGGCCAGGGCCACGTCGTCTTTCGAGGCTTGCTCGATCAGTTCGACTTCGCCGGCATCCAAAAACCGCGAATCGACTTGCGCCAGTGAGGTTTGAAGCTGGCGCTCGGAGCGCAGGGCAGCCTCAAAGGTCTCCCCGTGCAGCCCGCGGTCGCGCAAACTGGCGAGCGCCTGGCTGACCTGTACAGATTGATCGCGCAGCCGGCGCACCTCCAGGGCAGTCTGCCAGGGGAGGCGCTCCAGGTCCAACTCCATCTCGGCTGCCAGCGCAAGCTGGGCTTGAAGTTGATCCAACAGCCGGCGCGCCAGGCCGGCGTCGCGGCACAGGCGCTGCCACTGATACGCAGCGCTCAGCAGGGCGCGCCAGCGGTTGAAGCGCAGGCTGGCGGAACGCTGGTTAAGCTCGACCGCCTGGCGCTCGACCTCTTCGAGCTTGCGCCGGATAAACGCCAGTTTATCGCGCAGACCACTAAACGCGCTGCGATAAGGCTCGGGGTCGCGCCCGCTGTAAGATTGCGCCTGGCGCTCGATCTCCCGCTGGTCGTTCCTGGCCCGGCGCAGCGCCAGGCGCAGGTTTTTAAGCTCCTGCTCGGCTTTTCTTTGCCAGTGGCGGTTTAACAAGAACAGGCCCCCAAGCGCGGCGACCGCTGCAAGCGGGATCAGCCAGAGGGCGAAGAGGAGCGGATCAGACATCGCGGGCTTTCAGGGGGCGCCTATTTATCCGGCGGCGTTTCAGCCGGGGAACGCGGCTGGAGGGCGGCTGCGATCAGCTTCTGGATGCGCTCGATCATGCTGGCCGGGTCGGTCATATGATCCTCCTGGAAGGTTCTCTTTTAGCCCGCATCCCAGGGAGCCGCTCCGGTGGAGGCGCCCTGCAACGAGGCTCGGATCGTGTCGCCCAGGTGCGGGAGCAGATCAGCCGTCGCGGCGAGCAGCCCAAAGCAGCCCGCGATCATCATGTCGCCAAAGGGTACCGCAAAATAAGGTCTGAGCGGCGAGCCGCGCATCAGAGAGCGCCGCGGGCCGGTGACGACTACGCCGAAGGCGTCCTCGTCGAGCGGGAGCGGCCGCCCCTCATAGACCAGGGCGCCATGACCGTGGTCGCCGAACACGTCCGCATGCGTTAGGTCGCCTTCAGCCAGCCGGCGCAGCAGCCGGTCGAGCTTTGGCTGATCGAGGAAGCCAGTGTGATGCTCGAACACGCCCTCGATGCCGCGCGGCCCCAGTCGAAAGGCCAGGGTATGAAAGTTGCCCACATTGGCGATCATGACGCGCGCACGCGAGCGCACGATCGGGTCGAAAGTGACACCCAGCACTGCCGCAGGCGCGGTGTCCATGACGACCAGCGGGATATTTCCCAGAACTGGCAGGGCGGACTGGCGCGCCGATTGCGCCACCGCCTGGAGGCGGGTCATGATCGGTGGAATTTGATCCGCCAGGTAAGCGAAGGCGCTGAGGCGGTTCTCGGCCCGGATGCGCGCATTCAGATAGTCGAAACGGAACTGGCGGTCGGATACGTCCGGCGGGGCGTCACCGTGATCGAACACGGCCACGGCGACCGCCTCCAGGCTGTCGAGCGAGACGCCAAACGAGGCAAAGGCGCTCGCAATGGCGGGAAAATCGAAATCGCGCAGCTCGATGCGGCGCACCTCTTGCGGCAGGCGGGCGGCTTCGTCCTCGCTCACAAGCTGTACGCCCATCTCCTGCACTTTATCCAGGTCGTCGTTGAACGAGCGGGCTGCGGAAGGGGTGGCGTAAAGCGGCAGTCCGGCGTTGATGTGTCCCTCGGCCGCCCAGGAGTTTGGCCCGCCGCCCATGATCACGCCCGTGAGCAGGACCGGCTCCCCACGGCGCGTGGCCCCTTGGATCTTCCGGCGCACGATCATGGTCGGCGAGGGGACGATCAACTTGAGACCGTTTTCCAGGTCGAGCTGAGAATCATACAGGAAGATGTCCTGGGTACCGGTGCCTACGTCAACTGTAAGGATTTTCATATATTACAGAATAGACCCTGGTCTGTTATGAGAAAGTTTACCACACACTGCTTTGACCATGACCGCCTCCCGGTCTGCGGGGACCTGAATTGACGGGCTGGTCGAGCCTGTGCCCTGGCGGTCGGCCCGCTGCAGGGCTGCGTCTCTGCCGCAGGGCTGCGGATTTGTGAAATCTATCACATTATGATGAGTACGAATCGCTCTTACAGGCGTGCGGGAGTTCGGTTATACTCGCTAAAAATGTTACTCTGCGAGGTCCGACATGACCCTTGAAGACGATAAGAAGAGCTGGGAAGAGCGCTCGCTTGCGCCGGTTTTGAAGAAATTTCGAGGCAAAGCTCGGCTTCCCGGGCGAGTATCCTTTTACGCGCGGGGTGCAGCCGAGCATGTACCGTGGGCGGTTCTGGACCATGCGCCAGTACGCAGGCTACGCCACGGCAGAGGAATCCAACCAGCGCTACCGCTACCTGCTTGAGCACGGTCAAACCGGGCTCTCAGTGGCGTTTGACCTGCCGACCCAGATCGGCTACGATGCGGACGATCCGATCGCGCTGGGCGAGGTGGGCAAGGTGGGCGTTTCGATCTCCTCTCTCGAGGATATGGCAGTCCTGTTCGACCAGATCCCGCTCGGCAAGGTCTCGACCAGCATGACGATCAACGCCCCGGCGTCCGTACTATTGGCGATGTATATCGCGGTGGCAAAGCGCCAGGGGGTCGAGGCGCGCCAGTTGCGCGGCACGATCCAGAACGACATCCTCAAAGAGTATATCGCTCGCGGGACTTATATTTTCCCGCCGGCGCCCTCGATGCGCCTCATCACCGACGTCTTCCGCTACTGCCAGACGGAGGTGCCGCATTGGAACACGATCAGCATCTCGGGTTATCACATCCGTGAGGCGGGCTCGACCGCGGCGCAAGAGGCAGCTTTCACCCTGGCCAACGGGATCGCCTATGTGCAGGCGGCGATCGAAGCCGGGCTGGACGTGGACAGCTTTGCCAGCCAGCTATCCTTTTTCTTCAACGCGCATAACAATTTCCTCGAGGAAGTAGCCAAGTTCCGGGCGGCGCGTCGGATGTGGGCGCGCATCATGCGCGAGCGTTTCAAAGCGCAAGACCCGCGCTCGTGGATGCTGCGCTTCCACACTCAGACGGCCGGATCGACCCTCACCGCACAGCAGCCCGAAAACAACGTCGTGCGGGTGGCGCTGCAGGCGCTGGCGGCAGTGATGGGCGGCACCCAGTCGCTGCACACCAACTCGATGGATGAAGCGCTCTGGCTGCCGACCGAGCGGGCGGTGCGCGTGGCGCTGCGCACTCAGCAGATCATCGCGCATGAATCGGGCGTGGCCGATTCGATCGATCCATTGGCTGGCTCGTACCTTGTGGAGTACCTGACGGACGAGATCGAACGCAGAGCTGAAGAGTACATCCGCAAGATCGACGACCAGGGCGGCGCGCTGGCTGCGATCGAGAACGGCTACGTCCAGGGTGAGATCCAGGAAGCGGCCTACGCCTTTCAGCGCGGGGTCGAGCGGGGAGAGGAGATCATCGTGGGCGTCAACGCGTTCCAGGTAGACGAGAAGATCGAGATGGAACGCTTGAAAGTCGATCCGGCAATCGAGGAAGGTCAGCGCCGGCGCCTGGGCGACCTGCGCAACAAGCGGGACGCGGCAAAGGTGAGCGAGCTTTTAAGCACGCTGGAAAATGCCGCCCGCGGCCGCGACAACCTGATGCCGGTTTTTATCGAATGCGTTGAGCGCCAGATCACGCTGGGCGAGATCTGCGGAGTGCTGCGCGGGCTGTGGGGCGAATACGAACCTTCAACGTGGATTTGAGCTGGGAGAGAGACATGGCAGTTGTGAAGCGAATCGATCATGTAGCAGTCCTGGTGGATGACCTGGAGAAGACGCTGGCGTTCTGGCGGGACGGCCTGGGGATACAGATGTCGCACCTCGAGGATGTCGCTGCGGAAAAGTCGATGGTGGCGTTTCTACCGGTGGGCACGAGCGAAATCGAGCTGGTCAAACCGACCACGGACGATTCCGGGCTGAGCCGTTACCTCGAAAAGCGCGGCCCAGGGATGCACCACATCTGCTTAGAAGTGGATGATATCGAGGGAATGCTGGGGAATCTAAAACAACACGGCGTCCAACTCATCAACGAGACGCCCGTGACCGGCTCGGGCGGCAAGCGCTATGCTTTTATCCACCCCAAAAGCGCCAATGGCGTGATGGTCGAGTTATACGAGCTTCCGGCA
>WBZO01004246.1_pt1 | contig 15623 bp, 12 predicted proteins | sample 5204261 | NCBI WGS metagenome assembly WBZO01 (sample SAMN12412400, study PRJNA552823) | activated sludge metagenome | isolation source: activated sludge from anammox sidestream of wastewater treatment plant... | place: USA: North Carolina | collected 2017-09 | reverse complement strand
CGATGTTGGAGAAACCCTGGCTGCATCGGAGCGACTGCGAAAATTCCTGCTGAAAAAAGCTGATGTGGCTCCGCACCTGGCCATCATTGCTCAAAATTTAATTGCACTTCCAGATCTTGCCAAAGCCATAACATCTGCTCTGGATGATACGGGTGAAGTGAAGGATTCCGCCAGTGAAAGACTTGCCCGCACCCGTCGTGACCTCCGCACCGCGTCTGGGCGGATTCAGGATAAACTAAACGGCATCATCCAGTCCGCCGCGCTTCGCACAGCTCTTCAAGATCCTGTTGTGGTTACACGCCATGGTCGTTGGTGTGTGCCTGTGCGCTCGGACCATAAATCCAGTGTGCCGGGTATTGTGCATGACGCAAGCGCCAGCGGCGCCACGCTGTTCGTTGAACCGCAGGCCGTGGTTGAGCTTGGAAACAAGCTCCGGGAACTGGAGGCTGCGGAAACCGAGGAAGTAGATCGCATTTTGCGTGAACTCACGGGTAAGGTTGCGGCTAAGGCCGATGAGCTTCGCGTTACCACGTTTGCACTGGCTGATATTGATCTGGCTGCCGCGAAAGCCCGGATGGCTGAAGCGCTGAACGCTTCGCGCCCCAAGTTGTCACACGCTGCCTATGTTAATTTTTTTCAGGCGAGACATCCATTGCTCAAGGAACCTGTGACTCCCATTGACGTGCGAGTAGGATCGGATTTTAAGGGATTGCTCATTACTGGGCCGAACACAGGCGGTAAGACCGTGACGCTTAAAACAGTTGGGCTGCTTGTTTTAATGGCCCTTGCGGGGATGCAAATCCCTGCTGCCCCGGGCAGTGAGTGTGGTATTTTCAGCGATATATTCGCTGATATCGGGGATGAGCAAAGTATCGAACAATCGCTGTCAACGTTTTCCGGCCATGTGCGAAACATTGTGCACACTATTACGCGTATAAAACCGGGGAGCCTTGTGCTCTTCGATGAGCTTGGCGCCGGCACAGACCCGGCGGAAGGCGCGGCATTGGCCTCCGCGGTCCTGAAATGGTTGGCGCATCAGGGCGCTTGTATAATCGCCACCACCCATTATGGGGAGCTTAAAGCTTTTGCGTTTTTATCGGATGGCTTTGAGAATGCATCCGTTGAATTTGATAAGGATACGCTGAAACCAACATATCGCCTGATGATTGGGGTGCCGGGTGCCAGTCAGGCCCTGCACATTGCTGAACGGTTGGGAATGCCTAAGGCTGTTTTGGAGGAAGCGCGTAAAGCTCTTGGAAGCGCTTCGACCGCGGCCGATGAGCTGATACGCCGTGTCGAGCAGTCCAGACTGAAAGCGATGAAAGAAGAAGATCTTGCCGAGCAGGCTCGGCGCGAGGCAGAGGGATTGAAGGGGCGCTACCAACAGGATTTGTCCAGGCTCTCACAAGCGCGTGCACAGGTTAAAGAGCAGGTGCAATCAGAGGCACTAAAGATAATCCGCGAGACACAGGCGGAATTGGAAGACGTGCTTCGGCGATTGCGTACACAAAAGCGTCACAGCCAGACCACTGAGGGGTTGGCTGCCAAAGCAAAGCGCCTGACACGTAAGATCGAGACAGCGTCAACGTCAATGGAACGATCTTTGAAAGCTGTTAAAGAAGAACCGGCAACCGCCCCGGAGGAAGCGGGTCCGGCTCCCAATCGGCCTATGCGCAAGGGGGATAGAGTACGGATGGCCGGAATGAGTGTCGTGGGTACACTTGTGTCCGTCCCAACTCGGGACGAGGCTGTGGTTATGTTTGGTTCCATGGAGGCGAGGGTGCCACCGAATGCATTGGAATTGGTGGGTGAGGCCCCGAGGCCTGCCCGAATACCCGGGTCGCCGTCTATCGATGCTGAAGTATCGAAAGCATCGGTTGTGTCCCCCGAGATAATGCTGCGGGGAGAACGTATAGACGAGGCAATCGCCAGGCTCGATAGATACCTTGACGATGCCTGCCTTGCCGGCTTGGAGCGAGTCCGCATAATTCATGGAAAAGGCACCGGGGTGCTCCGTCGAGCTGTGCAGGAGTTTATGCGCAAGCATCCATCGGTAGCTTCCACCGAAGCTGCTGATGCTGCCGAGGGAGGAGAAGGGGCCACTATCGCGAGGCTGAAATAAGATGGGGTGGACCTGTCTCATAAACCGGGTTGTCTTTATCATCCTAAAATAGCGAACGATAGACCTGTTCTTTGCACAAAAACTTAATCCTGATGGTTTTCAGTAACGATTGTGCCTAGAGCTCTTGCGGGATACAACGAATAACTGAGGAGTTAAAATATGGAGAAGAAAATACTGGGCCGTACAGGCCTTTCGGTTACACAGCTTGGATTTGGGGCCATGGAAATCCGCGGGGAGAGGATATGGGATGGAAGGCCGGTATTGCCCGAGGAAGCCGACTCCATCCTCAATGCTGTGCTTGATGCGGGGATTAACTTCATTGACACATCCAATGACTATGGCAACAGCGAACGTCTTATCGGCAGCTTCATAAGCTCCAGGCGTAAGGAGTATTATCTTGCCACCAAGTGTGGATGTACTGTGGAGAACATGGGTGACTACGACGAAACCCCTCATGTTTGGACGCGTGATAATCTGCTTCGAAACATAGATGAATCGCTGCGTCTCATGAAAACAGATTATGTTGATCTGTGGCAGCTCCATAACCCCAGTGTGGAACAGGTGGAGAATGGGGGTCTGGTCGATGTGCTGAAAGAAGCGCAAGAATCGGGACGTACGAAGTTTATTGGTATTTCCACCACGCTGCCGGATCTTCCAATGTTCTTGGAGACCGGGGTGTTTGACGTTTTCCAGATCCCCTATTCCGCTATACAAAGAGGTGAGGAAGATTCCATAACGGCTGTTGGTGAAGCTGGCGCCGGTGTCATCATCCGAGGTGGCGTGGGGCGTGGGATCATGGTGCGTCAAAGACCGAATGCACCTCGAAAAGAAGTATGGGATGAAGCAAACCTGGATGAGCTGCTGGAAGAAGGAGAGTCCCCAACTGCTTTCCTGCTGCGCTTTACGCTTACCCATCCATACTGCCACACTACTATTGTGGGCACGCTCTCCACGGCACACCTGAAAGAAAATATTGCTGTTGCGGCTCGCGGAGCGCTGCCAGAGGACGTTTATCAGGAAGCCAAGCGGCGATTGGCCGCCATTGGTGAAGTGCCAGGATTAATATCGGAAGCATAACAACCTGTGTATTTGGAAGGAGTGCCTTCATGGTGATGAGACCGGCGCAAATAAGTGCAATGTCAAGCGCAGCGCTTGTCGTTCTGGCGGGAGCCGCCGTATTTGCCGCAATTGGTAAGGGAGTCTCTCCGGCAAAAGCTGCCTGGAAGGTAACCTGCCCGGCCTTTGCTTCTGGACAGTCGATACCAAGAAGATACACCTGCGAAGGATCAAACATCTCGCCTGCCCTGACCTGGACGACTCCTCCAAAGGGCACAAAATCATTTGCTGTTATTGTGGATGACCCGGACGCTTCCAGCGGGACATTTACACATTGGGTGGTTTATGATCTCCCTGGCAATACGTTGTATATTGCAGAAAATGAATCAGGCCGTTTGGTGAAAGGCGGCAGAAAGATTGGAAGAAACAACTTTGGGAAAACAACCTACGGGGGACCTTGCCCGCCGCCGGGTAAACTTCACCATTATCACTTCAGGGTGTTTGCGCTGGACACACTCACCGGACTAACCGTCGGGGCCGATGTGGAAGAACTCCGCCGTGCTATGACAGGGCATATCTTGGCCCAGGCTGAGACTGTGGGGACATATCAACGGCGATAGAGATGTGTTTTGTTAAGGCGAACAAGTGCGCCGTATGCCCCGAAACAGGTAAACTCATAATATGAACCTTATTCAAGCTTTATCCTCAAACGAACGTGAAATACGAGGGTTCCGAAGGACAATAAGTAAAATCAATGCTTTGGAACCCGCTATGCAGGCTCTCAACGATACCCAACTGCGTGCTAAGACCGATGAATTTCGTCAACGCTTGGAAAATGGGGAATCGCTGGACGATATTCTGATAGAAGCCTTTGCCGTGGTGCGTGAAACGGGCTGCCGAGTGATCGGCAGGGACCGGGCGCGCCATTTCGATTCCCAGATGATGGGAGGAATTGTTCTGCATCAGGGACGCATTGCGGAAATGAAGACTGGTGAAGGTAAGACACTGACCGCGACGCTGCCGCTCTACCTGAATGCCCTGGAAGGGCGCGGTGCGCACCTCGTAACCGTCAACGATTACCTCTCTCGGCGTGACGCGCGCTGGTACGGGCCCATCTACCATTTTTTAGGTCTCAGCGTTGGAGCTATCCGTGGGGCAAGTGCCGAAACAGGAGAACTAGGCGGATCGTATATGTATGATCCGGAATATGTGGCGGATGGCCCGGACGAATGGGACGGGCTGCGCCCGGTCTCCCGCCATGATGCCTACATGTGTGACATTACTTGTGGAACTAATAACGAATTCGGCTTCGATTACCTGCGAGACAACATGGCGCCTTCGCTTGAGCATCTTACCCAGCGTGAACTACGCTATGCCATTGTTGATGAAGTAGACAGCATCCTCATAGATGAGGCGCGGACCCCCCTCATTATTTCAGGGATCGCGCAACAAGCCACAGATATTTACTACACTATGGACAGGCTTATCCGTAGATTGTCTATAGAGCGCCATTATACGGTGGACGAAAAAGCAAAAACGGCCATGCTCACCGAAGAGGGAACAAGGTATCTGGAGGAGCTGTTGAATTGCGGTAACCTGGCCGACCCCGAAAACTTCGAACTGATGTCCCATGCCAACTCCGCCCTTAAAGCTCATGCTGTTTTCAAGAGGGATGTCGACTATGTGGTGAAAGATGGGCAGGTAATCATTGTAGACGAATTTACCGGGCGTCTTATGTTCGGGCGACGGTGGAGCGATGGGCAGCATCAGGCTGTGGAAGCAAAGGAAAACTGCAACATAGAGCACGAATCGCAAACACTTGCCACCATTACGTTCCAAAACTACTTCCGTATTTACGACAAGCTGGCGGGTATGACCGGGACCGCCAAGACCGAAGAGAACGAGTTTCGGAAAATTTACGGCCTGGACGTAGTACAGGTGCCCACAAACAAACCCATGATCCGAACAGATCATCCCGATGTAGTTTACAAGACCGAAGAAGCGAAAATGCGTGGGATTACCGCTGAAATTCTGGCCTGTCACGCTCGCAGGCAGCCCGTGCTTGTGGGAACTCGCTCTATCGAGGTGTCTGAGCGTGTCAGCCAACGTTTGCTGCCTGAGCGATTGCAGCTTTTGGGCGCGACTATTCTGTACAGGTCTAAATTGGACTCTTCCAAGACTGTTAAAGACAAAAAAGCAGCTAACGCTTTACTGAATACCAGGTTTGAAGAAATCTCTCTCGCCAGGTTGTACCCCCTTGCCAGGGAAATGGGAATTAAAGAAGACATTCTCGATCCTGAGAATGTCGCGGAGCTTGCGAAACTGCTCGGGCTGGACGCTGAGAACGATTTGGGTAAGGTGTTGCGGGAAGGCATCGTTCACAATGTCCTGAATGCCAAATATCACGAACGTGAAGCGGAAATAATAGCGGAAGCAGGTGAGGAAGGCGCCGTTACCATTGCCACCAATATGGCAGGGCGCGGCGTCGATATTCTCCTGGGTGGGCCTGAACAGTCTGAAATTGAGGCTGATGGGCGTACGCCCGAAGCCCGCCGTGTGGTGGAATTGGGTGGCCTTCACATCCTTGGCACCGAGCGACATGAGGCCAGGCGCATTGACAATCAGCTTCGCGGGCGATCGGGGAGACAGGGAGACCCTGGGTCGAGTCGGTTTTACGTCTCGTTTGAAGACGAGCTTATGCGCCTGTTCGGGGATAAGACTAACAGCCCGCTTTTGGCGGGATGGCAGGAGGACCAGGCCATTGACTCCAAGCTGCTCTCACGTATGATTGAGCGCGCACAGAAAAAGGTGGAAGAACACAACTTCGCCATCCGTAAACACGTTCTGCAATACGACGACGTGATGAACCTGCAGCGCGATACCATTTATACTCAGCGACGGCTTGTGCTGGAGGGTAGGGAAGTCAAGGATACCATCCTGGGGTATCTTGAAGCCACGGTTCAAAGCTCCATCGCCAGCTTTTGCAACAGGGAGCTCCCTCGCGCGGAATGGGATTTCCAAGCGTTGTTTGACTCACTGGATCAGATATTCCCGTTGGCGCTTTACGCTGTAGTGGATGACCTGCGGCAGCGATCGGTGGATGACATGGCCGAGTTCTTGATGGCTATTGTAAACCGCACTTATTCCGACCGCGAACAGGAGATCGGGCCGGCGCTGATGCGCGATATAGAGCGCTCGTTCATGCTGCAAGTTATCGACCGTAAATGGATGGAACACCTTGATAACATGGATATCCTTCGTGAAGGCATCGGGCTGCGTGGATATGCTCAGCAGGAACCCATTATTGCATATCAGAAGGAAGCGTTCGAGATGTTTCAGGTGATGATTGACGGCATTCAGGAGGAAGTGACTCGGATCATATATCGCGTCCAAGTGGCGCGAGAGCCTGAACGGAGACAAACGTTTCAACCCACATCGTTCAGCGGAGGAGATTTGCTTGACCAGATGCGGGCGGCAAATGCGGCAGGCGCGACCTCTGCTTTCGGAGCCAAGGGTGGCAAACTGGGACGCAACGACCCTTGCCCCTGTGGAAGCGGCAAAAAGTATAAAAATTGCTGTTTGGGTAATAAACAGGCTACAATGTAGCGTCATGGTTTAAAGACTTGCTGAAAATGCCTTGCGCTATCAGATATGTCATTCTTAGCCCCCGGGCTGCGGAATGACATTTTTTCGACAAGTCTTTATGTGTTCGGTCTCACCACCGAACTTGCGACTAAATCGCAAGTACAGCTCCTCACTGCAACTCTATTACAAGTAGTGAGACATCTTATGATAGAAAGGTAATCCCTATGAAGGCAACAGATGTTTTGATGAAAGAGCACGAAGCGATACGATGCGTGCTGGACTCACTGGAGAAAGCTTGTGATGCTCTGGACAATGGAAAACAAGTCCCTGCGCGTATCTTTAATGACATTCTGGACTTCATCCGCAATTTTACTGACCGATGTCATCATGGCAAGGAAGAGGACAGGCTGTTCCCAAAATATATTGAAAGAGGCATGCCTTCCGGAAGCGGCCCAATTGCCGTGATGCTTGCCGAGCATCAGGAAGGACGAGACCTGATTCGTCATGCGTCCGAACAGTATGAAAAATGGAATGCGGGGGATGCTTCAGCTTCTGCTGGAATGACTGGTGCGCTGAAGGGCTACATTGACCTGCTTCGTAACCATATCGTCAAAGAGAACCAGATACTCTACCCCATGGGAGACAGGTTCATTACTGAAGAAGACGATAATTGGCTGGAAAACGAGTTCGATCTTATCGAAGAGCATGAAATGGGCCCGGGAGTCCATGAAAAGTACCACGCCATGATCGACGCTTTGGAAGAAGAAACCGCCAAGCTGTAAACGTTATGGTGAGTTGAGAAGTCCATTCTGCCCGGCATCACCATGCCGGGCTATACATAAGAAAGCCGGCCTCATGTTTCATCATAACAAGCAAATTATTATACAGGATACGAATGACTCGCATTTGTCGGTAAACGACTCGAAGAACTTTACTCGCCGAGATTTCCTGAAATTGGGCGGATTGGCGGGGGCATGCACGGCCCTTGGCACTTTATGGCCTCTGCAGGTCCAGGGAGGTAAACCTTCTGTAAAGGGAGGTAAGTTCCGCTTCATTCATTATACCGATATCCATGTGGAACCCGAACGAAACGGCGAGCGCGGATATGCTCAGGCTATCGCTCATATGAATACCCAGCATGCGGCGTTCGCTATCAGCGGAGGTGACCTTGTATTCGACAGCCTTTCTGTTGATTCGGATCGATGCAAGCGCCTGTGGAACATCTATCTTAACCGCAAGAAAGACTTCCAGATGCCGGTTTATGAAACCATGGGAAACCATGACAACTTTGGCTTGAGCAACAAGAACCTGCCCAAGACTGAACCCGGATATGGCAAACAGACGTTTCTGGAGCGCTTTGAACTACCTAAAACTTACCGCTCGTTTAATCATGCAAATTGGCACTTCATTGTGCTGGATTCCATAAAACCAAAACCCGAGGGAGGATGGGAGCCGGTACTGGATGAGGCACAGTTTGAATGGCTGAAATCGGACCTGGAAGCTAACAAAGGCAGACCAAAGATTGTAACTCTCCATGTTCCGGTGGTCACCTTCCTTACGACAATAGTGGATGGACCTTTTGCGGCTCAACCAAGTGGACGCCTTATGCATGATACAAAGGCGCTGCGCCTGCTGTTTGAAGCCAATAACGTAAAACTTGTGCTGCAAGGGCACAATCATATACGCGAGCACTTCGAATACAACGGTGTGAACTATATCTCCGGCGGCGCTGTCTGCGGAGCATGGTGGAAGGGCCCGCATCTTGGTCATCCCGAAGGATATGCCACCATTGATGTGGAAGGCGATAGTTTCAAATGGAATTATCATACTTACGGGTGGGTGGCGAAACAAAATGCTGCTTTTACCAACAATCAGCCTGAGGTATTCGCGCTGTTGTAGTTGATTAGTTCATTAAAATTGGCGTTTGTCTGTCGAGAAGGATTACAAGCGTGCGGTGTGTAAGTCGGTTTCGGGAGACAAAACAGACACGTTATGGACATACGACAAATTAGACCAACAGATGAAAGCGAATGGGTGCGCCTGCGTTTGGCGCTTTGGCCTGATGGCGACCCGGACGAATTCCGCGAAGAGCTTCCAGCTTTTGTGGAAGGCGGTGACAGACGATCTTTCGCCCTGGTGGCAGAACGCCCCAACGGCCAACTTGGCGGCCTGATGGAGTTGACTTTGCGAGCTCAAGCTGAAGGTTGCCTTTCAAGCCCGGTTGCCTATATTGAGAGCTGGTATGTTGATGAAGATCTGCGCCGCCAAGGGGTGTCCAGGGCGCTGCTGGCTGAAGCGCAGGAGTGGGCGAGGCATAGGGGTTGCGCGGAGCTCGCTTCAAGCTGCGTTAATGGAAACGAGACGGCGGTGGAAGTCCACGAAGCTCTGGGGTTCGAGGAAGTAGATCGTCTGGTGCACTTTGTATATGTCCTGGCTGCGGAAGGGTGATCACTTTCGGATACCGCCACTATTTCTCCAGATGAGGAATGCGTGTGGATCAGACCTCACCCATCCGCTGCTATTATTCGTTTCAAAAGCCGCGAGTTTGCATGACAGATTGCGATGGCCACCGCATCGGCCACATCATCAGGTTTTGGTGTTTCGTCCAGGTTCAATATCCTTGTCACCATGTACTGGACTTGCTTCTTCTCGGCGTTTCCTTCTCCCACTACAGCCAGTTTGACCTGCGGTGGGGTGTATTCCACCACGTCAAGTCCATTTTCCGCCGCTGCCAGTAAAATTACTCCTACAGCCTGTCCAACTTTCAGCGCGGTAGTCTGGTTCTTGGCAAAAAACAGCCGCTCGAGCACCATTACATCTGGCTTCCACTCCTTGATGAGCTTAAACACCTCGTCGTGAATGCACTTCAGCCGCAGTTGTGGGGATTCTGATGCTTGGGTTCTTATGGCGGCGCAACCTCCCAAACGCATCCTGCTGCCCTTAGCATGCAGTGCCGCCCACCCAATTGTGGCGGTTCCGGGGTCAATGGCCAAGATTGTATCGAAGTCTTTTGTCACGCTGTGAACTCTGCACATACATTAAAACATACTTCACTGTCTGCCCGCTGAACTCCTTTGATAGCGTGAAAATGGCATCGGGCTTAATGCATTGAGTGTTTGAAGCATCGATCTCTGCGATTCACCAGCCCGGAGGAATGAGCCATTTTATCTCGTTGCATCCTCAGCGCCGGTGTGTTAGACTTTGAATAGGAGTCTGCATCCGAAAATATCAATGGCGACCAAAGTACAATCAATCCCGAAAATCTTCATAACTCCAATGCGCTTTGAGGATATCCCCACGGTTATGAGCGTCGAGCGTCAATGCTTCCCTACGCCATGGAGTGAAAACGCTTATCAAACGGAGCTTTCCAACCAATGCGCTGAGTATTTTGTGGCTTGGGCTGCTGGGGAATTGGTGGGTTACGCGGGGATGTGGGTCATTATGGATGAGGTGCACATTACCACACTGGGTGTTGCGGCCGATTCACGCGGGCGGCGGATTGGCGAGCGACTCCTGGTACGTGTTATTGATGCATCTCGTGAGCGTAATGCCCAGCGCATCACTCTGGAGGTTCGCAAGTCGAATTCCGTAGCGCGGGCGCTGTATGCCAAATATGGGTTTCAGGAAGCAGCTATCCGAAAAGCGTATTATTCGGATAATGACGAGGACGCTATTATTATGTGGCTGTATGACATCTGGGGCAGCGAGTTCTCCAACCTCCTCAACGCGCACAAAGCTCAACTTGAAGAGATGGAAGAACTCTAAAGTCGGTGCAGCCAGCTATTGTCCTCGGTATCGAAACAAGCTGTGATGACACTTGCGCGTCAGTTGTCCGTGATGGCCGCGAGATACTTTCAAACGTAATCGCATCTCAGGATCACTTGCACCGAAAGTTCGGGGGGGTGGTGCCTGAAATCGCCTGTCGCAAGCATGTTGAGTCCCTCCAACCCACCATTCGGCAGGCGCTTCATGCCGCGGGTGTCTCTTACGCGGATATTGATGGAATTGCGGTAACGAATCGCCCTGGGTTGATTGGCGCGCTCATTGTAGGTGTTTCTGCTGGTAAGGCCATTTCTCTCGCGCTTGGAAAACCACTGGTTGGTGTTCACCATCTTGAATCACATATATGGGCTAACTTCTTGGGTCAGCCCGCTTTGCAATTCCCATTTGTGTGCCTGATTGTCTCAGGAGGACATACTGATCTTATCCATGTGTGTTCACCTGGTGAATATGAGGTCCTTGCTCGTACCGTGGACGACGCAGCCGGAGAGTGCTTTGACAAATGTGCTCGAGCCATGGGGTTGGGTTGGCCGGGTGGGCCTGCTGTGGATAAGCTGGCGCGGGAGGGTGATCCTTCAAAGGTGCGTTTCCCACGCGGGCGGGCGGGGGGATCACTCGATTTCAGCTTCAGCGGGCTTAAGACAGCTGTTGTACGCTATCTGGAGAGGCGCCCACAGGGCGTTACAATCGCGGATGTGGCGGCTGGGCTGCAAGATGCAATTGTCTCTGTTCTCACCAGCCATACCTTGCGTGCGGCGGAAAGTAAGGATGCGAAATGGATAGCTGTTGGCGGTGGGGTGGCGGCTAACAGCTTGCTGCAGCAGAGAATGCGAGAAACCTGCGCTGTGCGCGGGCTTTCGCTTGCCATACCTCCGCCTAGGTTATGTACTGATAACGCGGCAATGGTCGCTGCTGCTGGTCATTGGCGGTTGGCGAAAGGGCTGGCGAGTGATCTATCTCTAGACACCGCGGCAGCCGGGCCTTTGGCTTGAGGTCAATGTCATAGCTCTCGCCCGTGTGAGAGGTCGTTAAAGGCAGGGTGATCTCCAATCCCGAAGTTCGCTCCAATCCTATCCGGTCTGCCGAATCTCTTCGAGCGTGAACATTGGGTAAACCTGCACGCCCTTTGATTCCAGCGTCTGAGTTCCTCCGGCCTGCCTGTCCACCAACGCCCACACAGCTTTCACTTCATTCCCGCGCTCGCGAACAGCATCGATGGCTGCCGAAGCGGAACCGGCTGATGTAATCACATCCTCCACAATCAGGACGGGTTGTCCTTTCGGCAGATGTCCCTCGATAAGTTTGCCTGTCCCATGATCCTTTGTTGCTTTGCGTACAATGAAGCCGCTTACCGGATAGCCCATTTCCGTGCTCAAACCTACAGATGACCCTATGATAGGGTCGGCGGCAAGCGTCGGCCCACCAAGCACGCTCAGACCAAGTTCCCGCATCAAGGTAAGCACAAAGCTTGCCGCAAGCAGCGATCCTTCCGGGTGAAGCGTTACCAGACGGCAGTCCAGATAAAACGTGGATCTCGCCCCGCTGGAAAGCGTAAAATCCCCCTCCAGATAAGCTTCGCTGCGCACAAGGCCTAAAAGCCGTTGCCTCCGTTCGTGCTCGGATAGTTTAAGTAAGCTCATGTTGGTTCTCTTATGTGGGCGGAACGCGGTGACTGCCCACCTCCCTAAATAAATATCCTGTAGGTGGGAATACCGAGCGCTGGCCCAATAATAGCCCAAATGCTGCCCATTACGTAGTCTCCAAGGATTAGGCCCAGGAAGAATGGTACTGCTTTGTTATGGAATTTCATGCCGCCATAACGCACTATCAGAGCTTTCAACGCCCAGCTTATGAAAAAGGCAAACCAGAAATAATCCATCGCGAAGCTGACTGCCAGCGCATATCCTGCGGGGTGGAATGGCCATGCTACTGAAGCCGCTCTCATCCCTTTCAGGCCAAACACCATTGCAAAACCACCAATCATATACAATACATTGATGATTGCCGAGTCCTTGTGATCTTTGAGCCAATCTGGCAATCCGTGGACAGGGGCTTTGAGCCAAGTGGCAAGGCGACCTTGGTAAGATTCCGTGCCCAGCCACCATTTGAACCCAATACATTTTGCGGCGGCCCCCGCCGAATAAGTTACCTGTAAGTTCGCCCAATAAGTTGCGATTATGCCTACCACCAGAGAAAGCCCGAACACCAAATACAAGCGGCGATGGCTCATCTTGGCATACTCCGACATTTTGAAAGACTCCATGATGTTGGGCATGGGGTGGCATCGGACGCATCTGTTGAACCAGTACATTGTGCATATCGCGGTTAGGCTTTGTGCCCCGATCAAAGATGTCCCGAATACTTTTGCCAGTATGTCATGGGGATTGACGAAATAGATCTCATGCGGTGTTCCGAGCTCAGCGCGCACGCGTGTTATGGTAAGGGAAAGCAGCAGGTAGATGCCAAAGAACAAAATAGCCACCCACCACTTGATGTTCAGCAAAACGCTCCAGCCGGCCAGAAATATCACTCCGGCCGCAATGGTGGCTATCGCTGTCCTGTACTCGTTGGCGTCACCCTGCTCTTTCTCCGGCTCTTTGCCTCTAACCTGAAGCCAGATGCTTTTCAGGTAATGCCTGGTGCTCCAGATGGTCACCAGTCCCAGCCCTATCCAGGCTCCCGCCGCTTGTTCGCCAAAGTAAGGGAACCCCGTGTTCGCCGCGCTGTCCCAGCCATTGACCCGCCCGAACACCTGGAAAAGTTTTCGCATAACAAAGAAAAACCAGCACGAGAAACTCAGGTCTAATGGGAGGAAAAACGCGATCCCAATTGCAAATGGGTACATTGAGATTGGGGTGTACCCTACTGCATTCCATGGTGCGGATGAAAACCATGGCCCGATATCGAACTGCTTGACTGCTCCCAGATAGGGCCACTGCGGATAAAGGATGTGTAGTCCATTAAAAAGAGTTATTCCCGCCGCTGTTGCGAACCCGTACCACAGCGCTCTCTGACGAAACACTCCACCTTCCGCGCCTGCCGTCATAGCCACGGGAAGTTGAATTAGCGGAAACACCAGCTTCTCGTTTTCCGTCCATGCCCGCCTGAGCAGTGTGTTCATCGATATCATCATGGCGAACAGTACTACCAGGAATATCGCCCACATTGAAAGCGGCAGTATCCAGGCTCGCCAGAGGCCGGTGGACCAGGGATCCACATTCCCCCTAAAAAAATCGGTCAACGCTGCCTTGTCTGTGACCAGCAGAAATTTGGGCAGGTATCTGAAAAATAGTTTTCGGTAATCATTTTCGGGGGTGGCAAAGTAGAACGGATGGGTGATAGCGCCAAAAAGGTTCTGAAGCATATCGTGACCCGCCAACGTGCAGCTCACCACCATCATTACATAAATAACAGTTAGCTCCGCCCTGTCCAAAGCCAAATTCCCCCAGAGCTTCCTGACTCCGAGGTTGGCAAGGCATAACACAAACAAAATAAAAATTGGGGTGATAAAAAGAGGCAGGCAGGTTCCATCCAGCGTATACCAGCGCACTTCTATAATCGTCACCCAGTAGATGTTGACAATTAACAGAACGAGCCCTAGCAGAAGAGAACGCCAAGTGACACCTATGGATTTGTTAAGGGAGGAGTTCAACTTAAATGGCTATTTGGTCATCCTCCCACCGAATCCCTGCAAGCCGCTGCTGTTGATGCTTGAAATAAGTTTCAGATGTTACCGGGGATTTGCCGCATCAATGTCCGATTTTATGATGGTAAACAAGGCGTTCGCGATAACTTCGTGTCCGATATTTGTGGGGTGGAGCGTGTCGCCCAACACACCGTTTCTACGGTAGGATGACTGCGCTATCTTTCCATATCCGGGATTGGCATACGAACCGCTAGGCACTCCTCGCGGCTCGGCTGTGGTGATGGTGGTGGGAGTGACGCCGATAATCTTGCTCTGCCAGAGGGTGATCCACGGCCCACCTGTTCCGGTATACTCGTCTCCCAGATAAAGCTCCTCCACGTTCCCACTGTTCAATGCGTTATAAACATGCGGGAATGTTGTCTGTAGATTATCCCAACGGAGTGTCCATGTGTTTCCCCCATCCGGGTTGTACATCCGAAATTGGATGCCGCCATAACCATCTTGGGCTCGCCCAGGTGCAAAAATGGGTACCATACGCACATCGTCGCCATACTCAGCGCATAAGGCGGCAAGCTGCGGCGACAATACAGACTCGATACAGCTTGGGCATGGCGCGGGGGCGCCAATGGGGTTCCATGAATCACAAAAGTAGATGCGTGGCGCTTTTGGCCAATGCTTTCGGGCATTCTCAATTGCTGTCCTGGCGCCGTCCAGCCAACCTGCTCCGGAGCCAAGCGCGGCGTCTTGTATAATCACCAAATCCGGTTGAGCGCCGACATCCGCATTAATAGCTGCTGCAATATTTGTAATGTAGCTTCCACCTATGGGTGCAAGAAAACGGGATTCAAATACACTGTTTGGGTAAGTTGTCCGCAGTCGTTCCAGCAAGCGCGAAGAAAACGCCTTGCTAGCTTCCGACGCGTCCAAACCACTCGACAAACTGTCTCCTGCGAAGACGATTTTCTTTGGGAACCACTTGTGCCATGTTGTCACGCCCGTGGCGCGGATGAGCGGTTTGCTGAAACCGCTTGAGTTATCCACTGAACTAATTCCGGTTACCACCACCGTTTTTCCATTTTGGGGCGGGGGACTCCCGTCAAATACAACTTTCACCGAACCGCTGCCGTCGTCCAGCTTGAAGTTATCAGGGAATACTTCGGAAACCTTGCCGCAGAGTTGAATGCGAAGGCCAATATTGTATAAACCATTCGCGTTAGTAACGCCGGGGCTGAAGCCCATGGCGGCGCCTCCCGCGTCACCACAACGCATTACCAGCGGGGCTGGAGCTGCTGTAGTGGTACCCTTTATTGTTACGACATTCGTTGTAATCTGTCGTTCATTTCCAACTGTCGCAAGCGTGCCTGTTATATCCACCGTAGTTCCTGGAGATAAGCTTGCCGTTGGTACTGCTTTTATCCCACATGTCCTGTCTTG
>WBZO01004245.1_pt1 | contig 15624 bp, 15 predicted proteins | sample 5204261 | NCBI WGS metagenome assembly WBZO01 (sample SAMN12412400, study PRJNA552823) | activated sludge metagenome | isolation source: activated sludge from anammox sidestream of wastewater treatment plant... | place: USA: North Carolina | collected 2017-09 | reverse complement strand
ACCCCCTGCGCATGCGCGGCAGCCAGGCCCGCGCAGAGCTGCCGTGCGATCTCCATCACCCGCTCGGTGGTGAGCCGGCCCACGCGCCGCAGCAGCGTCGCCAGGTCTTCCCCGTTCACCAGCTCCATCGAGAAGAAGACGATGCCGGTGTCGTCGCCAACGTCGAAGACGCGACAGACCGCCGGGTGCGTGATCTGCCGCGCCAGCCGGACCTCGTTGAGGATCTGGGCGCGGGCCGATGGACCGGTGGACTTGATGAGTTTCAGGGCAACCGGCGTCTCGAGCACCAGGTCGTCGGCCCGCCACACGTCGCCCATGCCGCCGCGACCGAGCCGGGTGACCATGCGGTACCGCCCGGCGAACACGTCACCCGGGTTGAACGCGCCCGGGGCGATCTCGCCGGTATCCGGATGTGGATGTCCCGTCGTCGTGTCGGAGACGTTGGTGCTGCCGGTTTCCTCGTGGAACTTCAGCAACGACTCCACTTCGCGGTACAGCGCCGCGTCGCTGCCACACATCTCCGCGATGTAGGCACGACGTGAGTCTGCCGGGCGCTCGAGCGCTGCGAGGAATACGTCCTTCGCCCGTTCATGAAGGGAGAGCATGCCGCTGGAAACAGAGAGTCTACCGCCCGATGCCGACCACGTCGAGACGTTGACAGCAGACGATCGGCTGCACAGCTCTACAGTAGTGGCGGGCGCATCCGCTAGTAATGGCGGGCGCATCCGCTTTCATAACGCGCGAATCGCGACGATCGAACAGCAGCGAGAGCGGGTCGTTCGTGTGGAGCGGGGCGCCAGTGGGTGGGACGAGGAGCGGGCGGCGGGTGTTCCGGTCGGCGCGATACGGCGACGGCCGGCAGGGCGGTGGGTGCGCTGTCGCGTCGGGCGGTCGCGTCACCCACCGGCCTGCCGGGCTGGCTGATGACTGGTCATGCGGCCAGGCACGGCTTGCGGCCGCCCCCCTCGAGCAGCGAGTCGAGGTGGGTCAGCCGCAGCAGCGTGCGCACACGCGGACTGGCCGACACGACCGTGAGGCATCCGCCCACGGCCTGGGTTTCACGGGTCAACTCGGCCAGCATGCCCAGCCCCCGCGCGTCGATCTCGGTGACTCCGGCCAGGTCGACCCGCACGTGCGCGCCGGCCAGGCGACGCACGCACGCGTCCCACCCCGGAGTCATGCGCCGGGCATCCACGAGCCGGCCCGACACGCGCAACAGCACGTGATCGCGGCTCTGCTCGCAGTCCGCCGTGAACGTTCGTGAACGATGAGTACTCGGTGGCGTCATGGATCCCTCCTTCACCGGCTAACGCGAGATCCACGCGGAAACCCCGCAACGGGGCCGGACCCTCCTCAGCGCCCCGGCAGCCGGCCGTCCGCCCGGCGACGCTCGTAGGTCTTGAGATGGGTGTACGCCATCGAGAGCACGAGGTCGTCCACACCGTGCTGCCGGGCCTTGTCCAGCATGAAGCCGATGACGTGATCCGCCTCGACCGGACGCCCCGCCTCCATGTCGCGCATCATCGACGCGCTCCACTCACCGGTCGGGTCGGTCAGCCGGCTCTGCGCCTGCGCCACCGCCTCCGCCGTGGGCGGATAGCCCTCACGCGTGGCGATCTCCACCGTGGACCGCAGCGCCCGCTCCGCCGCCTCGCGTCCACCCGGGGCCGACATGATCTCCTTCACGTTGCCGCGGAAGAGGCAGGTGGTCGCCGCCAGCACGCTCAGCATCACGAGCTTCTCCCACATCCGCAGCAGCACATCGTCTGCATGCTCGGCATGGATCACGCTTGCGGCCAGCGTGGCCTCGAGGCGCGCCGTCCGCTCGGTCTTCGTCCGGTTGCGCTCGCCGAAGACGATCCGCTGCAGCTTGCCGCCGTGGCGGATGACACCATCGGGCCGCAGGGTCACGTCGATGGCGCAGCTGCCGCCGAGCACGTGTGCACTCCCGAAGCGCTCGTCGAGCCGGTCGAGGTGCACGAGGCCGTTCAGCAGCGGCAGCACGGTGCAGGTGCCGCGCATCGCGGGTGCGATGGCGTCCATCGACGAGTCGAGGTCGTAGGCCTTGCAGGTCAGGATTACGAAGTCGTAGTCGGGCCCGAGCTCGCCAGCCACCACGGTGCGCACCGGCATCGTCAGGTCGCCCAGCGGGCTCTCGATGCGGAGGCCATCGCGCAGGATCTGCTCACGGCGTGCAGGGCGCACCAGGAAGGTCACGTCGGCGCCGGCCTGGGCCAGGCGGCCGCCGAAGTAGCCGCCGACACCACCGGCGCCCAGCACGAGGATTCGCGGAGTCGTCATGCCCAGATGGTAGCCTGAGCGCGCATGGCCGATCCGATCGTCATCTACCAGAAGCCGACGTGCACCACCTGCCGCCAGGTCTACAACGCGCTGAAGGCGAGCGGCGTCGACTTCGACGCCGTCAACTACCACGTCGAGCCGATCCCGAAGGCGAAACTGCAGGAGCTGCTCGCGAAGATGGGCATCAGCGCACGGCAGCTGCTGCGTACGAAGGAGCCGATCTACCGCGAACTGGGACTCGCGTCACGGACGCTCGACGACGAGCAGATCGTGGACCTGATGGTGGCGCATCCGGACCTGATCCAGCGGCCGATCGTGGAGAAGGGCGCGCGGGCCATCCTCGCGCGTCCCGCGGAGCGGTTGCGCGAGATCCTTTGAGGGGGATGCCGGCGCGGTTACGCGCGCCGGTCGCGTGTCAGCCGCAGGCGCCGTCGAGCGTGCGGACCGCCTTCACCTTCAGGGTCGGCAGGTTGATGTCGCCGGTGCCGGTGGCGCCACCACCGGGCTGTGCGGCAATGGCCGCGCGCGCGGGATCGATCGCGCCGCCCTGCGCAGCCACGTTCGGGGTGGGCCACAGCCCGCCACGAATCCGGAATCGCGTGGAGCCGGGCGTACCGGCCACCTGCACGCGCTGGCCGAGGTAGCGCTTGATGTCGCTGCCGCTCACCTCGTACTTCCCGTTCACGTCGTCGACGATCGTGTAGGAGTTGGGCTTGACGCCCTTCTCCACGCACCCGGTCAGCGTGAGCGTACGCGGCGAGTCGGACTCGCGCCGTGACGAGCGATCCGGGGTCGAGGACTGCTGCGCGGAAACCGTCGTGGCGAGCACGACACTGGACAGGATGGCGAGTACGACGCGGTTCATGGTGAGCCTCACGCCTGGAAACGGTCCGACGTGACGGCTGCCCTCCCGCGGCCTGATCGGCCGGCCCTGGCGGCACTGCCACGTTGCCCTCGACGCGCGGGATCGTATCATGTCGGCTGGCAGGGGCCCGCGGCGCGCGGCCCCGATACCCCGTCACCTGCACAGAGAGGATCGGCAATGAAGCACCCGGTGCGCGTTCTCCTTGCGACGCTGGTCGCAACCTCGGCAGCCATCCCGGCCGTCGTCCAGGCTCACTTCAAGCTGCTGGAACCGGCGTCGGCCATCGTGGAGAGCGAACGCGGCGACCCGCAGAAGGCGACGCCGTGCGGCGTGACACCCGACGCGAAGCCGAGCGGCGTGGTCACGAAGGTGACCGGCGGTTCGAAGCTGCACCTGAAGGTGCTCGAGACCATCTACCACCCGGGACACTACCGGGTGGCGCTGGCGGTGAACTCGCGGCTCGAACTGCCGGTGGACCCGGCGACCGTCGAGCGCATGACCGAGCGCGGGCCGTACTCGGTCTGGGCGGCCATCCAGAGCCCGCCGCAGCTGCCGGTGATCGCGGACGGCCTGTTCCAGCACTACACGCGGCCGGCCTCGCCGCAGACCTACGAAGCGGACGTCCAGCTGCCGAACATCACCTGCCCGAAGTGCACGCTGCAGGTGATCCAGTTCATGGCCGAGCACGCCTACAACCAGCCGGGGGGCTACTCGTACCACCACTGCGCCGAACTCGCGATTACCGCGGACCCGGCCAAGCCGATCGACAAGGGCTGGCCCGCAGCAACCGGCACGGCGAACTGAGGTCGAAGGGAGGGCGGGCCCTCGCGGCCCTCCCCGCCCTACCGCTCCAGCGCCGAGGCGCCCTCGTTGATCAGGGCCGTGACACGGTCCACGGCCGCAGCCACCCTCACCACCTCGCGCTCGGCCTCGGCATAGCGCTTCTGCTCGATCGCCTCGCGCACACCGGGCAGCGTCTTCACGCCGTAGCCGGTATAGAACCCCGGCGCGTAGAGGAGGTGGCGGTACCACGGACGCCGCGGCAGCCCGGCTGCGTCGATGAACTGACGCTCGGCCTGGATCAGCCGTGCGTTCACGGTCCGCAGCCGCGGCGCATCGAGCCCCGGCGTCCGTGCATCGAGCGCCCGCAGCGCGGCCCGGTATCGTTCGGCGGCGCGCGTGAGCGCGCTCGACGCGTTCTCGATCGGCGCGAAGTTGAGCGCCGGCGGCACCTCCTCCACCGCGGGAATCGGCCGCGGCCGCTTCGGGTCGTTCACCGCGGCGAACACGCCGTCGGCAATCTGCCGGTTGCGCTCGCGGATCTCGTCCTGCTTCTGCCGCAGCAGGTTCTGCACCTCGCGCACGTACCCCTGCGTGGTGTCGGCAAGGTTGGTGAACTCGAACGGCAGCACGTCGGCATCCGCGAGCCGGATCGCGAGCGTGCCCGAGAACTGCGCGAGCGCCCGACCGTACAGGAAGCCCGGATCGTGGAACGTCGAGAAGTGATAGAAGTCGTCGTAAATCGAGTGGTAGATCCCGTCGTCATCGAAGCCGCCGAACGACAGGTTGAGCGACGCCGTGCCGTGGTGCTGCAGGAACGGCGTGTAGTCCGACCCTGAGCCGAGCGCACCAATGCGCAGGTCGGCCCTCGAGCGGGCCTCGGCCCGGCGCTCGGCCGATGACGACGCCACGATGTCGGACTGCCAGCGTTTCCAGACCGTGCCCTTCGTTTCCGGGTCCTCGACCACCTTCGCGACCTCGTTCACGAGGTGCTCGAGTGAGTGCGAACCTGCAGCCTGCAGGAAGCCGCGGCTGTTCCCGTCGCTGTTGATGTAGACCACGGCCTTCTCGCGCAGTTCGGCTTCGTGCTGCTCCACCCACTCGGTGGATCCGAGCAGGCCCGGCTCCTCGCCGTCCCATGCGGCATACACGAGCGTGCGCTTCGGCGACCATCCCTGGCGCGCCAGCGCGCCCAGCGCACGCGCCTCCTCCAGCAGCGGCGCCATGCCGCTCACCGGGTCCGACGCGCCGTTCACCCACGCGTCGTGATGATTGCCGCGCACGATCCACTCGTCGGGGAACGTCGACCCCCTGAGGCGGGCGACGACGTTGTACATGGGCTTTGATGTCCCAGTTGAACGACACCTTGAGGTGCACCCGGGCAGGCCCCGGTCCGAGCCGGTACGTGATGGGCAGCGCGCCGCGCCACGACGCGGGGGCCACCGGGCCACGCATGGCCGCGAGCAGCGGCTGGGCGTCACCGTAGGAGATGGGCAGCGTGGGGATCGTCGTGAGCGTCCGCGCCTCGCGCAGATCGAGCCGCTTCGCGCCCGGTACGGACGCCGTGCCTGGCGTCAACGGATCGCCCGCGTACTGTGGCAGGTCGAGCACACTGCCACGCTGCACGCCGTCCCTGCTGCGCATGGGTCCGTCGGGGAACACCTCGTCGGCGAAGAACCCGTCGTCGCGCGGATCGGAGTAGATGATGCAGCCGACAGCGCCGTGCTCGGCGGCGATCTTCGGCTTCGTGCCGCGGAACGATCCGCCGTAGCGTGCAATGACGATGGCTCCCTTCACGGAGACACCGGCCGCCTCGAGCTCCTCATAGTCTTCCGGACGTCCGTAGTTCACGTACACGAGCGGGGCCGTGACGTCGCCGTCGACCGAGTACGCGTTGTAGGTCGGGAGCTGTTCCGCCTTCTGGCCGGACGTGGGATCGGCGGCGATGGCCGGTTCCTCGAGTGTCGCCCTGAAGCGCGTGGGCGCGATCAGCTCGAGCAGCCGCTCCTTCGGCGTGGGGAAGAGCACCTCGTAGGTCTCGATCGTCGCGTCCCAGCCCCACTCGGTGAAGCGCGCGAGCATCCAGTCCGCGTTGTCGCGGGTGTAGGGCGCGCCGACGTGATGCGGCCGCGCACTGAGCCGCTGCATGTACTGGCCGATTGCGGTCGCATCGGTGAGGGCGCGGAACCGCTGGTCCCACGCGGGCTGCTGCGCGGCCATGCGGACGGGAGCCGCGGCCGCGAGCACGAGGAGCGCGGCGAGGGGCAGGGAGCCGAAGAGCGTGCGTCTGCGCATGGCCCGATCATACGGCGCACGGCGGCGACATCGGGATTAGCAATGCGGCAGTGTCGAACTATCTATTTGTCCGCTGTCGCACGCGTCGGTAGATTGGCTTCCATGAAGCGGCGACGCCGCAGAAAGGAGCGCACATGTTGACCAACAGCTACGCCACCCGCGCACTCGACCTCGCGATCGTCGGCGGACTGTCCGCCATCCTGGGGCTGAAGATGCTGTGGGTGTGGCCGGTCGCCCTGTTCCGCCTCCTCTGAGGCTCGCGACGCCGCGCGCGTGACCCGCGCGCGATCACCCCTGGAAAGAGAGGCCGCAGATGCGGATTTTCGTACGACCGTCGGCGGGGTTCCCGCCGGCGGCGATCGACCTGTTGCACAAACGGCTCGAGTTCGCGCTCGGGCGGTTCGCCGGCCGCGTGCGCACGCTGACCGTGCGCCTGAAGGACCTGAACGGTCCGCGCGGCGGCGCGGACAAGCATTGCCAGATTTCCGTCCGTCTCGACCGGCCGAAGCGCGTCATCGTCATCGAGGACGTTGACAGCCAGCCGGAGGCGGCGATCACCCGTGCCGCCGAGCGCGCGGCCCGCGCGGTATCACGCGCGGTGCAGGTCGCCGGCGACTGGCGCGTGTCGAACGACACCGCGCCAGGCTGGAAGTAGTACGCGTCAGGCCCACCGGCATCCCGGCCGCACTCCACGGCAGTTGCCCGAGACCCCACCTTCGGAGTCCCACCACCAGCGCCGCGCCGGGCCGGGCGGCGCTGGTCACCCCCTCACAGACCCGCGGCTTTCTTCTGCTCGGCCAGTACCGCCCTGAACATCGCCTCGGCCAGATCGACCTCGGCCTTGCAGCCGGCGGGATCGACAAACGGGTTCGCGCCCTTGCCGATCAGCGGGAACTTCTTCTCCAGGTTGTACATGCTCGGGTGCGAGCCGAGCGGGACGTCGCACTTGAGGGTGTGCGTCTTCCGGAACGCGCGTTCGTACTCGTCGGCCTGGTTCGGGATGTCGGGATTGTTCACGAGCCTGAACCCCGGGTTGGTGCCGAGGCTGCCGATGATCACCACGTCGTAGGTGCGCCCTCCCTCGGATGCGCGCAGCGTCCAGGTGGTGCAGCCACGCGTGTGCCCCGGCGTGAGGTGGGCGGTCAGGGTGGTGCCGCCCAGCGTGACGGTGTCGCCGTCGTGGATGACGCGATCGATCGGGTGCGCCTTCCCGCCCGGCTTCATCGCCTCGAGCGCCGGCACGTCCTCGGCCATCGCCACCACCTGCGCGCCGGTGAGCTGCTTGACGAGCGCGTCGCCTTCCTGGTGATCGCCGTGCGCATGGCTGCCCAGGAGGACCTTCGTGTCGCTGAACTTGAAGCCGAGCTGCTCGATGGACTTCTGGATGAGCGGCACGTTCCGCTCGTAGGTGCTGTTGATCAGGATGTTCCCGGCCGGCGTGACAATCAGGTAGACCGACAGGCTCTTCGTGCCGACGTAGTAGATGTTGCCGATGACCTTGTGCGGCGTGAAGGCCGTGGTCATGTCGTCGGGGCCGCCGATGTTGCGCTGGAACAGGGCTCGCTGGCTCCAGGTCTCGCCGTTCACGGTGACCGACGGTCCGGGAGGCTGGTTGGCGCCGGGTGCCTGCGCCAGCAGCGGCGCGGACACGAGCGAGAGGGACAGGGCGAGCGCGACTGGTCTCATGCGGCCTCCAGAAGTGCCGGGGTCAGGCCCGGCTCGGCGGAGGATAACACGCGCCGCGTGGAGCGCCGCCAGATCCCGCACGGCACGGGCCGCCGCACAGTGTGCCGCATTTGACGACCCGGCGATTTGACGGTTGAATCGTTGCCACCGTGAGACTGCTCTTCTCCCTTGCCGCGCTGCTGGGCGCGTTCCTGCTGTTCCTCGTCGAGCCGATGTTCGCGCGCATGGTCCTCCCGATGCTGGGCGGCGCGCCGGCAGTCTGGAACACGTGCCTGGTCTTCTACCAGGTGGCGCTGCTCGCCGGCTATCTCTACGCCCACGTGGCAGGCAAGCGCCCGGTGCGGCAGCAGGTGCTGCTGCAGTTCGCCCTGATGGCCGCGGCGGCGATCCTCCTGCCGATTGGCGTGCGCGGCGATGCGCCACCCGCGTCCGCAAACCCGATCTGGTGGGTGCTCGGCATCCTGGTCCTGTCGCTGGGGCTGCCCTTCCTCGTGCTGGCCACCACCGGCCCGCTGCTGCAGCGCTGGTACGCGTCGCTCGGCGAGCAGGCCTCCCGTACCGTCTACTCCCTCTTCGCGGCCAGCAACGCCGGCAGCTTCCTCGGCCTCTTCAGCTATCCCTTCCTCGTCGAGCCGCTGCTGCGGCTGCGCGAGCAGAGCCTCGTCTGGGCCGTGGGCTACGGCGTCTACGCGGTGCTGATGGCCCTGTGCGGCGCGGCGGCCTGGCGTGTGGCGGCGGCGGGCCCAGCCGCCGCTACCGCGCCGGCGGTTCGGCAGCCGGTCGTCGAGCGCCCGGGGCGGGGCAGGGCCGCGGCGGTGCCGGATGACGAGGACGACCAGTGGGCGGTGCGCCTGCGCTGGCTCGGGCTGGCCGCCATCCCGTCGACACTCCTGATGAGTGTCACCACGTTCATCACGACCGACGTGGCGTCGATGCCGCTGCTGTGGGTCATTCCGCTGGGGCTCTACCTGCTCACGTTCGTCCTCGCGTTCGCGGAACGCCGGCTGGTGACGACGCGCGTGCTCGGCTGGTTCTTCCCGGTGGCGGTGGTGCTGACCGTGGCACTCGTGATGGCCCCACCGGAGTTCCCGTTCACGCTGATTGCGCTGCACCTGGCCAGCTTCTTCGTGATCGCCCTCACCTGCCACACAGTGCTCGCGGACAGCCGGCCGCCGGCGGAGTCGCTGACCGAGTTCTACCTGTGGCTCTCGGCCGGTGGTGCGGCAGGCGGCCTCTTCAACGCCCTGGTCGCGCCGTTCCTCTTCGTCAACCCGTTCGAGTATCCGCTCGCGGCACTCTCGGCCTGCCTGCTGCTGCCCAACGCGCTGTCGACCGCGCGCGACGCGCTGCGCTCGCGGGTGCGCGATGTCCTGGCAGTGGTCTTCACCGCGCTGCCGGTGCTGCTGATGATCGTGCTGGTGCCCCTGGTGCAGGCCTACGATGCGGACCTGCCGGACAGCCCGTTCATCCGCTTCGTCATCATCTTCGGCCCGCCATGCGTGGCGGCGTATGCCCTGCAGCGCCGACCGCTCCTCATGGGGCTGTCGCTGGCGGCCCTGGTGGTGGCGGGCACGTTCGTCCGGTTCGACAACCGCGTGCCGATCCACCTCGAGCGGAGCTTCTTCGGGCTGCAGCGCGTCATGTTCACCGGGGCCGAGCGGGTGATGCTGAGCGGCACCACCAACCACGGCGCCCAGTCGATCAGGCCGGAGCTGAAGTGCGAGCCGCTCACCTACTACTCGCGCGAGGGACCGGTCGGGCAGCTCATGGAGTATGTCCAGCGGGATCGCACGCGCACGCGCTTCGGGGTGGTGGGCCTCGGCACCGCGTCGATGGCCGCCTACGCGAGGCCTGGCGAGACGTGGACCTTCTTCGAGATCAACCCGGTGGTGGAGCGGCTGGCGCGTGATCCGGAGTACTTCACCTACCTGCGCGACTGCGCGCCGCAGGCGCAGGTGATCATCGGCGATGCACGCCTGAAGCTCGTCGAGCAGCCGGATGCCGCGTTCGACATCCTCGTGCTCGACGCCTTCAGCTCGGACGCCATCCCGGTGCATCTCGTCACGCTCGAGGCCATCCAGCTGTACCTCCGCAAGCTGGGCCCGGGCGGGATCATGGCGGTGCACATCTCGAACCGCTACCTGGACCTCGGTCCGGTGCTCGGCGCCACCGCTCGCGAGGCCGGACTCGCCTCGGTGGTGCAGACCAACGTGCCGGCCGAGTACGCGCGCAAGATCAGCCTCGAGATCTCGCCGTCACGCTGGGTTCTCATCGCCCGGACCACGGAAGACCTCGCGCCGCTCGTCCAGCAGGGCCTCTGGTCCACCCTGGACGATGCGAAGGGGCCGGTGTGGACCGACGACTACTCCAACGTGCTCGACGTGCTGAGGCGCTGATCGCGTCAGGGCTCTCACTTCCCCCTGGGTTCGGCCTTCCGCCGGTGCATCTCGGCCAGCACTTCGTTCGGGGTGACGCTGGCGATCGTGGTCTGCACCTTGTTCATGAGGCCGGCCACGACGTCGGCGTCGCCGTTCATCATGGCGTCGAAGCCCACGCGGGCCACGTCGGCCGGATCGTCCTTCCTCGCCTGCCCCACCTTCGTGTCCTCGAGGTCGGCGCGCCTGAAGAACTCGGTCTCGGTCGCGCCGGGCATCAGGCAGGTGACGGTCACGCCTGAATCCTTCAGTTCGTTCCGGAGGGCGAACGAGAACGAGTCGATGAAGGCCTTCGTGCCGTTGTAGACCGCATGGAAGCTGCCGGGGATGTAGCCGGCCACCGACCCCGTGATCAGGATCTTCCCGGCGTGCCGGTCGCGCATGCCACGGCCAACCTTCTGGATCAGGTAGATCGTGCCGGTGATGTTGGTATCGATGACGTGGCGGACCGCCTCGAAGTCCTGGTCCAGGAACGCATGCCCCAGTCCGTGCCCGGCGTTGGCGAGCAGGGCATCGACCGGCCGGCCGCCCACCGCGGCGTGGAGCGCGTCGACCCCGGCCAGGGTGGCCAGGTCGGCCTCGAAGGGCTGCACCTGCCCCCCGTACTGCCGGAGTGAGGCGGCCGCTTCCTCGATCCGTGCCTCGTCGGCGGCCAGGAGCAGGTCGAAGCCGTGCTGCGCGCACTCTCGCGCGAGTTCGTAGCCGATGCCGGTGGATGCGCCGGTGACAATCGCGAACGGACGTTGGCTCATGGCATGCTCCGGGCGTGTGCGGACGAGCTGTGCGGGGTTGCACAGGCACACCCCGTGATTCGCAAGAACCGGGCCCCGAGATTCCGCGTCCTGCCGTCACCGTACGCCAGCCGCCTGCATCCACGTCAGCAGAGGACTACTGCCATGAGTCGTCTGCTGATCCTGGGTGCGGGCATCGCGGGCCACACCGCGGCCATGCACGCGCGCCATCGCCTGCCTGCCAGCCACGAGGTCGTGGTCGTCTCACCCAACAGCCAGTGGAACTGGATCCCGTCGAACATCTGGGTGGGGACCGGGTACATGAAGCCGGAGCAGGTCACCTTCCCGCTCGCGCCGGTCTACGCCAAGCTGGGCATCCCGTTTCACCAGGCGCGGGCGGTGAGCCTTCACCCCGACGGTGCCGAGGACCATCCGCATCCGTTCGTGACGGTGGAATACACCTCGCCGGAGCGGCGCGGGCAGTCCGAACGGATCGACTACGACTTCCTCATCAACGCCACCGGACCCCGGCTGAACTTCAATGCCACCAAGGGGCTGGGTCCCGAGGCGAACAGCCTGTCGGTCTGCACCTATGGCCACGCCGCCCAGACGGCGGAGGCCCTGCGGGGGACGATCGACCGGATGAAGCGGGGCGAGCCCCAGACATTGCTCATCGGCACGGGACATGGCACCTGCACCTGCCAGGGTGCGGCCTTCGAGTACCTGTTCAACGTGGAGTTCGAGCTCCGCCGGCAGGGGGTGCGCGACAAGGCCCGGCTGATCTGGATCTCGAACGAGGCCGAGCTGGGCGACTTCGGGATGGGCGGCATGTTCGTGCGGCGCGGCGGCTACGTCACCCACTCGCGCATCTTCACGGAATCGCTCTACACCGAGCGCGGCGTCGAGTGGATCACGCGCGCCCACGTGAAGGAGGTGGGCCCCGGCGAGACGGCGTACGAGACGCTGGACGGTGAACAGCGCACGGTGCAGCACGACTTCGCCATGCTGCTCCCGCCCTTCACTGGCGTGGGCCTGAAGGCGTTCGACGTGCACGGCGCCGAGATCACGGGCGACCTCTTCGCGCCGAACCAGTTCATGCTGGTGGACGGCAACTACCAGAAGAAGCCATACGAGGAGTGGTCGCCGGCCGACTGGCCCGAGACCTACCAGAGCCCCAGGTACCCGAACATCTTCGCCGTCGGGATCGCCTTCGCACCGCCGCACCCGATCAGCAAGCCCATGACGAGCCCGAACGGCACGCCCATCTTCCCGACGCCACCTCGGACGGGCATGCCGTCGGGCGTCATGGCTCGTCAGGTGGCGCTGAACATTGCCGACATGATGACCGGACGGGCCACCGCCCCGACCCGGAAGGCGTCGCTCGCCCACATGGGCGCCGCCTGCATCGCGTCGGCCGGTGCCAGCGTCTTCAACGGGTCGGCCGTCGCGATGACGGTCTTCCCGATCGTTCCGGACTTCGCGACCTACCCCGACACCGGGCGCGACCTCGGGTACACGACCGGCGAGATCGGGCTGGCCGGGCACTGGATCAAGCACGCGCTCCACTACGCGTTCCTCTACAAGGCGAAGGCGAACCCGCTCTGGCTCGCCGTGCCGGAATAGCCGAGGCCTTCGATGCCGCTCCGCAAGCCGTTCGAGCAGAGCTACTACCCGCCGGTGCCGACCGGGTGGACCCGGTACTGGCGTACCAACCTGCCCTGGCAACTCATCCGGTTCGTCCTGCTGAATTTCAGGATGCTCCGGATGGTCAGGAAGCACTAGCGACGGGTCGCCGGCCTACAATCTCTGCATGCGCACGTCATCGGCTCCCGCACTGCTCCTGGCCGCCGGCCTTGGCCTGTCGGCCTGTTCACCCACGCCCGCCAGGCCCGACCCGGCCGGAACCCAGGCTCCGGCGACAGCCGAGGCCGTGGCGCAGCCCACTGCCCAGGCAACACCCCAGGCTGGAAACGTCTTCACGGGCACCATCGCCGAAACGATGGATTCGGGCGGGTACACCTACGCCCGCCTGCAGGCGAGCGGCCGCGAGGACGTGTGGGTGGCGGCACCGCAATTCGACGCCAGCCAGGGCGAGACGGTCTCGGTGGCGCTCGACATGCCGATGGCGGGCTTCGAGAGCAAGACCCTCAAGCGCACCTTCCCGATGCTCTACTTCGTCCAGGAGGTCGCACGCAACGGCCAGCCGCTCACGACGGCATCGAACAGGCCGGACGCGCCGGCCCTGATGTCCGGCCACGGCAGCAGCGGACCGTCGGCGGCGCCGACCGTGGCGAAGACCGAGCCGCCGGCCGGTGGCCTCTCCGTGGCAGACGTGATTGCGAAGAAGATGACGCTCTCGGGAAAGCCGGCGACCGTCCGCGGCACCGTCGTGAAATTCAACGGCGGCATCATGGACCGGAACTGGCTGCACCTGCAGGACGGCTCGGGGTCGGCTGACGCGAAGACCAACGACCTGACCGTCACCACCGACGCGGATGTGAAGGTCGGCGATGTCGTCACGTTCACCGGGATCGTCGGCACCAACAAGGACTTCGGTGCCGGCTACGCGTATGACGTGATCCTGGAGAAGGCCACCCTGAAATAGGCGTCAGGCACCAGCCTGATCCACCGGGCGCTCGGGTGGCCGGCACCCTCCGAGCCGCACCGTTTCCTCGGCCAGCGCCTCGATGCGGGCCGCCTTCAGGATCCCCACCACCTGCGACTGCGCGATCCCCCACACCCGGTGGGCAGCGCAGAACGGCGCCCGCGCGCAGCGGCCCGACGCCGACAGGCAGTCGTTCAGCGCGGGATGACCGTCGACCGCCACCACCACGTCGTACATCGACCCGGTCCGCCCGCGCTCCGTCAGGCAGAAGCCGCCGCCCTTCCCCCGCCTCGAGTCGACGAGGCCTGAGGCCACGAGCCGCTGGAGTACCTTGCCCGCGAAGGTATTCGGCGCATCGATGGCCCGCGCGATCTCGTGCTGCGCCACCCGGAGGCCGGGCTCGAGCCCCGCGAGATACACCACCGCACGCACTGCATAGTCAGCTGCCCGGCTCAGCATGGGAGCCTCCACATGGTCCGCCGGCCATATCCGGACACGAGGCCGGGCTGTCGCGTCGGCGTTTCCGCCGCAGACACGCCCGGCTTCCGGATTTCCGAAGCCGCGACACGGACTCATGCTGGTGACTTCAACCTCCGTGCCCACGGTTGGGCTTCAGGAACCGGAGGATTGGCATCCGATTCTGGTGCCCGGGTGCGGTCACGTTGCGGGATTGCGGCAGGGCCCGGCACCATCGACGGTTTCCCGTCGGCCCGCGACGGCGTTCCTGGCGTAGCAATCAGAAGCGCAGGAGCCGGTTCACTTTCACCACGAACGCCCGGTTCCTGAGCAGGGGCACGGGCGCGGCCCGCACGGTGTCGCGCTCGTCGGTGTACACCACGAACAGCTCACTGCCCGGGCTGTACTCCCAGCGGAAGCGCAGGTTGCTGCTGAAGGTCCGGTCGGACGAACTGAACTGGAGGAGGGTGCTGGCGAACATACGCGGCGAGAAGCCATAGTCCGATCGCGCCCGCACGACGGTGTTGGTGAAGTGGCCTTGCGGCAGGTCCACGCGGTTGATCGACATCGATGGCTCCACCGACAGGCGCGTGGTCACCGACACGCGCGCGCCGCTGTACCCGTACGCGGTGATCCGGCCGTCGTAGAAGGTGCCCTTCTGCAGCGACACCTGTCCCGAGATGCGGCGCTGCTGCCCCAGGAGGTACGACAGCAGCAGGTCGGAGAAGCCATAACGGCCGGTCGGGATGGTCACGCCCCTGGCGATGGCAAATGGCCGCACGAGCAGCTCGAACTCGTTCGTCGCACTGACCGTGAGCTGGTCGCTGTTCTGGAACTCGATGTTGAACCGGCCGTTCTGGTTCCGTGTCTCGAGGGCGCCGCTCCCGTTCTCGAGGTATTCCAGGCTCGCCTCGTAGGTGAACTTGCGCACGCGCTTCACCCGCGTCGGCCGCGGGCTGAAGCGCAGCGCCCCGAACGTGCGCGCGAAGTTGTCGCGCCGCACGAAGCCGACCTCCGGGTTGAAGTTGTCACCCACCACGAGGTACTCCGCGCGGGCCCCGTAGCGGTCACCGGCATACTCGAAGCGCCCCTGGTAACTCGACGAGTCGCCACGCAGGCTGTCGGTCGCCGTCCGGGCGTAGTACGCGTTGAGGCTGATGTTCGTGTAGAGGTTGACCGAGGCATCGACGCCGGCCGCCTGGTTGTCACCGGTGCCGAGCGCGGATCGCGATCGGTTCGTGAAGATCGCGCCGACGGAGCTGCGCCGCAGGATGTCGCGCTTCACCCGCACCACCGTGAAGTTGGTGGCTGGTGTCCCCGACGCCGCTTCGTCGCCCGCCTGGATGTTCATCACGCCAATGCCCACCCGCCCCGCCTTGCCGGTCAGCCGCGTCCCGACGCGGATCGGGACGATGCGCCCGGCGTTGAGGCCGATGCGGCGGCTGTAGAAGAGCGACGGTGTGATGGAGG
>WBZO01004244.1_pt1 | contig 15625 bp, 12 predicted proteins | sample 5204261 | NCBI WGS metagenome assembly WBZO01 (sample SAMN12412400, study PRJNA552823) | activated sludge metagenome | isolation source: activated sludge from anammox sidestream of wastewater treatment plant... | place: USA: North Carolina | collected 2017-09 | reverse complement strand
GCGGCCCGATGGCCACCGCCGCCACCATGGCCGACGTCGCGCGCCTGGGTGAGCAGCTCGGCTTCGACTACCTGACCCTGACCGACCATGTCGCGCTGCCCGATACCTCGACCCCCGGCTATCCGTATTCCGAGACCGGCGCGTTCTACTCGCCCGACCCCGGGCACCGGATGGAGCAGCTCACCACCACCGCCTGGATCGCGGCCAACACCGAAACGATCCGCCTGGTGCTGGCGGTGATGGTCGTGCCGCACCGGCCGGCGGTGCTGGCGGCCAAGCAGCTCGCCACGATCGACGTGCTGTCGGGCGGACGGCTGGTGGTCGGCATCGGCGCCGGCTGGCTGAAGCCGGAATTGGAGAGTGTCGGCACCACGCCGTTCGCCGAACGCGGCAAGGTGACGGATGAGTTCCTGGACGCGTTCAAGGTGATCTGGACGCAGGAACGGCCGGTGTTCCACGGCAGATACACCCATATCGAGGACCTGCTGGTCGATCCCAAGCCGGTGCAGAAACCGCATCCGCCGATCTGGGTGGGCGGAGAGAGCGCGCCGTCGATGCGCCGAGCGGCGCGGATCGGGGATGCGTGGTATCCGATCGGGACCAACCAGGCGAACATGCTGGACACGCTGCCGCGGCTGGAAGCCGGCATTGCCCGCCTGCGCAAGCTGACCGCCGATGCCGGGCGCGATCCCGGCGCGGTCGGCGTCGTCTATCGCGTGAAGCGCTTCGCCTATCCCGCGCCGCCGGCCAGCGACGGCCATCGCCGGCTGTTCACCGGCACGATCGCGGACACCATCGCCGACATCAAGGCGCTGAAGGCGCTGGGCGTCACCGCCATCGACTTCGATTTCGAGGGGCGGGAAACCGAGGCATCCAAGGCGGCGATGCGGGCGTTCCGCACCGACGTGCTGGACAGGCTCTGATCCGGCGGCCGCGCCGGCGCGGCGCCCCCGGTACGCCGTTCGATGCTTGCCTTGCGTGCGGTGCGCACGGTAGGAACAAAATATGAACATTCTTGCCGATGCCGACACGCTGATCGCCATGGGCCGCCTGCCGGAGGCGGAATATGAAATTCGCTCCGCGATCGCGGCCGACCCGCGCAATCCCGGGCTGCGCGAGAGTCTGGCTCGGCTTGCGCGCCTGGCTGGACGCCCCGGCGATGCCGAGGCGGCAGCGGCCGACGCGCTGCGCCTCGATCCCGCCGACCCGGCACGCTGGGTGGCGCGGATCGAGGATCTGCGCCGGTCGGGTCGGCCGGTGCCGGCCGAGGTCCTGGCGCACGAGATGCTGCGGCACTTCCCCGACGATCCACGGGCGCATAACGCGTTGGGCATGGTGCAGCACGACCTGCACCGCATGGCGGAGGCCGAGAACAGCTTCCGCGGCGCCGTGCGGCTCGATCCCGGCTTTGCCGCCGCCTGGGTGAATCTGGGCCTGGTGCGCCAGAAGCGGGGCGCCCCCGCCGAAGCCGAGGCCTGCTACTGCTCGGCCCTGGCGCTTGGCGCCGACTCATCCGTTGTGGGCGGCAATCTGGGGCTCGCTCTGCTGGAGCAGGGGCGGGTCGAGGCCGCGGAAGCCGCCTGCCGCATGGCGGTCGCGGGCGGTAACGATCCGGCACGCGTCAACCTGGCGATGGTCCTGCTGCTGACCGGGCGGCTGCGCGAAGGCTGGGCGGCCTATGAGGCGCGCCATGCGCTCGACCCCTGGCGAGAACCTGCGCCGCGCCTGACGGCATTGTCGCAGGCGCACGGCAGCACGGTGCTGGTGCGGGCGGAGCAGGGGTTTGGCGATACGCTGCAATTCTGCCGCTATGTGCCCTTGCTGGCGCGGCTTGGCGCCCGCGTGATCCTGCAGGTGCCCGGCGCGTTGGTGCGCCTGCTGTCGGGCCTGTCGGCCGAGATCGTTGCCGATGACACGCTGCCGCCGCCGGTCGACCGGTGCTGCCGGCTCATGAGCCTGCCCCGCCTGTTCGACACGACGCTGGACACGATCCCGGCCGCAGTGCCGTACCTGGCCGCCCCGGCGGCGGCGGTGGCGGTCTGGCGCCAGCGGCTGGCGGGTCTGGAGGGGTGCAAGGTGGGTCTGGTGTGGGGCGGCGGCGTGCGCGACCGCGACGGGCACGCCGGCGCAATCGATCGCCGCCGATCCCTGCCGCTGTCGGCACTGGCGCCGCTGGCCGAGGTGCCGGGGTGCGATTTCGTCTCCCTGCAACTGGGGCCGGCGGCGGCGCAGATCGGCCAGCCGGGAACGCCACCGCTGTTCGACCCGACCGGCCTTCTGCGCGACTTCGCCGATACCGCTGCACTGATTGCGGCACTGGACCTGGTCATCGCCGTGGATACCGCGGTCGCCCATCTGGCCGGCGCGCTGGGTTGCCGGGTCTGGCTGCTGAACCGCTTCGACACGTGCTGGCGCTGGCTGCGCGAGCGGAACGACAGCCCCTGGTATCCGACGCTGCAGCAGTTCCGTCAGCCGGTGGCCGGCGACTGGGGCAGCGTCGTGGCCCGGGTGCGGGACGCGCTGGCGGATCAAGCAGCGCGGGTCGTTGCCGGGAACGGCGCCTCATAGAGGCACGGCTCGCCCCCGCGGCCCCCGGCCGCCCGCCGTCATCCCCGGCCGCCCTCCGTCATCCCCGGCCGTCCTTCGTCATCCCCGGCCGCCCGCCGTCATCCCCGGCCGCCCGCCGTCATCCCCGGCCGCCCTCCGTCATCCCCGGCCGTCCTTCGTCATCCCCGGCCGCCCTCCGTCATCCCCGGCCGCCCCCCGTCATCCCCGGCCTTGAGCCGGGGATCTCCCGCGGCACCGTGCTGAAATAGCTACCCCGGCACAAAGCCCGAAACGACGGCAGCGGCCAGTCCGTCAATCCCGACCGCGCGACCGCGTCAGTGCCGCTGCGGGCCGGCGGCGAGCAATGCCAGGTTCTGTTCGGCCAGGTCCGCCGCCAGACTGTCGGGGTCGAGCGTGCGCACGCGCTCCCAGTCCGCCTGCGCACCCGCGCGGTCGCCGCGGCGCTGGCGCAGAATCCCCCGCTCCAGCAGCGCTTCCGGGTCATCGGGTGCCTGTCGGATCGCGCGGTCGATGTCGGCCTCGGCCTGGTCCACCCGGTTCAGCTTGCGCAGGGCGGTGGCCCGGGCGACCAGCGCCTCGGTCCGTTCGGGGTCCAGCACAAGCAGCCGCGTCAGATCCGTGACCGCGTCCTGCTGCCGATCCAGCATGGCCGCCGCGGTGGCGTGCTGCATCAGGAAGGTGGCGTTGTCCGGCGCGAGCGCCAGCGCCTCCGCCGAATCCTGCAGCGCCTCGGCGGGCTGATCCGACTGCAGGCGCGCGTCCGTGGCCTGTCTCAGCAGCATGGCGCGGGCGAGCGGCGCTGCCACCGAGGTGTGGGCGAGCCGCTCCAGCATGGCCGTGCCCGTCGCGAGATGGCCGCTCGCGATCGCGGCCAGGGCGATGCAATGGTCGGCGGCATCACCGCCGCCGTGGGCACGCCACGCCTGGGCCATGGTCACTGCAGCGGCCGGGTCCTCGGGCAGCAGGGCAAGGCAGCGGTCATAATCCTCGCCGTCGGCGATCCGGGGCGGGTAGGGCGGCACGGGGAGCGGGGGCGGCATCGGCATCGGTTCGGGCTGCGTGGCTGATCTCGACCACAGCCACCAGAGGCCGCCGCCCCCGGCGATGGGGACGAACAGGGCCAGACCGATCATCAGCCCGAATCGTGCGCGCATCGCGGCAGGTTTTAGACCGATCGCGCGAAATGGAGAAAGGCGTTCTGTCCGACATGGAGGCCCGGCGCCAGGTCGCCATAGGGCGGAAACGGCACGCTGCCCAGGCAAGGGGCGAACACGCTGTCATGAAGCAGCACGTGGTTGCGGATCGTCGGCCATACCGTTTCCGACAGAACGTCCTGGTCGACATGGTCGTTTTCCATCCGCCATGCCGTATAGGACGCCATCATGGTGGCGACGGGTGGCAGCACGTTGCCGACCCCGCCCCACATGCCGGCCAGCAGCAGGTCGGTATGCGTATACCAGTCCCGCATCGCGTGGAACCAGCATCTGGACTGCAGCCAGGCATCGACCGCGACCCGTTCCTTGACGCTCAGCAGGGAGTCAGCGTCACGGCAGAGGAAGCGGCGCACCGTGGGATCGGCCACCACCTCGAACCGCCACAGCAGCCGGCGATGCGGCGGCGTTCCGGGTGGCAGGGCCATGCGGTGCAATGCCACGCCGTGACCGGCCAGGGTCGCGAGATAGGCATGATCGACCGTGTCGTCATGGTAGACGCGGATCGTCCAGGCCGGGAACAGATGGGCGCGGATGCGCGCATTCTCCAGCAACGGCACGTGATAGCGAGGGTCGTTGCCCCACAGGCAATAGGCGATCACGTTCTCGGCGGGATTGTGCGGGTTGAAGGGAGGGGGCGCCGTGGCCGGCACCTCGACCAGCGGCGGGCGGCCGCCGAACTTGCGGTCCTTGGCCATCAGCGCCTGGCGGCCTGCCTCGACCGCCGCCTCCGGACGGCCGATCCGCTGATAGGCGTCGGACAGGCAGTCAAAGACGTTCGGACTGTCCGAGCCCAGGGCCAGCGCCTTCCGGCTTGCCTCGATCGAGTCCGCCAGCCGGTCCTGTGCCAGCAGGAAGACTGCAAGATTTTCGTGCAGCGACCCATTGTCGGGAAAGGCGGCCAAGCCGGCGCGCAGGACGGCGATGCCGCTGTCCAGATCGCGGCGGGCGTAGTGGATCAGGCCCAGGAACAGGGCGTCGTCGGGCGATACCTGACCCGCCGCCGTCGCGCCGTCCAGCACCCGTTGCTGCAGCGCGCAGGCCTCATCGATTGCGCCGCGGCCATAGGCGGCACGGGCCATCTGCCGCAACGGCTCGATGGTGGCGGGTGCGGAACGTCCGATCGTCAAAAGGGAGGGCGCGGCTCCGGCGGGTGGCGACAGGGTGACGACGGTGGCGGCGCTGCCGGCGCCGCCGGTCATGCCGCTCAGGACCGTGCCGAGCCCCGCGCCCGTCCAGCCGGGGTTGTCGCCGCGTGACCAGGACATCGGGTCAGCGCGGCACCAGCACGGCGTCCGCCTGGGCGGTTGCGCTGACGGGCATGTCTTCCGCTGCCGCAACCGGTTCGACTGGCGCGGCACGGGCCATCGCCGCCGCGGCCATGGGCGCGGGACGCGGGACGGGAACGGAGTCGGCGCTGTCGAGCCGCACGTCCTTGAAATGATCGAATTTCAGGTCCTGCCTCGTCGATGCGGCCGCGCAACCCGGCCAGGGCCTGGCGAGTCGCTTCCTGCCGAGCTTTCCTGAAGCTGTCGCGGGAGAGGCGCCAGCCGAGATTGCCGACGATCATGCCTTTCTGCTGCAGGTCGCCCACCAGGGTCAGCAGGGCGGGGCCGTCCTTGGACGAGAGAATGAGGTTCTGCGATGCCCGCCATTTCTCGGCACGGTCCGGCGGTGTCGGGTCGACGCGCCAGACCGAATAGCCGCCGGTGGAGACGGTGATCGCGCTGTTGGTCCTGGCCAGCGCCAGCGCGTCGCGGATCACGGCGTTCACGCGGTTCTGCGCCTCATCGGCGGCGGTGGTGACGATCTCGATCCGCAGCGTCGCCGCCAGCTCATCGGGTGCAACCATGACGGTCGCGGTTTCGCCCAGATGCAGCAGCGTATCGGCCCGGGCGGGCGCGGCGGCGAGCAGCGCGAGCATGCAGCCGATGACAATGTGCCGGCGGAAAGACGAGCGGTGTGTCATCGCGGTTCCTGCCACAAGGATGCGACAGCCTGCCCAGCCCTCGGCCCCACCGCAAGCCTCGTCTTGCCGTCATCGCAAGCCATCGCCCCCGGGGCCAGACCCGAACCGCATGAACCGGCGGTCAGCCGCACGCGCGGCGCCGGCGGAGCACGCCGAGGGTCGCCGAACCGGCTGTCAGCAGCGCGAGGGTTCCCGGTTCCGGCGCGCCGACCGGCGCCGCCACAGGGAAGGCGGCATAGGCGGCGGGGGAGGCGCCGGCCGGCGCGCAACCCGGTCCGCTCAGGAACAAGGCGGCGGCATCGGCGGTGAATTCATAGCCAAGCGCCGCCAGCAGCCGCTGGTCCGCCGTCGACAGGCAATAATCGACTCCGGTGGCCTGCAGGCCGTTCTGTGCATTCGGCGGGTTGGCGGTGCCGGTCGGGGACTGCCAGTCGGCACGGTTCGCTCCGGTGGTTTGGTCGCTGTAGGTCCCGAGGCTGGTGACCCCGCCGTCCGTCGAGGCATAGGCCGGGGCGCCGCCGACCGGCGTGTCGTAGGTGAAGCTGTTCGTGCCGGCGGCGGTGTAGCGGAACAGGTCGGCGGCAGAGCCATAGATGGGCGAGGTCGAGAACAGGCCGGTGACCCGGCCCAGCGCGTGCTGGATCTCGTGCGACGCAATGCCTTTGAAGTCATAGGACAGGGCCGGAATCGCCGCCGTATCGTCGTAGGCGAACGGGGCGGTGGCGGAGAAGCCGATATAGGCGTCGTAGGCCGGGTAGGAGACGCCGGGAATGTTCAGCGCCTCGGCCACGGCGGTCGGGATCAGGAACCGGTTCGTTCCGGTCGGGTTCGCCGCTGGCAGGGTCGCGCCGGTTGCGCCGAGGAAGCTGCCGACCTGCGCAAAACTGTAGAAGCCGGTGGCGCTGACGAGCGTTTCCCCCACGTCGCCCGCCGCCAGCGGCGTGGTGTTCACCTTGCCCCATGCGACATGGACCATGACGGTGATGTCGTTGGCGATCGCCGCCTCGAACTGCTGGGTGACGTCGTCGATGGCGGTTTGGATCGTGGCGGCGTTGGGCCGCGCGGTGATCGAGGCGTCGTAGGTGACGTTGATCGTCATCGCCTGTGCCGCCGGGCCGGCCACCGTCACGAGAAGTGCGAACAGGGCGGTGCGGCCGCGTGCGCGCGAAGACGGAGCAGGCAGGAAGCGCATTCGGTCGGGTCCGGCTCTGGTATCGTAACGATACCGTGATTAGAGCCGTTTCGGATCGCCCTCAAGACGAAAAATACGGGGTCCGTCGAGGCCTGTCGTGGCCGGCCTGGATCGGGCGCTTGCCGTCCCGTTGTGCCGGCTGCCCCTGCACCGATCTGCCGGTGCAGGGGATCGTGTCGCGGCCCGCAATCGGTCAGGCGACAGTCGGTCAGGCGACGGTCGGTCAGGCGACCTTCGGCCACACCGGCTTGGCGACCGCGATGCTGGCGGGCGACACGGCCACCGGCTTGCCGTTCTGCCACTGCACGATGCACAGCTCGGCGCCGACACGACGACCTTTCTCATCGAATTTCACCCGCCCGTCGGGGAAATACTGCGCCGGGCCGTCGCGCAGGTCCATTTCGTGCATCACCTGCCCGACCTTGCGGCGATCCGCGGCGCCTGCACGCTCCAGCGCTTCCTTCAGGATCATCACGTGCGCATAGGGGAAGATCGAGTCGTGGCCGAACCATGGCTCACCCGTACGCTCCATGAAGCGCTTCTCGAGATCGCCCAGGTTCTTGCCGGGCCAGTTCGCCAGGCCGACGATCATGCCTTCCAGGCGTTCCGCACCGGTGATCTTGGCCAGTTCCGGAACGGTCCAGTGCCCGCCGCCGCCGATCAGGGGCACTTTCTGCGGCGTGATGCCGCGTTCGGCGAACTTGTCCACCAGCAGCTTGTCGTCCCCGACATTGGTCGATTGCAGCACGACGAAGTCGGGACGGCCCGAGCGGATCTTCTGCACCAGCGTCGTCGCATCGGCCAGCGGCGGCGTATAGGTCTCGTCGGCCACGATGGTCAGGCCGAGGTCCTTCACCACATGCTCGCGGATCGGCTTCATGAAGCTGACCACGGACGCCGAGTTGTCGCCGACGAACGCGACCTTGGTGGGCTTCTTGCCCGTGGCGGCGTTCGCCAGGTTCACCGTCGTCGGCAGCAAGGCGGACGCCTGCGCGTCGGCGGTCGGCGCGGACTGGAAGATGTATTTATAGCCCCGGCCGGTGATCAGGTCGGAGTAGGACAGCGTCAGCCAAGGCAGTTCCGCCCGCTCGGTCACCTCGGTCACCGCCAGTGTGAAGCTCGACAGCCAGCTCCCGATGCCGCCGACCACGTCGGGCTCCTGCGCCACCAGGCGCTGTGCGGCGTTCTTCGCCTTTTCCGCCGTATCGCCGGTGTCGTAGACGATCAGCTTGAGCTTGGCGCCGCCCAGCGCCTTGATGCCGCCGGCCTTGTTCACATCGTCGACCGCCATCTCGGCGCCCATCTGCTCCAGAATCCCCTGGCGCGCCCAGGGGCCGGAGATCGGCACGACCAGCGCGATCTTCACTTCGGAGGGGTTCTGCGCCCGCGCGCGGCGCGGCAGGATGGCCGAGGCAGCGCCGGCAAGGCCCATGCCCAGCGCGCTCCGGCGCCCGATCGGCGGGAGCCCGAAGCCTGGCCCAAAGATCGACAACGTCATGACTGTCTTCTCCCAGTGTGATGGTGCTACGCCTCGGTCAGCCCGAGATAGGAACGCCGAACCCTGTCATCGGCGAGCAGGGTCTCGTACGGGCCGTCCAGCACGATATGGCCGGTTTCCAGCACATATCCATGATCGGCCAGCTCCAGCGCTTCCGCCACGCGCTGTTCCACCAGCAGGATGGACAGCCCGACGTCGCGATGGATTTGCGAGATCCGCTCGAAGATCACATCGGTGACCGCCGGCGCGAGACCCATCGAGGGCTCGTCCAGCATCAGAAGGCGCGGCGCCGAGGCCAGTCCGCGACCGATTGCGACCATCTGCTGCTCACCGCCCGACAGCGTGCCGGCCAGTTGTCCGGCACGTTCGGCCAGAACCGGGAACAGCGTGTGGATGCGGTCCAGCGTCTCGGCCCATTTCGCCTGGCCGGCTGCCGTATAGGCGCCCATCTCCAGGTTTTCCCGCACGGTCAGGGTCTTGAACACCTGCCGCCCCTCGGGAACATGGGCGATGCCGAGATGCGCGCGGTCGGATGGCGAGAGGCGGAACAGGTCCTGCCCGTCGAAGGTGATCGAGCCCGAGACCGGCGGCACCACGCCGGAGATCGTCTTGAACAGCGTGGACTTGCCGGCGCCGTTCGGTCCGACCACGGTCACGAACTGCCCCTCGGCCACCGACAGCGATACATCCGTCAGGGCGCGCAGGCCGCCATAGGCAACGTTGAGGTCCTTGATCTCCAGCATCGTCAGGCCTCCTGCCGCGCCAGCCACTTCTTGCCGAGATAGGCTTCGATGACGCTGCGGTCCTCGACCACCACGCGCGGCAGGCCGGTCGCCAGCACCGCCCCGTGATCGAGCACGACGAAGCGGTCGGCGATCCGCATCATCGCGTGCATCGTGTGCTCGATGATGCAGATCGTCATGCCTTCCTCGCGCAGCCGTGACAGCACGGCCAGCACATCATCGCATTCTTCGCGCCCCAGCCCGGCGAGCGTTTCGTCCAGCAGCAGCAGGCGCGGCCGGCCGGCGAGCGCGCGGGCGAGCTCCATCAGGCGAAGCTGCTTGTTCGTCAGTTGCCCCGCCGCGATGCCGGCGAGGTCGGCAAGCCCGACGCGATGCAGCGCGTGGACCGAGGATGCGATGGCGTCCTGATCCGGAAGCCCGGCGCCATAGGCCCCGACGATCACGTTGTCGAGCACGGTCAGGCGGGGGAAGCTGCGCACGACCTGGAAGGTGCGGCCGACGCCCATGCGGCAGACCTCGAACGATTTGCGGCCGATCATTTCCTGGCCGTCGATCGTTGCGGATCCTTCGTCGGCCGGCAGCACGCCGTTCAGCAGGTTGAACAGCGTGGTCTTGCCGGCGCCGTTGGGGCCGATGATGCCCAGGATCTCACCGGCATCGATGGTGAAGCTGACATTGCCGACCGCCCGCAGGCCGCCGAACGTCTTTGACACGCCCTCGACCTTCAGCAGCGGGCCGGACGTGGCGGCGACCTGGTGGCGCGCGGGTTCGGGCGGGACGGTGGGGATCGGTTCGGCCGCCTTGCGGCGGAACCACCTGTCGCGCGCGGTCCAGAACAGCCCGTCGGGCGCCAGCAGCATGATTGCGATGATCGCGACGCCATACACCACGCCCTGGATGCCCGGCAGGATCGAGCCCAGCTCGGCCTGCAGCGATTCCGACAGCGGCACCAGGATGGCGGCGCCGATGATCGGCCCCCAGACCGAGGCGACGCCGCCGAACAGCGTGACCACCACCGCCTGCGCCGAGACCAGCATGCCGAACACCGAATCTGGCGTGACCACCAGCAGCACGCAGGCGTACAGCCCGCCCGCCGCGGCGGCGATGACGCCGGAGACGATCAGCGACCACATCTTCCAGGCGCGGGCATTGATGCCGGCGGCCTCGGCCGCCAGCTCATTCTGCCGGATCGCCAGCAGCGCGAGCCCGAAGCGGGAGTTCTCGATCAGCAGCGAGACGACCACGCCGGCGATCAGCAGAATGACCGCCAGCACGGTGTACCAGCGTTGATCGCTGAACTCGAGATAGGCGACCGGGTTGTCCCGGTGCATCGGCAGCGAGACTTCCTGAAAGCCCAGATATTGCAGGAAATACAGGATCGCCAGCGGGTAGGCGAGCATCGACAGGGCGAAATAGTGGCCGCGCAGCCGGAAGGTGGGCAGCCCGATCAGGATCGCCGCCAGGCCGCCCATGATCATGCCCAGCGGAATGCCGAGCCAGGGCGTCAGATCCCAGTAGACCATCGCCAGAGTGACGGTGTAGGCGCCGATCCCGAAGAACGAGGCGTGACCGAAGGACAACTGCCCACCATAGCCGGACAGGATGTTCCAAGACACGCCGAACACCGCCCAGATCGGCACCAGGGTGAGCATGAGCTGGTAATAGCTGTTGGTCACGAAGCTGGTGACCAGGAGATACAGCGCGGACAGGACCGCCAGTACGGTCAGATCCCGCTTCAGCCTGGGGCCGGCACCAACTCTCATGTCATGCGCGCTCCGCCGACCGGCCGAACAGACCTTGCGGCCGCAGCAGGACGATCAAGAGAAAGACGACGAAAATCGCCGCATTCTGCAGTTGCGGCGGCAGGATCAGGGCGGAGAACTGCTGCACGAAGCCAACGGTCAGCCCACCCCAGAAGGCGCCGAGGATGCTGCCCATGCCGCCCAGCACCACGCCGGAATACATGATGATGACGTAGTCGAAGCCGACGAACGGGCCGAAGGAGATGTAGGTTGCCATCAGCCCGCCGGCGACGGCGGTGATCGCGCTGCCCAGCCCGAACGCGATCCGGTACGCATTGTCGACATTGATGCCCATGTAGGTCGCCGCGGTCGGATTGTCGGCCGCGGCACGCAGGGCCTTGCCCATGCGGGTGTATTCCAGAAGCAAATACAACGCGATCGCCACCACGATCGCGACGCCGAACGCCACCAGCTTGGCCTTGTTCAGGAAGATCGTGGCATCGCCATAGAAACCGTCGATCATGAAGGCTTCGGCCGACAGCGGCGTGCGCACCGCCTCGGGCGTCGAGCCGAACACGATCAGGCCGCCATTCTGCAGGATCAGCGAGATGCCCAGCGTGACGACGAGCTGCCCGAAATGACCTTCATCCAGCGTGCCGGCGGTGCGCAGCCCCGACACCCGCGAGATCAGGAACCGATGCATCGCCGCGCCGGCGATGAACACCACGGGTGCGGCGAGCAGGGCACCGATGAACGGTCCGACATAGGGGCCGAGGAATGCCAGGATGCCGCCGCCGGTCACCAGGTAGAGGCTGGTGAACATGCCGAGCATGAGGAGTTCGCCCTGGGCGAAGTTGACGATCTTCATGATGCCGAAGATCAGCCCGAGGCCGATGCACATTAGACCGTAGATGCAGCCGATCGTGATGCCCGCGGTGAGCGCGTTCAGCACGTTCTCGATCAGTACCTCGAATTCCACCGGATTTCGTTTGCCTCCCGGGTGCCTGCCAGCCGCTGGCGGCAGATTTGCCGCGCCTCATAGCCGCTTGGCGCGGCCGCCTCAAGCGGACACAGCGGCGCCGCCCGTAACCATCACGTCATCGCGGCGAATGTCGGCGGAGCCTTGACGGGTACGGTCGGCGCCTTAAACCGATCGGTACAAAAGGCACCGCCGGCTGGGTCGCGCGGACATACGCGGGAGAGAACGAACCATGAGACATCGGATTTCGCTGTTTGCGGCTGTGTTTTCGCTCGCGGGGCTGGCGGGGGCACAGGCCCAGGACTGCACGGCCAGGATCGGCGCCATGGGGCCGATGTCGGGTGGCGCGGCGCAATGGGGGCTGGCGATGCTGGGCGCCGCCGAACTGGCGGTAGCCGAAGTGAACGCCGCCGGCGGCGTGACGCTGGACGGCAGGAAATGCAAGCTGACCGTCGTCGCCTATGACAGCAAATATACGGCGGATGGCGCAGCGGCGGGCGCCAACGCGCTGGCCAGCGAGGGGATCAAGGTCATCATCGGGCCGGTCGGCTCGCCGGAAGCGACCGGCATCAAGCCGGTGGCGGCGCGCAACGGCCAGCTCACCTGGAACGCCGCCTACGCCAAGAATGCGCTGGAAAAGAAGTATCCGCTGGTCTTCCACATCGCGCCCGGCCCGGCGACCTGGTCGGACGCGATGGTCAAGCACGCGCTGAAGCACTTCCCCCAGATCAAGTCGGTGGCGCTGGTGGCGCCGAACGACCAGGGCGGCACCGACATCGCCAGTGTCGACGCCGTCGCCTATCGCGAGAACGGCATCAAGGCGACCGAGGAATATTATCAGCGCGGCACGACGAACTTCGCGCCGATCATCACCCGTCTGCTGGCGTCGAACCCTGATGCGGTCGACACGGCCTCCTCGCCGCCCGGCGATGCAGGCGTGATCGTGAAGCAGTTGCGCCTGGCCGGGTTCAAGGGGCCGATCGGCCGCCTGGGCGGGCCGGGGACCGAGGAAATCCTGCGGGTCTGCGGCGGCATCGACGTGCTGAAGGATTTCTACTGGTTCGAGACCGTCGCCGTGACCGACGAGATGCGGGAGATCGACACCATCTACCGCAAGCTGCTGGGCAAGGAGCCGGTGGGCGGCACCGCGCTGTGGGGCAACCTGCCGGCGGCGCGCCTGACGATGAAGGCGATCGCCAACGCCGGTACGGTCGAGGATGCGCAGAAGGTCGCGGCCGAACTGCGCAAGCTGCCGGTCGAGGACCCGAACATGGGCAAGGGCATCTGGTCGGGCCAGAAGCAGTACGGTATCAACCAGGAGTTGTTCTTCCCGTTCGGCGCCGGCATCATCAAGGACGGCAAGAACCTGGGCATCACCCGCATCGCGCCGGAAGGCTGATCGCCCGACCGTGGAACAATTCCTGCAAGCGGCCGTCATCGGCGTGAGCCTGGGCGCGCAGTACGCGCTGCTCGCCCTCGGCTTCACGCTGATCTTCGGCATCCTGGGCGTCGTCAATTTCGCCCATGGCGGATTCTATATGCTGGGCGGCTATGTCGCCTATTCCTGTGTCGCATTCCTCGGCCTGCCGTTCCCGCTGGCGGTGGTGGTCGCCGTGCTGGCGACCGCGGCGCTGGGGTGGCTGTTCGAGCTGTTCCTGCTGGAGCGGCTGATCGACGACCATCTGGCGACGCTGATGCTCACCCTCGGGCTGTATCTGGTCACGTCCAACGGGCTGCTGCGCGTGTTCGGGCCGCTGTCGATGGAGTTCACCTTTCCGGTGACCGGATCGATCCGCCTTGGCCCGATCTATGTACCGCGGGAGAACCTGATCGTGCTGGCGATCTGCCTGGCCGCCATCGCCGCTTTGTGGCTCGTGCTGTTCCGCACCGACCTGGGCCGCGCCTTGCGGGCGCTGGCGGATGACCGGCAGGTGGCGATGGCGCAGGGCATGCGGCCCAGGCTGCTGTTTCCCGCCGCCTTCGCCCTGGCGACCGGACTGGCCGGCCTGACCGGCGCGCTGGTCACGCCGATCCTGGCACTGTCGCCCGGCGTCGGCGACCCGGTGCTGGCGACCTCGTTCCTGACGGTGATCCTGGGCGGGCTGGGCAGCCTGGGCGGGGCGGCGCTGGCGGCCTTCGTCGTCGGCATCGTCGAAGCCTATTCCAGCGTCTATTTCGGCGGCTCGGTCGGCGCCCTGGTGCTGTTCATCCTGGTGCTGCTGCTGCTCGTGTTCCGCCCAACCGGCCTGCTGGGCCGTGAAATCCGCGGCGCCTGACGGATGGCGTCGCAACGGCTGATCCTGCGGGAACGCGTCCTCGCCCGGGATGAGGCCGCCGCGCTGGTCATCACCGCGGCGTTCCTCGTGATCCCGTTCGTGACCAGCAGCATCCTGGTCTACTCGGTGCTGAACCATGCGCTGATCGGCCTGATCGCCGCACAGAGCGTGTGGATCATGCTGCGCATGAACCTGCTGACCTTCGCCACGCCCGCCTTCATGGCGCTGGGCGGCTATACGGTTGCCATCGCGGGGCAGTACGAGATCACCAACGCCTTTGTCATGACGGCGGCGGCCTTCCTGGTGCCGGCGCTGGTGGCGGTGCCGCTGGGGGCGCTGGTGCTGCGGCTGCGCGGCACCTACTTCGTGCTGGTCACCTTCGTGCTGTCGCAGATCATGCAGTTGGTGCTGTTCCAGACGCCGGGCCTGACCGGCGGATCGAACGGCATCGCCGGCATCCCGGCCGTGACCCTGTTCGGCATCGACATGATGACCAACCAGCAGGTGCTGCTGTTCGCCTGCGGTCTCGCCCTGCTGTCGACCATCATCGCCGTCGCGCTGACCCGCTATTTCCGGCAGCATTTCGCGGCGATCGAAGAGAACGAGATCCTGTCGGAAAGCCTGGGCCTGGTGGTGTGGCGCTACAAGGCGCTGGGGTTCGTCGTCGCTGCGGGGCTGGCGGGGCTGGCCGGCTATGCGCTGGTCACCATGCTGCTGACGGCGCACCCGAGCTCCTTCGACTCGGTGATCGCGGTCGACTATATCGCCTATACGATCATCGGCGGGCGCGAATCGATCCTGGGGCCGATCATCGGCGCCGTCGCGCTGGTCTATGCGACCCATTCGTTCGGTACCCAGGGGCAATATGCGCAGGGGCTGTACGGCATCCTGATCCTGGTGGTGATCCTGCTCGCGCGCGGCGGTGTCGTCGGCACCACCCGATCGCTGATGCGCCGGCTGCGCGGGAGGGGGGCATGACCGAATTGCGGGTCGACGCCCTGACCAAGCGCTTCGGCGGGCTGCGGGTGTTCCAGGAGCTGACCTTCACGCTGGAGTCCGGCGGGCTGCTGGGGGTGATCGGGCCGAACGGCGCCGGCAAGACGACGCTGGTGAACGTGATCTCGGGCCGGCAGCCGCCATCGGGCGGCCGCGTGTACCTGGGCGGGCGCGAGGTGACCGGACAGCCGGCGCATGCGATCAGCCGGCTGGGGCTGGCCCGCAGCTTCCAGCAGACCAACACGTTCAAGAGCGTGTCGGTGCGGGAGAACATCGTCCGCGCCATCCGCTTCGGCCGCCGCGGCATGCCGCGCGGGCTGGAGGCCCTGCTGGGCCGGTTCGGCCTGGCCGACCGTCTTGACGAACAGTCCGACAAGCTGCCCTACGGCCTGCAGAAAATGCTCGGCCTGATCATGGCCTATGCGACGTCGCCGTCGGTGCTGCTGCTGGA
>WBZO01004243.1_pt1 | contig 15627 bp, 14 predicted proteins | sample 5204261 | NCBI WGS metagenome assembly WBZO01 (sample SAMN12412400, study PRJNA552823) | activated sludge metagenome | isolation source: activated sludge from anammox sidestream of wastewater treatment plant... | place: USA: North Carolina | collected 2017-09 | reverse complement strand
CCGGCCGCATCACGTCCGGCAATTTCATGTCGAGCGCGAGCGTGCGCGCCTTGCGGTCGATGGAGAACCATTGCACGCCGATCGCACGGCCGGGCATGCGCTGCGCCTGCACGTCGAGCGGCCGGCGCAACGTCGCAACCACATAGGCGCTCGAGCCCCAGTCGCGGCCGACGCTGATCGGGATTTGCGTCAGCCCGGCCTTGACCTCGACCGCACTCGTCGCCAGCAGCCGGTCGCCATAGATCTGCAGCGTCACGCGGCCGGCGGTGCGGGCGGTGACGGCGACGGTCATGGTGTCGTCGTCCGCCGCCAGGGCGCCGTCGGTCGCGGCGGCCAGGATACCGGACGCCATCAATGCCAGGCTGCTGCGCCGGGTCATCAACGGGCCCGGGGCAAAGCGCATGTGACGGAGTTCGTCTCCCATCAGATCCTCCCTTTATCCGGTGCGATTTTTCCACGTTTCTAAGCCCCAGAATAATACCCAATGCTCGGCAAGTCCATGACGCGCACCCGCCGGCTCCGGCACTGCGGCCGCCCGTTCCGTCTATGCTATCGTATCTACGTCTCTACCCGGCCAGGACACCCCGATCCGCAGGCGCGGCGGCGCGCAGGGACCGACCCGCCACGATCGGCTGGCACACCGGGTTGCGTCCCGAACGGCCCACCGCTTTGACGTCGAGTATCCGATGCCGTATAGAAACCCAGCGCGCGGTCCGGACGACCCACAGGTCGTTTCACTGAATAGGATACCGATATGCCGACCCCGCCAGACGCGGTATCCGGTGGCGCAGCACAGCCTATCACGAATTCGTGACCCCGCGCTGTTCACGCTTGAATGCCAATCTTTTCACGATCGGGGCTGGCCACAGCCATAGCATGCGCGCATGGTCGGGTTAGATGTAACGATGTCACCAAGACACTCCAGCATTTCTGCGCATCAGTACCACGGGATCGATCCCGTCGATTCTGAAAACGCCGGCGACGACATGGACGCGATGACCGGCGTCCTGTTCTGCGCCCTGGCGTCGGCCCTGTTCTGGGCTGTTGTTGGTCTGGTGCTGTGGCAGTTGTAGGCACGTCCCCCGTGACGCCGCAAGTGTGCCTCCAGCAGGCGGACGCGTTCCTCGCCCTGGGTCGCCGCCACCCCCGCGTCGCATGGCTGTGCACCAGGCTGGCGCGCGAATGGCAGCGCACGGCGGAAGAGCTGGGACAGAAGGGCGAATGGGCCGAAGTGCCGAAGCCGACGCTGCAAGGCTGACCAGGGCAGACGCGACGCCCCAGCCGGCGGTACCATGCTCCGCTTTCGCCGCGTGATCGGGTCGTATAGGAACGGTCTCCAGGCCGGTGGTTGACGTGATACCCCGGTCGGCGGAGCACCCGATGCAATCCAACCCGATGCGCCGAAGGTGGGGACTGGTTGCGCTGTTTCTTGCGGCCGCGCCGCCTGTCGGGGCGACCGGGGCGGCCTCCGAGTCCGCCCACCTGCTGTGTCTCGACGCCATCCGCGCGGCCGAAGTGCGCTATGGCACGCCACCCGGCCTTCTCACCGCCATTGCCAAGGCCGAAAGCGGCCGAGCGATCGCGCCTTCGGGGGTTGTGCAGCCCTGGCCGTGGGCGGTGAATATTGGCGGCGTCGGCGGTTATTTCGAAACCAAGGAATCTGCGGTCGCCGCCATCCGGCGCGCCCAGGCGATCAATGCCGGCTATACCGATGTCGGCTGCATGCAGGTGAACCTGCAGTTCCACCCGAAAGCTTTCCGATCGCTGGACGATGCGTTCGATCCCGTCGCCAATGTCGAGTACGCGGCGCGCTTCCTGTCCGATCTGCGCAACGCCGCCGCCGGCAACTGGTTCATCGCCGTCGGCCTGTATCACTCGCGCTCACCCGATCTCGCGCAACTGTACCGCAGCCGGGTCACCATGGCGGGAACCGCGATCCGTTCGGCCGGGGCGGGCCGCCTGCGGATCCAGTTGCCCAACGGGCATGTCATGACGATCAACCTGAACCGGCAGCCGTCGCGGGCCCGCCGCTATCGCTCCCCGTGTGATGTCGCCCGGATCCTGGGACACTACATGGCGCCCGCCGCACGGGCCCAGGCCTGCGCCACGGTCAGGGCACAGGGTTCGGTCAGGACCTCGTCCCGATAGGGTCACCCGGACGGCCGGCGGCCCGCACCGGGCGGGCACCCGGCCGCCGCTTATGTCAGTTCGTCTTCGCCACCAGCGGGCAGCCGCCCTGATCCAGCGGGCGGATCACCTCCGACGCCGGGATCTGGGCCAGGATCTTGTAGAAATCCCACGGCCCCTTCGATTCCTCGGGCGTCTTCACCTGCACCAGCCAGGCGTCGCGCACCAGGCGCCCGTCCTCGCGGATGTGGCCGTTCTTCACCACCGGGTCGTTGACCGGCGTCTCTTTCATCTTCTTCATCACCGCCTTGGCTTCATCGGTGCCGGCGGCCTGGATGGCCTTCAGATAGTGCAGCGTCGAGCCGTAGTCGGACAGGTGGATGAAGTTGGGCGGCGTGCCGTGCCGTTCCATGAACCGCTTGCTGAAAGCGCGGGTTTCGTCGTTCAGGTCCCAATAGCCGAAATCGGTCACCACCAGCCCCTGCGCCGCCTTCAGGCCCAGCGAGCGGACGTCGTGGATGACCGCCAGCAGCGCCGCCAGGCGGATGCCGCTGCGGGTCAGGCCGAACTCCGACGCCTGCTTGGTGCTGTTGATGAAATCGCCGCCGGCATTGGCCAGACCGATGACCTTGGCACCCGAACCCTGCGCCTGCAGCAGGAAGGCCGAGAAGTCGGACGTGTTGATCGGGACGCGGGATTCGCCCAGCACCTTGCCGCCCGCCTCCTTCACGAAATTCGCGGTGTCGCGCGCCAGGGCGTGGCCGAACGCATAGTCGGCCGTCAGGAAATACCAACTGTCCCCGCCCTGCCTGGTCACCGCGCGGCCGGTGCCGGCGGCCAGTGCGTAGGTGTCATAGGCCCAGCCGATCCCCAGCGGGGAGCAGGCCTTGCCGGTGAAATCCGACGTCGCCGCCGCGGTGTTGATCAGGATCCGGTTCTTGTCGCGGGTCAGGACCTGCGTGGCCAGCGCGACCGCCGAATTGGCCACGTTGCTGATCATGTCGACCTTTTCCTCATCGATCCATTTGCGGGCGACCGATGATGCGACATCCGCCTTGTTCTGATGATCGGCGGCGACGACCTCGATCTTCTTCCCAAGGACGGTGCCGCCGAAATCCTCGACGGCCATGGTCACGGCAGTTACCGACCCCTTGCCGGTATTGTCGGAATACAACCCGGTCAGATCGGTCAGGACGCCGATCTTGACGACGTCGTCGGAAACCTGGGCATGGGTGGGACCGGCAAGGATCGCCGCGGCCAGCAGGCCGGCGAAAGTGCGCTTCATGGACGTTAGCCTCTCTCGATGTCGCCCGAACGGTCGGGTGGCGGGCGCAATCTGCCTGTGGATATTGCCGCAGGTCAATCCGATCGGCCCGATGCCCCACCCGTGAAACAGACTGTTCAGGCGGAATGCAGCCGGGTACCTTGTGCGCTCCGTACTCGGAGGCATCACGAATGACGATGAAGTCCCTTCTCGCCGGACTGCTGTTCGCGACCACCGCGTGGGCGGGCGTCGCCCACGCTCAGAAATCCGCCGATACGCTGCGGATCGTCGAGCGCAATGCCGTCACCAATATCGACCCGTATTACAACCAGCTTCGGTCGGGACTGGTGATCGCGCACCAGGCGTGGGACTGTCTGATCTATCGCGACCCGGACACCTTCGCACCCAAGCCGCTGCTGGCCACCGGGTGGAAGATCGTTGACGACAAGACGATCGAGTTCACCCTGCGCCAGGGGGTGAAATTCCACAACGGCGACCCGTTCTCGGCCGATGACGTCGTCTACACGTTCAACACCGTCAGTGCGCCGGATTCCAAGGTCTCCACCCCCAGCAACTCGAACTGGATCGAGCGGGTCGAAAAGATCGACGATTACACCGTCCGGCTGAAACTGGCGCGCCCGACCCCGGCCGCGCTGGAATATCTGGCGATGGTGCTGCCGATCTATCCGAAGGCGTATCGCGAGAAGGTGGGACCCGAGGGTTATGCCAAGGCACCGGTCGGTGCCGGCCCCTACCGGATCACCAAGGTGGAAGCCGGGGAGGTCGATTTCGAGCGGTTCGAGGATTACTACGCCGACAGCCCGAAGGGGCGGCCGGCGATCCGCCGGATGGTGGAGCGGTTCGTGCCCGACGCCGCCACCGAGATGACCGAGCTGCTGGCGGGGCGCGCCGATTTCATCTGGAACTTCAATGCCGACCAGTTCGATGCGGTGAACCGCATGCCGATGCTGCAGGCGCTGCGGCAGGAATCGATGCGGGTCGGTTTCCTGCGTTTCGACACGGCGGGCACCACCGAGGCGAACAAGCCGATCGCCAACCAGAAAGTGCGCCAGGCGATCTTTCACGCCATCGACCGCGAGCAGATCGCCAAGCAACTGGTGCAGGGCGGCTCACGCGTGCCGGCGGCACCCTGCTTCCCGACGCAGTTCGGCTGCGATGCCGACGCCGCGGTGAAATACGACTACAACCCGGCCAAGGCGAAGCAGTTGCTGGCCGAGGCCGGCTATCCGAACGGATTCCAGACCGAGCTGGTCAGCTATATCCTGCCGCAATGGGGCGCCGCCGTGCAGGGCTATCTGGCGGCGGTCGGGATCAAGGCGAAGATCAGCCAGTTGCAGGTGCAGGCGTTGATCCAGCGCTGCCAGACGGTGGGCGAGTGCCCGATGGATCTGGGAAGCTGGGGCTCCTACTCGATCAACGACGCCTCGGCCATCCTGCCGGTGTATCTGGGCGGCAGCAAGGATGATCACGCCCGCGACCCCGAGGTCGCCAGGCTGGTCAAGGAAGCCGGGCTGACGATGAACCCGGAGGTGCGCAAGAAGAACTACAGCGCCGCGATCAAGCTGGCGACCGAGCGGGCGTACTGGATCCCGCTCCATACATATGTCACGACATATGGCTTGTCGAAGTCGCTGTCGCTGAAACCCTACGCCGACGAGCTGCCACGGTTCTGGCTCGCCAAGTGGCAGTAGACAGCCCGGTCGGCGCCCCTTCGCCATGGTCGGCGCCCCTGTGTCATGGTCGGCCTTCGCCGACCATGACGCGAAGGGCACCGACCACGACACCGATGCGCCACCACCCATATCGGTTCAGCAACCTTCCGACCACCCCCAACCAACTACCCCGCCGCCAGGTGGCACTCCACGTGGCTCGCAGCCGATACCCAGTCCCTCGGCGCCTCGGTCGTGCAGATCGGCAGCGCGACCGGGCAGCGCGGGTGGAAGCGGCAGCCGGGGGGCACGTTCGATGGGTCGGGCATCGTATCGCCAAGCCCGATCTCGGGAATCCCCAGCCCAGGCTCCGGCGTCAGCACCGACGCCAGCAGCGCCTTCGTGTAGGGATGCCGCGGTGACCGGAACAGCGCCTCTGACTCGTTCCGCTCCACGATCCTGCCCAGATACATGACCGCGACCTCGGTCGCGACATGCTCCACCACCGCCAGATTGTGGCTGATGAACAGATAGGACAGCCCGAATTCCCGCCGCAGCTCCGCCAGCAGGTTCAGGATCTGCGCCTGCACCGACACATCCAGCGCGCTGGTCGGCTCGTCGCACACCACCACGCGCGGACGCAGCACCAGCGCCCGGGCGATCGCAACGCGCTGCCGCTGCCCGCCCGACAATTGCGCCGGCAACCGTTCGCCCATCGCCGGGTCCAGCCCGACCCGCTCCAGGATCGTATCGACACGCCGGCGGACATCCGCGCTTGCGATCCCGCCCTGCGCCACCAGCGGCAAAGCCACGATATCCCGGATCCGCCGCCGCGGGTTCAGCGAGGAGAACGGGTCCTGGAACACCGGCTGGACCAGCCGGGAGCGCTCACGGCGATCGAGGTCGGACAGGCGGCGCCCGTCGATCAGCACCTCGCCGGCGGTCGGCGTCAGCAGGCCCAGGATCATGCGCGCCAGGGTCGATTTGCCGCAGCCCGACTCGCCGACAACGCCCAGCACGTCGCCCGCGCGCAGCGACAGCGACACGCCATCGACCGCCGCCACCGCGCGCTTCCGGCCGAACAGCCCGTCCCGCACGCGAAAATGCTGGGCGACGTTGCGGACCTCGACCAGCGGCGCACTCATGACGCCAGAATCTCGGCCGGTTCGCGCTGGCACAGATAGGCATGCGCGTCGGTCACCTGACGGCGCGTGATCGTCCCGCCGCAGTCGGCGCCGGCCAGATGGCAACGCTCTCGGAAAGCGCAGCCGGCGAACCCTTTTTCCACGCGCGGCACCATGCCGGCGATCGAGCCCAGCGGCTGGTCGCGCCGGATCTTTCCCGGCACCGGCACGCACGACAGCAGCCCGCGCGTATAAGGGTGCAGCGGCCGCGCGAACAGGTCGGCGACCGGTGCACTCTCGACCACCTCCCCGGCATACATGACCGACACCAGATGGGCGACGCGTGCGACAACCCCCAGGTCATGGGTGATCAGCAGGATCGCCAGCCCAAGCTCCTGCTGCAACTCGCCCAGCAGCTTGAGGATCTGCGCCTGCACGGTCACGTCCAGCGCCGTCGTCGGCTCATCGGCGATCAGCAGCTCGGGCTCGCACATCAACGCCATGGCGATCATCACGCGCTGGCGCAGCCCGCCGGACAACTGGTGTGGATACTGGCCCAGGCGCATGCCGGGCGAGGTGATCCGCACCCGCTCCAGCAGCGACCCCGCCCGATCCAGCGCCGCTCGGCGGGAGCCGCCGCGATGCCGCTGATACACCTCCGCCATCTGGGAGCCGACCGTGTAGGCGGGGTTCAGACTCGTCATCGGCTCCTGGAAGATCATGCCGATGCGGTCGCCGCGCAGCCGGGACATCTGACGTTCCGACAGGCCCAGCAGATCCTGTCCGTCGAACCGCAGGCCGGCGGCGCGGCGGGTCGCGGTGGGCGCCAGCAGGCCCATCACGGCCAGCGCGGTCACCGACTTGCCGCAGCCGGACTCGCCGACCAGGCAATGGGTTTCCCCCCTGTCAACCCGCAGCGACGCGCCGCGCACGGCGCCCAGCGTGCCGAATTCGATCTCCAGCCCGTCGATCTCCAGCAGCGGCACGGTATCCCGCGCGGCACGGGTGAAGCTCAGGTCGCTCGCGGGGACAGCGGCACCCGGGTCACGCGCAGAGCGTGCGGGACTCACGTCACGCGCAGAGCGTGCGGGACTCACGTCACGCGCAGAGCGTGCGGGACTCACGTCACGCGTAGAGCGTGCGGGACTCACGTCACGCGTAGAGCGTGCGGGACTCACGTCGTGCGCCCCGTGCGCAGCAGGTCGCGCAGCCCGTCACCCAGCAGGTTGATCCCGAACACCAGCGCGCACAGCGACAGGCCGGGGATCATGATCACCCAGGGGCTGAAAAACATGTAGTCCTTGGCTTCGGCGATCATCAGCCCCCAGGACGGCAGCGGCGGTGGCACGCCCAGCCCCAGGAAGGACAGTGCCGCCTCCAGCAGGATCGCCAGCGCCATCTCGATCGTCGCCACGACGGCCAGCGGCGCCAGGATGTTCGGCAACACCTCCCGCAACAGGATGTGGAAGCGGGAACAGCCGGCGGCCCAGGCCGCGGCGACGAAATCCAGCGTGCGGACCTGCATGGTCGAAACCCGCGCCACCACGGCGAAACGATCCCACAGCAACAGGCCGAGGGTCAGCACGACGACCGTCAGCGAGCTGCCGATCAGCGAGACCACCGCCAGCGCCACCAGGATCAACGGGATCGACAGGCGCGCGGTGATGATGAACAGCACCACGTCGTCGATGCGGCCGCCGAAGAAACCGCCGACGACCCCCAGCGCGATGCCGATCAGGCCCGAGGTGACCGTGGTCATGATCCCGATCAGCATCGAGATGCGCGCGCCATAGATCAGGCGGGCCAGATAGTCGCGCCCCAACTGGTCCGTTCCCAGCAGATGCTCGGTGCCGCCGCCTTCCATCCAGAAAGGCGGGATCAAGCGGCGCGACAGGTCCTGGGCGAACGGATCCTGGGTGGCCAGCAGCGGCGCGAAGATCGCGACGAGCAGCGTGCCCCCGACAATGAATGCGCCGATCCACAGACCGGCATTCCGCAGCCGCGTCACGATGCGCGCAGCCGTGGATCAAGCACGGCGTTCAACAGATCCGCCCCCAGGGTCAGCAGCGTATAGATGATGGCCAGCAGCAGCACGACCGCCTGCACCGTCGGGAAGTCGTTCTTGCTGATGGATTCCCAGGCCAGGAAACCGACGCCGTGCAGCGCGAACACGGTCTCGATCACGATCGAGCCGCCCAGCATGAAGCCCAACTGCACCGCGGCGATCGACACGACCGGCATCGCCGCATTGCGAGCCGCGTGCTTCAGCACGATCGACAGGCGCGACAGGCCCTTGGCCCGCGCCGTGCGGATATAGTCCGAACTCATGGCATCGATCATGCCGCTGCGGGTCAGCCGCATCAGCACCGGGATCGCCGAGAACGACAGCACGATGCCGGGCATCACGAAATGCTGCCACGACCCGGTACCCGAGATCGGCAGCCAGCCCAGCCACAGGCCCAGCGTGATCATCAGCAGCAGGCCCAGCCAGAACGACGGCATGGCCTGGCCCAGCAGCGCGACCAGCGAGATCAGGCGGTCGATCAGGCGCCCCTCGTTCAGCGCCGCAACGACGCCCAGCGGCAGCGCCACGACCAGCGCGATGCCCAGCCCCACCAGGCCCAGCGTCATCGTGATCGGCAGCCTCTCAAAGATCAGCGTCGCAACGCGTTCCTTGTAGAAGTAGGAGGTGCCGAAATCGCCGACCGCCGCGCGTTGGACCCAGTCGAAGAACTGCTCGATCAGCGGACGGTCCAGGCCGTAGGCCTTGCGGACGATCTCGATGTCCGCCGGGGTGGCGTTCGGACCGGCGATGGAAATCGCCAGGTCACCCGACAATCGGGTCAGCGCGAAGGCGAAGATCAGTACGGTGGTGCATACCAGAAAGGCAACCAGCAGGCGACGCAGCAGGAACTGAACCATCCCGCACAATATCCATGCGGCACGGCGCGAAACAAGCGGCAACAGAACATCACCGCGAAGTCTTTTTCCGCCGCATGGCGGACCGCCCGATCGCAAGCTTGATCCAGGTCAGTGACGCCATCCACAATCACGCCGATCCTGGTCGGGCCGGACCGACCCGATCGGGATCCGTAACACATTGTCCGATCGCGTGATTCACGCCGTCCCGTCGGCGGTGTCAGGCGATCACGCAGCAATCCGACCCGGGCCGCGACGGCCGACGACAAGGAACCTTGCGTGGCGATATCCCCCCGTTCCAGCCGTGTGCTGATCCCGCTGGTGATCGTCGCGCTGCTCGCCGTTGTCGGATGGCAGGCCTGGAAGCGGATCAATCCGAACCCGGACGCCGGCACGCTGTACGGCAACGTGGAAATCCGCCAGGTCGACCTTGCCTTCAACGCCGAAGGACGGCTGGAGCGCATGGACAAGCGCGAAGGCGACAAGGTCAGGCAGGGCGAGCTGATCGCCCAGCTCGAGACCGACACCTACCGTGACCTCGTCGCGCTCGCGACCGCGCGGCGCGATTCCGCCAGGGCCAATCTCGACCTGCTGCTGGCCGGCACACGGCCGGAAACGATCGACCGGCTGCGCGGTGCCCTGTCCAGCGCCCAGGCCTCGCTCACCAACGCTTCCGCCACCTTCGCGCGGCAGGAGGAGCTGGCGAAGCGCGACGTCGCCTCCCGCCAGGCCTTTGACGACGCGCGCATGAACCTGGACAGCGCCCGCGCCGCCTACGCGCAGGCGATCGCCGCATTGAATGAGGCCGTCGCCGGCCCGCGCGCCCAGGAAATCGACGCCGCCCGCGCCACGCTGCGGGAAGCCGAGGCCTCGCTGCGGCTGGCCAACACCTCGCTGGGGCACACGAAGCTGACCGCCCCGTTCGACGGCACGATCATGACCCGCGTGGTGGAGCCCGGCACCGTCCTGCTGCCGACCGCGATCGTCTATTCCATGGCCATCGATGGAGAGGTCTGGGTGCGCGCCTTCGCGCCTGAGCCGATGCTGGGCCGGGTCGCGCCGGGCACCGAGGTGACGCTGACCAGCGACAGCGGCGGCCCGTGGCGCGGCCGCATCGGCTATGTCTCTCCGGTCGCCGAGTTCACTCCCAAGACGATCGAGACGCCGGAGCTGCGCAGCCAGCTCGTCTATCGCCTGCGGGTGCGGGTGGAAAATCCGGACGACCGGCTGCGCCAGGGCATGCCGATCACGATCCATCTGCCGGCACGGTGAGCGATGGAGCCGGTCGCGGTCATCGACAGCCTGCGCCACGTCTTTCCCGGCAATCATGTCGCCCTGGAACGGGTCACGACGACGATCCGGGCGGGCATGATCACCGGCGTGGTCGGACCCGACGGCGCCGGCAAGACCACGCTGCTGCGGCTGATGGCGGGCCTGCTGCGGGCAACCGACGGCCGCGTCACGGTGTTCGGCTGCGACATGGCAACCGACGCCCAGGCCGTGCATCACCAGATCGGCTACATGCCGCAGCGCTTCGGCCTGTACGAAGATCTGAGCGTGGCCGAGAATCTCTCGCTCTACGCCGACCTGCACGACATGCCGCCCCACCTGCGGCAGGACCGCATCGCGCGGCTGCTGCGCTTCACCCGCCTGGCACCGTTCACCGACCGCCTCTCCGGCCAACTGTCCGGCGGCATGAAGCAGAAGCTCGGCCTGGCCTGCGCGCTGCTGGCGCGGCCCCGCCTGCTGCTGCTGGATGAGCCGTCGGTGGGCGTCGACCCCGCCTCGCGCCGCGAGCTGTGGCAGATCGTCGTCGAGATGATGCAGGAAAGCACCGAGGCGCCGATGGCGGTCGTCTGGGCGACCGCCTATCTGGACGAAGCCGAGAGGTGCGGGCGGGTGCTGCTGCTGCATCAGGGGACGGTGCTGACGGACGCGCCGCCGGGGGATTTCCTGGCGCCGCTGCAGAACCGCGTGTTCCGCCTGGCGGTGCCGGCCGATCAGCGTCGCGCCATCGCCCGCCGCCTGGGGGCGAACCCCGACGTGGTGGATGCCGCCGTCCAGGGTGACACGCTGCGCGTCGTGATGCGGGACGGGCTGCCGCCTCCGCCCGCCGATGGCCTGGGCGGCACCGCGGTCGAACCGGTGCCGCCGCGGCTGGAGGACGGATTCGTCGATCGCATCGCCGCCCCGATCGCGCCGCCACCCGACGAACCGAAGCGGCCGGTCCGCGATGGCGGGCCGCCGATCCAGGTGCACGACCTGACCCGGCGGTTCGGCAGCTTCACCGCGGTCGACGGGGTCGGCTTCGAGGTGCGGCACGGCGAGATCTTCGGCCTGCTGGGGCCGAACGGCGCCGGCAAGTCGACGATCTTCCGCATGCTGTGCGGCCTGCTGAGCCCGAGCTCGGGCCAGGCATTGGTGGCTGGCCAGGACCTGCTGCGCGCACCGGCCAAGGCACGCGCGCGCATGGGCTACATGGCGCAGCGCTTCTCGCTGTATGGGGAGCTGACGGTCGCCGCCAATCTGCGGTTCTTCGCCCGCGTCTACGGCCTGTCCAATGCCGCGCGGCGGCGCGCGGTCGAGAACGCGCTGGACCGGTTCGACCTGCGCGACGACGCCGACGCCCGCTCGGGCGACCTGCCGCTGGGCGTGAAACAGCGTCTCGCCCTGGCGGCAGCGCTGCTGCACGGGCCGGACATCCTGTTCCTGGACGAGCCGACCTCGGGCGTCGACCCGCTGACGCGGCGGGCCTTCTGGGCGCGCATCGGGCGGCTGGCCGAGGCCGGTGTGACCGTGCTGGTCACCAGCCATTTCATGGACGAGGCCGAATATTGCGACCGCCTGGCGATCATCAGCGGCGGCCGCATGATCGCCACCGGCACGCCGGCGTCGCTGCGCGCGCGGGTGCGCAGCGATGCGCTGCCCGACCCGACCCTGGAGGACGCTTTCATCACCCTGGTGGCCGAGGCGATGCCGGCGGAACAGGCGGCATGACATCCGCGGCCGCGACCCGGCGGGCACGCCGATGAACCCGACGCATCTGCGCGGCCTGGCGTTCAAGGAAATCCTGCAGGTCCTGCGCGATCCCTCGGCGCTGCTGATCGCCTTCCTGCTGCCGGTCATCCTGCTGATGGTGAACGGCTACGGCATCTCGCTCGACGCCAGGAACATGTCGCTCGCCGTGGTGATGGAGCAGCCCGACGAGATAGCGCGCGAAGCGGTGCAGGCGTTGGCCAACTCGCCCTATCTGCGGGTCGTCACCGTCGCCAGCGCCGAGGAAGCCACCCGGCGGATGATCGCCGGCGAGGCGCGCGGCGCGCTGATCCTGCGCGCCGACTTCTCGGAACGCCTGGCCCGCAGCGCACGCTGGCCGGCCCAGACGCAGCTTCTGGTCAACGCCACCGACCCGAACACCGGGCGCCTTCTGGAAGCCTATACGCAGGGTGCCCTGCAATCCTGGATGGCGGGCCTGGCGCATGAGCGCCGCCTGGTGCAGTCCGGCGGCGTGTCGATCGAGAGCCGCTACTGGTTCAACCCGGCGCTGCGCTCGGGCGACTTCATCATCCCCGGCATGATCGCCTTCGTGATGTCGATGACCGGCACGCTGCTGACCGCGATGATCGTCGCGCGGGAATGGGAGCGCGGAACGATGGAGGCGATGCTGGCGAGCCCCGCCCGCATGGGCGAGCTGATCCTGGCCAAGCTGGGCGTGTATTTCGTCCTGGGCATGCTGGCGATGGCGGGCGCGGTGGTCCTGGCGGTGCTGCTGTTCGGGGTGCCGTTCCGCGGCAGCCTGCTCGCCCTGGGCGCCGCCTCGGCACTGTTCCTGCTGTTCGCGCTGTCGCTGGGCCTGTTCATCTCGACGCTGGCGCGCAACCAGTTCGTCGCCGCGCAGGTGGCGTTCCTGACCACGATGCTGCCGGCCCTGATGCTGTCGGGCATGGTGTTCGACATCGCCTCGATGCCGAGCTGGCTGCAGGTGCTGACCTATGGCGTGCCCGCGCGCTATCTGGTGTCGGCCCTGCAGACCCTGTTCCTGGCGGGCACGGTCTGGCCGGTGCTGCTGCCCGATCTCACCGCGCTCGCCATCGCCGCCGTCGTGGCCATCGGCGCGACCGTCGTCATCACCCGCCGCCGCCTGGACTGACCCCGTGCTGGCCCGCATCCTCGCGCTGGTGCTGAAGGAGCTCGCGACGCTGTGGCAGGACCGCAAGACGCGTTCGGTGCTGCTGGTGCCGCCGCTGGTGCAGGTGCTGATCTTCGCCAATGCAGCGACCTTCGACGTGACCGACGTGCCGCTGGCGGTCTGGAACCAGGACCAGGGCGCGCAGGGGGCGGAACTGGTCCGGCGGTTCGCCAACTCCCCTGCGTTCCGGATCGTCGCCGTGCCGGACAACCAGGCGGACGCCGCCCGGCTGATCGACGGCAAGGACGCCGCCGCCGTGCTGCGCATCCCCGAGCGGTTTTCCGCCGACCTGCTCGCCCGGCGCGCCGCGCAGGCGCAGTTGCTGATCGATGCGCGCCGGTCGAACACCGCACTGCTGATCAACGGCTATGCCCAGACCATCGCGGGCCGTTTCGCGCTGGATATGGATCCCGGCCAGGCCCTGCCGCTGTCGGTGCAGACGCGCGACTGGTTCAACCCGACGCTGGACCCGCAATGGTTCATCCTGCCCGGGCTCGTCGCCGTGCTGAGCCTGATGATGTCGATGCTGGTCGCCGCGCTGTCGCTCGCGCGCGAGCGCGAGCTGGGCACGTTCGAGCAGTTGCTGGCCACACCGCTGCGCCCGCCGGAGATCCTGATCGGCAAGGCGGTGCCGGCCATGATCGTCGGCGTCGTCGAGGCGAATGTCGTCATCGTCGCCAGCATTCTGCTGTTCCACGTGCCGTTCGTCGGCAGCCTGTGGCTGCTGCAGGCGTCGCTGCTGGTCTATATGCTGGCCGGCGCCGGGGTGGGTCTGGCCATCTCGGCCGTCACCCAGACGCAGCAGCAGGCGATGCTGGGGGTGTTCATGTACGCCTCGCCGGCGGTGATCCTGTCGGGCTTCGCCTCGCCCATCGAGAACATGCCGCAGGTGGTGGAATGGCTGAGCCGGCTCGACCCGGTGCGCTACATGCTGGTGATCTCGCGCGGCATCTTCCTGCAGGACATGCCGCTGTCGGTCGCCATTCACGCGATCTGGCCGATGGCAGTGATCGGCCTGGCGACGATGGCCATCGCCTGGAGCGCGGTCCGGCGCGCGGTGACGTGACGGACGGGTGCTTCGCCGCAGCGGCGGGTGTGTGGGCTGCCGCGCCGTTCAGCCGAGGCCCATCAGCCGTGACGCCGTGCCGCCCAGGATCGCGATCCGCTGCTCATCGGTCAGGCCGGGCGTGTTCAGGACCAGGTCGACCTCGGTGCTCGTCCAGGGGAACGGGTAGTCGGTGCCGATCATGATCTGCCCCGGCCCGGTCTCGGCGATCAGGTGCCGCAGCGCTTCCGGCGTAAAGACGATCGTATCGAAGAACAACTGTCCGTCGCGCAGATAGGCCGTCGGCGGTTTCTTCGGCAACGACCCGACACGGCCGGGGAAGGTGCGGATCACCGCGTCCGAGCGGTTCGCATAGGACGGCAGGAACCCGCCGCCATGCGCCGCGCAGATCTTCAGCCCGGGGAACCGGTCCAGCGTCCCCTCGAAGATCAGGTGTGACAGGGCGATCGTCGTTTCCAGCGGGTTGCCGATGGTGTTCGTCAGCAGTCCGCTGCCGGCCAGCCGTCCCGAGGGTTCCAGCTCGCGCGTGCCCAGCGGATGCATGAACACCAGCACGCCCAGCGCCTCGCACTTGGCCCAGAACGGGTGGAATTTCGGGTCGGCCAGCTCCTGCCCCGCCACGCTGCCGGCCACGCCCACGCCGCGGAAGCCCAGTTGCGTCACCGCATGCTCGACCTGCTCCGCCGCCAGGTCGGGGTATTGCAGCGCGACGGTTGCGAAGGCCGTGAACCGGTCGGGGTTGGCGGCGCAGAAGGCCATCAGGGTTTCGTTCTGCACACGGATCACCTCGGCTGCCACATCACGTTCCGCGCGATACCAGTAGGGGTTGATGCTGAGGCATTCGACATCGATCCCCTGGGCATCCATCGCGGCGATGCGAGCCGAGATGTCGTCCATCAGCAGCCCCGGCGCCTCCAGCGGATGGTTGATCAGCGCCGCCGCGGCGGGGACGATGCAATGCGCGTGGATGTCGACCGTTTTTACGCGCCTGCCGCTGACCACAACCTCCCGCCGTCGCGCGTCGGCCGCCGGCGGCGGGGTGGGCCGCACGCTGCCCAGGGCACAGCCCACGAACCCAATCCCACTCATCAGCAGATCGCCGACCACCGACATTGCCGCCCTCCCCCAGGGTCATGTGCGGGCGAGCCTAGCACGCGGGACCGTGGTGACCACGCAGGGATGCCGGATTTTTGCGTGCCGCGTCGCAGGACGCGTGGGTCGGCGCCCCTGCCACGGGCAGCACCGGACCGCCTTGTCATGGGCGGCGC
>WBZO01002422.1_pt2 | contig 15632 bp, 10 predicted proteins | sample 5204261 | NCBI WGS metagenome assembly WBZO01 (sample SAMN12412400, study PRJNA552823) | activated sludge metagenome | isolation source: activated sludge from anammox sidestream of wastewater treatment plant... | place: USA: North Carolina | collected 2017-09 | reverse complement strand
CGTTGAGCGAGCGTTCGGCGATGTCGCGCGTGCGTTCGCTCCAGCCCATCTGCTCGCGGTTCTGCTCGTAATCGCGGCGGACGCGTTCTTTCAACCGTTCGATGAAAGCGGCGGGGTCAGGCGACTTAGAAATCGCCTGATCAATTTCGCGGTAAGCGTTGTGAATCGTCATCAGCCATTCCGAGGCCTGATATTCCGGCGTGCCTGGTTCAGAAGTGAATTTTCCAGTCGGCATTTTTCCTTAGCTCCGTATCAATTGATTTATTGCGTTGTTTGTTGGGACAAAAGCGCGCGCGCCATCCGCGCGTAAGTTTCAACCGCATTGAGTAAATCCTGTTTGGCGATGTATTCGTGCGACGTGTGCGCGTCGTGGATCGAGCCGGGGCCGAACAGCAACGGCGCTCCCCAGTCAGTTAAACAGGGGATGTCCGTCCCGAAGCGCACGACGCTGGTTGGAATGTCTATTCCCTTGACCGTATGCGTGTGAATCATCGGGATCGTGAAGCCGCGTTTGATCTCCGCGCGGCCCGCCACGACTTCGGCGATCATTCTAAACATTTCCTCGATGCCGGTGACGATGCGGAACATCACCTCGCTCGCGGCGAAATCAGGAACGACGTTGGGTTTGCGTCCGCCTGAAATCGTCCCGATGTTGTAAGTTGTCGGCCCAAGCTCTGCGTCAACGGGCCAATCGTGCCGGCGAATGTCGTTCAAAACGTCCAGCAACTTCTCAATCGCCGATTCACCCAACTCCGGATAAGCCGAATGCGCCGTCCTGCCTTTGGTTTCGATGACGACACGCAGCGCGCCTTTGGTCGCAACCGCCTGATGGCTCTCGGTCGGTTCGCCGTTGATCAAAAAACGATTGCTGTTCGGAATCGAATTCGCGGCCTTCGCGCCATCGCTCCCGTCCTCTTCGCCAACCAGATAAAGCAGCCCGATGTTCGTCAAGCCTTCGTCTTTCAACTTCTTCGCCGCGAAGACCTGGGCGGCGATCACGCCTTTGGCGTCGCACGCGCCGCGTCCGTAAATGTTCTTCTCGTCTTCGCTGAAACCGATGAATGGCGGCACGGTGTCCATGTGCGATGAGAAAGTCACCGCCGGATCGCCGAGGCGCGCAAAAACGTTGATGCGGTCATCGCTGACGGTTTGCGTTGTGACTTCAAAACCGGCGTCAGCCAGATAATCGCGCAGCCATCGGCCTGCGGCGCCTTCGTTCCACGAGATGGATTCGACCTCCATCAGTTCGCGTGTGAATTGGAAGATGTCCATAAATTGCGGTTTGAGGATGTGTGGATCGTCGAAAATCGAAGCGCGATTATAGGCGCCGTCTCCTCAAACGACAAATCATCTTTGGGAGCGTACGTCTGGGAGCGTACGCATCCTTGCGTGCGTGGCCCCAATCGAAACCCATCCGTCGAGAGCTAGGCGCGCAAGCTCACAGTACTGACCCGCTTTCAGCGCAGGAAATCTTCGAGCTTCACCGAAGCCTCAGTCTTTTCGTCGCGGTACTTGATAATCACCGGAGCGTAGACCGACAAGCCCCAATCTTTCGCCGGGCCGACAGTAACCGCGCGCGCGCCGGGAACTACAACCGCGCCGGCCGGAACTTCGAGAGGCTTGTCGCCTTCGCGCCGGTAAATTTCGCCGCGCACAGCGTCGAAGATCGGCGTCCCGCCGGTCAGGATTACGCCGGAGGCGAGGATCGCCCGCTCGCGCACAATCGCGCCTTCGTAAACTCCGCAGTTGCCGCCGACCAGCACTTCGTCTTCGATGATGACCGGCATCGCGCCTACGGGTTCGAGCACACCGCCGATCTGCGCCGCCGCGCTGATGTGGCATCGTTTGCCGACCTGAGCGCACGAACCGATCAGCGCGTGCGAATCAACCATCGTCCCGTCGTCAACATAAGCTCCAACGTTGATATAAGCCGGAGGCATGATCGTCACGCCCTGGCCCAGATACGCGCCTTCGCGCACCGTTGTGCCGCCGGGCACGATCCTCACACCGTCGTTGATCGTGACGCGTTTGGTTGGATAGGTCTCTTTGTCAAAATAGCGGAAGTTTTCGTCAATCGAATAATCAACCATCGCGCCCAGGCGAAAGCCGAGCAGGATGCCGCGCTTGACCCATTGATTGACAATCCATTGCCCATCGGCGTTTCGGCTCGCCGCTCGTATCCCGCCGCGATTGAGCGCAGATTTGAATTCAGAGAAAACGGCCAGAGCTTCCCGCCTGCGCTCGTCCACCAACTCTGAAGCGGGAATTGCGAAGAAAGATTCGATTTGAGATTCGAGATTCGAGGTTTGCATGTTGATCTATTTTTTCCCGCGCAGTTTGCCGATGAGGTAAACCGCAACGCTAAAGGCCAGCAGAATCGCAATGAGCAGCGCGACGCTTCCGATGTATTGCAACAGTTCGGACAATGTTTGATCTCCTCGGCGGAAAGTCAGCGGACAATCCGCCGCCCCAGCCATTCATCAATCACTGGATAAGATTCGCGCGGGACTTCGTGCCCGGCGTCGAAGAAACGCAATTCGACCGATCTGGCGCGGCTGCGAAGCGATTCGGCGTTCTGCCGCATCCGCTCCGGCGTGTAGTATTCGTCGCGCTCGGCGGCTATGTACAACACGTCAACCGCTCCTGATTGATACTTGCCTTCAGTTTCCCAATCGCCGGGGATGCCGCCGCAGATCGCCACCACACCACGAACCATGTCGCCGTGCGTGAATGCGAATCGAAAGTTGGCGCCACAAGCTTGCGAAAATCCGAGCAGGAAAACATTGCTCGTGTCGGCCTGGCCTGATTGGCCGAGCGTTTCGATGATCTGCCGAATCAACGCGTGATGCATTGCGACAGATTCTTCCGGTTTGAAATTCGACAGCCAACCGAAGCCATAACCGAGCTTCGGCGACCCTTTGGTCGGCATGACAAGATGCTGGTGCGGGCCTTGCAGGCAGGCGACGGCGTAATCGCGTTCGTTAATGCGGCGCATCACGCGCATCATCGAAGATTTGTCGCCGCCGTAACCGTGCAGCGCGATCACCAGCGGTTTTGGGTTGTCGTCTTCGGGAACGTACAGATCGTAGTAGCAGGGGAATTCTACGGTCATTCGGCGTTCTATCACGTCGGTCATTCGATTACCTCAAGCTTTCGCAATCGCCTTCGTTGAAGCCCGCTCGCGCCGCGCGTCCCAATGCATCGTCGTTTGCTGGCGGTATGCGTCAACACCCATGCGGATCGCGGCCATCACACGGTACCCAAGCTCCGCGCCCAGGTTCGGCTCCTGCCGCGAGCGCATCGCGTCGAGGAAATTTTCCATATGCGGATGCGAGCCTCTGACATTCGGCTTGCATTCGACGCTGAGCTTTTCGTCGCCCGTCTTTGCCTTGAACTCTTTGCGGTATTCGCGGTCGGGAATGACCTCGACTGCGTTGTGGCTGAAGTCTTCGCCGTTGCGCGCGATGATTATCCGGCCTTCGGTTCCGTTGATCGCCACCAGCGGCGCGGCGCCGCTCGCCACCGAACACGACAACTGGACGTTGAAATTCGAGTAATCAACGCTCATTGCAAACGTGTCAGGAACTTCGCGGTCTTTCTGAATGAATATCCCGCCTGAGGCCGAAACATGTTCGGGAAACTGCCGGCCCGTGATCATCACAATCGGCGCCAGCGCGTGATAAAACAGGTCGGTCGCGATGCCGCCGGAATAGTCCCAGTATTTTCGCCAGCGGAAATATCGCTCGGCGCTGAAGCTTCGTTTCGGCGCAGGGCCTAAGAACGCCTTCCAGTCAATGTTCTTCTCGCTCGCGTCTTTGTCAATCTCATAATTCCACTCGCCGCCATCTTTGTTCGCGTTGCGCCCGTAACCGGCGGTGGCCCACACCAGTTTGCCGATCAGTCCATCCTCGATTGCCTTGCGCGCCTTGTGGAAATGATCGAACGACGTGTACTGGCTGCCGACTTGCAGGATGCGCTGATTCGATTTGACGGCTTCAGCAATCTCCCGCGCTTCTTCGATCGTGTAGGTGAAAGGTTTTTCCAGATAAACATCCTTGCCCGCCCGGAGCGCGGCCATCGCGTGCAGGTGATGCCAGTGATCGGGCGAGGCGATCACGACGGCGTCAATGTCCTTGCGCGCGCACAACTCGCGGTAATCGTGATGGACAGATTTCTCGTCAACGCTGGCGCGCTCGCGGGCCGCATTCTTGCGCTTCCCGTAAATGTCGCAAACGGCGGCGGGTTGAACATCGCCGCGCTCTTTCGCGCGCTTCACAATGTAATCAATGTGCGTGTTCATGCGCCCGCCGCACCCGACGAAGCCGACGTTGATGCGGTCGTTGGCGCCGATTACGCGGCCTCTGGCGAAAACGTAGCGGGCTTTCGATTGCGCTGTAGTCGTTTCAGATAAGACGGTCAGGGCGGCTGCGCCCGCGCCCGCCTGTTTAATGAAATCACGGCGCGATTTATTGTCAGGCATATTCGTTCTCCGAATGAATAACCGATTGCAAACCGATGGATTGTGTTGTGTTAAATCGGCGTGAATCATAGCCCAGGCGCCGCCGCCTGACCACCCCGGTCTTGACAGTTGGTGTGACCATTCGGATAATCCCCCCGTAGCCAACGAGGTTGATTCGTCAAACATGACCGGCCTTGCTTCCTGCGCAGGCTCCCTCAGTTGGCGCTCTTCATTGCTGGGAAGAAAAATCTTACCTGTAAAATCAGTTCTAAAAAAATCCGACGATCTTTTACTGATTCTTCAGTGAGCGATCCATTTTCGATTTCTGGTCGCCGCGTTTGCGGTGATCGTGAATCTACGACTGCGAAAGGCGTCCTGCGCCTGTCGCCCCTTAAAATAAAAGGAAGGATCAAATGAGTACCAGAATGAGAAGCTTGATTGCGAAGAGCTTCGGTTTGGGAGCGCTCGCAACAATGTTGTTGGCAATCTCGATCACTGGCTTCGCGCAATCCGACAACACTCAGATTTCGGGCTTCGTTAAAGACCAGGCTGGCGGCGTCATCGCCAGCGCCAAGGTCACGGTCAAGAGTGACACCAGAGCCTTTGAGCGTAACGGCGTCACGAATGCCGAAGGCTACTTCGTCATTACCCAACTGCCTCCGGGAACCTACACCATCACGGTCGAGGCCAGCGGCTTCAAGCAGTATCAGGAGACCGGTCGCAAGCTCGACCCCAATCTCCCTGCCAGCCTTGATGTGGCGCTGCAACCAGGCCAGGTGACCGAGACAGTGACTGTCACGGCGTCGGTCGCGCAGGTGCAATCCGAGTCCGCAACTGTCGGACGCCTGGTCGAAACCAAGCAGGTCGAGTACTTGCAACTCAACGGGCGCAACCCGCTCTTCCTGGCGCAGATCCGACCTGGTGTGCAAGGCGGCGCGCTCGGTGGTAACAGCTTCGGTCTGACGTCCGGCAATCTGAACATCAACGGCGGCCGCACTCAGGACGCCCTGATCACCTATGACGGCGCGGTCGGTATCCGCACCCGCTCGAACGGCATCTCAATCGGCACCGCTGACGTGGAAGCTACGCAGGAGGTGCAGATTCTGACAGCGAATTACAACGCGGAGTATGGACGCGCCTCGGGTGGTCAGATTCGTATCGTTACCCGCAGCGGCGGCCAGCAATTCCACGGCGTCTTCTACGAATACCTTCGCAACGCCGCCTTCAACGCCAACGAGTGGGGCCGCAACCGCAACACGCCGGCCAACCAGCCGTGCAGCGATGAACGCTTCGAGAAGGCTTCGCACTGCCGCCCGAATCCGTTCCGCTATAACCAGTTCGGCTACTCGTTGAGCGGCCCGGTGACTATCCCAGGCATCGGCTTCAACAAGAACCGCGACAAGCTCTTCTGGCTGTGGGGGCAGGAGTGGGTGCGCCAGCGCCGCACCGACAACACCACGCAGCGCGTGGCGACAGCCAAGATGCGTCAGGGCGATTTCAGCGAACTGGCTGATCCGAACAACCCGCTCCGCGTGGTTCGTTTCATCAAAGACCCGCTGCTGACCGGCAATTGCAACGCGACCGATCAGACCGCTTGTTTCAAAGATGGTGGAATCATCAACAAGATTCCTGCCAACCGGCTCAGCCAGAACGGTCTGGCCTTCTTGCGCGCGCAACCGGAGCCGATCCCGGGATTCTTCACCTCGACGGGGCAGAACTTCTTCCAGGATCGTCCGACCACTGACGATCAGCGCAAGGACACGGTCTCCGTGGACTTCTATCCGAACGAGCGGCACCAGATTAAATACCGTCTGGCGTTGTATCACTACGTTGGCGTGAGCGCGTTCCGCGGCGGCACCGATCGCGCGCCGCAGATCATTGATCGTCCGAACCAGACAACTTCGATCAACTGGACGTGGACGCTCTCGCCGACCTGGATCAGCGAGACTTTGATCGCGGGCAGCCGCGATCAGGTCTTCATCGCCGTTGATACTCGCGGTAACACCTATCAGCGCAGCAAGTACGGAATTAACTATCCGTACATCTTCCCGACGAAGGAAATCTTCGACAAAATCCCGACCATTGATGGCGTGGATCAATTCGTCACTCTCGATGGCGGGCCATATCCATCCAGCTCAACAGGACCGATCTATCAGTTCTCCAACAACTGGACGAACATTCGCGGCAACCACACGCTCAAGTTCGGCGGCTATTTCGAGCGCTCCGGACAGAACGACTTCGACCAGATCAACGTCTCCGGCACGCCGGGCGGCACCAACAACCAGAACGGCCGCTTCGTCTTCAGCAACGGAACGACGGGCGGCACGGGCGTGGCCATCGGCAACGTGGCAATCGGTCTGTTCGACACCTACGCCGAGATCGGCCAGCGTTCCTTCACTCCTTATCGCGGCCACATGTTCGAGTGGTTTGCGCAGGATTCGTGGAAGGCTACGCCGAAGTTGCGGCTGGAGTATGGGCTGCGTCACACCATCATCCAACCCTACTATAGTCTGTGGGGCAACATGGCTGTCTTCGATCCGGATCTCTATGATCCCAAGATCGCGGTGACGCAAAACCCCGCCAACGGCTTTATCACGGCGGGCGATCTGCGTTCGCGTTACAACGGCCTGGTTATCCCAGGTGACGGTTGGCCGGCTGCGGCGTCAGGGCCGGGACGCGTTGGCATCGCTCAAACGGGCGAGTTCAACTTCCTGTTCCGTGGCGCGCCGGCTGAGTTCTCGAAGATTCACAAGAACAACTTCCAGCCACGCGTGGGCATCGCCTATGCGTTCAACGAGAAGAACGTTATCCGCGCAGGCGCGGGCCGCTTTTACACGCGCCTGGGCGTGAGCGACTCGGTTTTCCTGGGTGGCAACCCGCCGTTCCAGCCGACGGTTTCGATTACGCGCGGAAGCGTGGATAACCCCGGCGGTACGGGCGGCAACGCCTTCCCGCTGGTCGTCACCACACAGGACAAGATCTTCAAGAATCCGGAGGCCTGGACCTGGAACGTGACCTTCGAGCGCGAGATCGGCTTCAGCACGCTGGTCGAAGTCGGCTACGTAGGCCGTCGCGGGCTGCACGGCCAGCGCGAACGCAACATCAACCAGCTTCCGGTCGGTACCTGCCCGGCCAATCAGCCAGGCTTCACCGGCGGCTGCCCGCTGATCAATCCTGCCAATGCCGCGCAGGGCCGCTTCAATGCCGACGCGCTGCGTCCGTTCAAAGGCTTCGGCATTATCCGACTGACCAACAACGACGCCAACTCGCTTTACAACGGGTTGCAGGTCAGCGCCAATCGCCGCTTCACCGGCGGACTACTGTTCGGGGCGGCTTATACGCTCTCGAAGTCTTCGGACGACGGATCGGCGCAACGCGACGTGGTGCCGAACGCGTTCGACGTCCACAATCTCTGGGGGCCTTCAACCTTTGACCGCCGCCACGTTCTGGTGCTGAACGCCGTCTACCAGTTGCCGTTCTTTAAAGACAAGTCGAAGCTGTCGGGCAAACTGCTCGGCGGATGGACAGTCAGCGCCATCTCGCAGTTCCAGACCGGCAACCCCATCAGCATCGCGTCGGGCGATGATTTCGCTGGCGTCGGTCCGGGCAGCGGCCCGCAGTTGTGGATCGTCAATGGCGATCCACAACTTGATGGGGGTGATAAGAAGTTCGCGATCAATGCGACTGATCCGAACTATTGGTTCCGGGTGAATCAGCCAGGCAAGACCTGCGCGTTGGGTTCGAGCGTGGCCTATGACCCGGCCAACTGCATCTTTAGCAGACCGACGCCGGGAACAATCTCGAGCCAGCGGTCACGTGGCATTCTCTACAATCCTGGTTTCCAGAATCACAACCTGACTTTGGTGAAGGATTTCTCCATCACCGAAAGCCACCGCATTCAGTTCCGCGCTGAAGCGTACAACTGGCTGAACCATCCGAACTGGAATGGCGCGGATACCAACCCGACCAGTTCGACTTTCGGCAAGGTCACCAGCAAGGGCGGTAACCGCGAGCTTCAGTTCGCGCTCCGCTATCAGTTCTAGTCAATCGCCGACTGGAAAATACCTAAGCCCGCCTGGCCATTTGGCCCGGCGGGCTTTTTTGTTTCAAAGAAGATGATCATTGGGGACCTTCAAGCGAGTTTGAATTATTTCCATTCTCGCGCCATCAGCGCCAGACTGAAACCAATTCCCTTTATACCTCGATAAGCTGTGAAGCCTGTCTCCGCGTGGCTTCTGCGCTTCATACCGGCTTCAAGGCGCTCAATCTCCTTGAACTTCTGACATCATCATTCCAATTGCGGTAAGCCTGCTTCAGTCATACCGTACCAACTAACGTTCAAATCCGAAAATCTGAATCGGAATCTGGATTTCCGGACTTTATCTGGAATTCATCGGCTCTCAGCGCCTGATTCAGACCAGCTTTTTGAAGCCGATTGCGCTGTTGTTCGCTGGAATGGTAGTTGCACAACAAGCTACGGAACTTGGAAATAATCATTTGGATTTGTTTCTAAAACGATCCGCTAACCGCCCGTAATAATCAAAATTATCATCGGGTTATATAGCTATCCTCTAAGTTGGTTAGCGGGGCGACCAAACCAGTATCAAGAGCACGAGCGTCAATTTCGAATCGGCTCACGCGAGCCGGTTTAGGCCTTCGTGTGTCTTGTGGAGATGAGTTTCACCATCAGCGGAGCGGGGATGCGGGCGACGCGGGTTTTAGTCAATCACTGTTTCCGCCGGCTGATTATCAAACTGCCATTTGAGCTTCACAGTCTGCCGCAGTACCTGGGCTGTGTTACCAACTCAAAAATAAAAGGAAAGGAAGCTTACCATATGAGACAAAGATCATTGGTCAATACGCTTAAAAATACATTGAGCCTGGTATGTTGTACCATCGCGCTCGTGATAGCTGCGCCGCTGGCGTACTCCCAGGAAAACACGGGGAGCATCCAGGGTGTGGTTAAAGATCAAACCGGCGCCGCGATTCCGGGCGCAAAAGTCACGGCCACCAGTTCCGCGCTGGTGCGTCCACTGGAGGTGATGACCGACAGCGCCGGGGCCTATACCTTCCCCAGACTCCCGGTCGGAGCTTATTCCATCACCGTCACCCTTACCGGTTTCAAGACCGTCAAGAAGGAAGATATCGCCGTGCAACTAGGCAGAGAGCTAACGCTTGAAATCGCGATGCCGGCGGGCGACGTGGCCGAACAGGTCAACATCACCGCCTCGTCCGAAGCGTTGGACATCACGTCCAGCCGCACCGCAACCAACCTGTCCGAGAAATTCATTGACAACACTCCGAGGGGCCGCAATTTCCACTCGATTCTGAAGGCCGCGCCCGGCGTGCGTCCGGAACCGAAGGGCGGCAATGAAGGCGTCGGCGGCATTCAGGTGGACGGCGCGAGCGGCGCTGAGAATGCCTTCGTTCTTGACGGCGTCGAAGTGACCGATGTTCGCAAGGGCCAACTGCGCCGCGCCGATTCGATCCCCTTCGAGTTCATCCGCGAGGTGCAGGTCAAGAGCGGCGGCTTCGAGGCCGAGTACGGCGGGGCGACGGGCGGCGTGGTCAACGTCGTGACCAAGAGCGGCACGAACGCTTTTCACGGCGAAGGAGCTTTCCTCTTCACCAACTCCGGGCTGAACTCAAACACGCGCGGCTATTGGCAACCCGGCGTGAGAGACGCGAACAAGGCCGAATTCTTTCGCCAGAACGAAGACGATTACCGGGCGTTCTACCCCGGCTTCTCGCTGGGCGGCCCGATTCTCAAAGACCGCCTGCATTTCTTCACCAGCTACTTCCCGGAATTGATCCGCACCGAGCGCACAATCAATTTTGTGGATAACAATTCAGCGCCGATCTCCACCAAGACTTTCACCCAAAACGTGAAGCGTCATTACGGCATTGGGCGGCTTGATTATGCGCCGACCCAGAAGCTTCAGATCAACACTTCGTATATCTGGACGCCGACCAAGGTCAACGGCCTGCTGCCGGTGGCCGATGGCCGAGTCGCCGCGCCGTCCAATGATCTTTCGGTTGGTGGCGGCTATACGCCTTCATCAGCTTACACGGCGGCGGTCACCTACACGCCGACCTCCAAACTGGTCCTGAGCGCCCGCTACGGGTACAAATACCTTAACGACAAAGGCTCGACGCTGAACAACAACTACACGGCGACGCTCGGCAGCTACGGCTTGCCAGCCGGGCCTTACCTCATTTACAGAACGCCGAGCAGTTCGCAAACCAATCCGCCGGTACCGTCGGCGCTTGCCGGCAACACCAATTTCACGAACATCAGCAGCACGTTTGCGACGCTGCGTGACATCACGACGCGTCACAACGTCTATCTGGACGGCACCTACATCGCCCGCGTGTTCGGCCAGCAACACACTCTCAAAGGCGGCTACGCGCTCAACCGTTTGTCGAACGACGTGGAAGACGATTTCCTCAACGGCCAGTTCGATGTCTTCTGGGGCGAGGCTTTCACGCGCGGTAGCACGGTCAACCAGCGCGGCGCCTATGGCTATTACGTCTGGCAGGACGGCGTTCGTCACAACGCCAACGTCAACAGCCGCAACCAGGGCTTCTATATCCAGGACGCCTGGCAGCTTAGCCCGCGTATGAACCTCAACCTCGGCGTCCGCTTCGAAAACGAATTCCTTCCGCCTTACACGAAGAGCTATCTCGGCGCGAAAGTGCAAAACCCGATCAGCTTTGGTTGGGGCGACAAGATCGCGCCGCGTCTCGGTTTTGCGTGGGACGTGCTGGGCACTGGCAAATGGAAAGTGAGCGCGAGCTATGGTCATTACTTCGACGTGATGAAATACGAGATCGCTCGCGGCTCGTTCGGCGGCGATTACTGGGTCAGCCACGTCTACAAGCTGGACGATCCAAACAAGCTCGCTTCGCTGTCGAAAACAGCCCCGAACGCGGCAGGCTCGCTCATCACGGAGTATGACAACCGCACGCTGGAGATTGACAGTCAGGGGCGATTGCTGTCCGTTGATCCGGGCATGAAACCGTACGAGCAGCGCGAATTCACCGTTACCTCGACGCACCAGTTCGCCTCGAATCTGGTTTTCTCGGCGCGTTACACCCGCAAGCGGTTGATGCGCGCGCTTGAGGACATCGGTGTGCTCGACGCGGGGGACAACGAGGTCTACATCACCGGCAACCCCGGCTTCGGGTTGCGCGACCGGAGCATCAACACCTTGAGCGGTCAGACGATCAATCTCAAGGAAGGGCAATACCTGGTGCCACGCGCCAAGCGTCAGTACGACGGGCTTGAGTTCCGTCTTGACGGGCGCTTCAACGAAGGTTTCGCACGCAATCTCAGCTACTTCGTCTCGTACACTTACAGCCGGCTTTACGGCAACTACGCCGGCCTGGCCAACTCGGACGAGAACGGGCGTTCCGACCCGGGAGCCTCGCGCGCGTTCGACTTGCCGTATGGCAATTTCGATTCGAAGGGCAACAACGTTTACGGGCCGCTCGGCACCGACCGACCGCATTCGTTCACGTTCTTTGGCAATTACGACCTGAGGTCGAAGCTGGGCGTAACGAACTTCTCGCTCTCGCAGGTGGCTTACAGCGGCACGCCGCTCACCTCCGAAGCGACAGTCACCGTCCCGGTCTTTTACAACGGTCGTGGCGATCTTGGCCGCACTGACGTCTTCACGCAGACCGACATTTTGATCAGCCATACGATCAACTTGACGGAGCGCGTGAAAGTCAAACTCGACATGAACGTTCAGAACCTGTTCAATCAGGCGGCGGTGATGAACGTTCGCAGCCGTTTGAACCGCAATGGCAACGCCGTCATTTCGGATCAGCAATTCTTCAGCGGCTTCGACGTGAGCCAATACTTCTTCCAGCCGGGCACGCTCGGTCCCGACGGGAAGCCGAGGACGACGAACCTTCTTGATCCGACCTATGGGTTGCCGGGTACCCGCCGCTCCGGCCTCACACCTGAAGGCTCGAACGCTTATCAGGGAATTCGTGAACTCCGGTTCGGATTCCGAGTCATCTTCTAACCCAGTCCACTTCGGAAACGGAGTGATGGAAAATCAAAGGGCTGCCAACTCCGCAGAGATGGCAGCCCTTTTGAATTCCCGCCGAGTCAGGCAATCAGTTCTTCGCCTTCTCTTTCGCCTTCAGATTATCAATAGCCGCCTTGATCTTTGCTCGGTCAATGCCTTTTCCTTCCTTGAGGTAAATCTCCAGTTCTTTCACCGCCTCGGAATACTTGCCCTGCTTGTTGTAGATCGAGGCCAGATAGAAATGCACGTCAACCGCCTGATCGCCGCCCAATTCGATTGCCTTCTTGAGCGCGGCCACTGCCTGATCGTATTCGCGGTTGTTGCCGTAAGCCTGGCCGAGCATGATCTGGGTATTGACGTTCGCCGGGTCTTCGACAGCGGCTTTCTTCAACCACTCGATGGCTTCGGACAGACGGTTCAGCTTCACATTGGCGACGCCGAGCGCGTAAAGGCTCTTCGACGACCTGCCGTTGACCCCCACAGCGTGCGCCAGAAGCGGCAGCGCGTCGGCGAATTGCCCGCGCTTGACGTATTCAGTCCCGAGCAACTCAAGGGCCTGGAAGTAATCGGGGAAAATTTCAATCGCCTTCTTGAGCGCCGCGCCGGCCTGCTCGAATTTGCCATCGCTGAGGTAACCGGCCCCGCGTTCAAACTCAACGCGAGCGGCGTCAGGGATCGTTTGAGTGAAAACAATCTCGCGCACTGGCGATTCACTCTTCTTTCGCTTGAGCGTGAAATCGAGCATGTAAGGCTCTTCGGCCCCGCCGCCTCTGCCGGAGATTGACTGGAACTCGACTCGCTGAACCTGTTCTTCGTAAGGCGTCCCGACAGGTTCGACGCGAACTAGGTAGACGCCCTGACGCAACCCTCTGAACTGGAACCGTCCCGAAGAATCAACAAAGACCGTTCGGATCGAGTGGTAATTTTCATCGAGCAGAGAGACGCGAATGGATGTCACTCTCTGTCCGTCGGTGTCTCGCACACTGCCGATCACGGCGAAAGCGCTTTGGAATGGGAAGACGTAAAGGATCAAGCTAAACAACAGAATGGGAATCGTCATAGCCAGCGCTCCTCTCAACGCTTCAAGGAAGAAGTAAAACTTTGCCGGTTGTCTTCCTGCCTTCAAGTTGCCGGTGCGCCTCGGCGGCGTCGCGCAGCGGGAATGTCTTCTCGATTCGCAACTTCAATTCGCCAGATTTGATCCAGTTGAACAGATCGCCCGCGCGCCAGAGCAATTCTTCGCGCGTCGCGGCGTATTGCGCCAGACTCGGCCTGGTCAAAAACAGCGATCCTTTTTGCGCGAGCAGCGCCGGGTCGAACGATGCGACAGGGCCGCTCGATTGGCCGAAGAGCGCCATCATCCCGCGCGGCGCGAGCGACGACAGGCTCTTGAGAAAAGTGTCTTTGCCGACCGAATCGTAAACCACCTGCGCGCCTTTCCCTCCCGTCAAGCGACGCGTTTCCTGCTCAAAATCCTGTTGAGTGTAAAGAATGATTTCATCGGCTCCGGCTTCGCGCGCAAGATCAGCTTTGGCTTCGGTCGAAACTGTGCCGATGGCGCGCGCGCCGATGCGCTTGACCATCTGGATCAGCAACAAGCCCACGCCGCCCGCAGCCGCATGGATCAACGCTGTTTCGCCGGCTTTCAGCGGATAAACAGAAGTCGTCAGGTAATGCGCCGTCATGCCTTGCAACATAGCGGCTGCGGCTTGCTCGGCGCTCACGCCTTCCGGAACTTTGACCAGTTTCCACGCGGGCACGGCGGCGTATTCGGCATAGGCGCCCGGCTGCATCGCGTAAGCCACGCGGTCACCGGCCGAGACTTCGGTCACGCCGGGAGCGACGGCTTCAACAACACCGGCGGCTTCCATTCCGGGAATGAACGGACGCGGCTGCGGATAAAGGCCCGTGCGGTGATAAACGTCAATGAAGTTCAGGCCGATGGCATCGAGCTTGACCAGGGCTTCGCCGGATTTCGGCGCGGGTTTTTCCCACCCACGATAGACGAGCGCTTCAGGCCCGCCACAATTTTCAATGATGATTGCTTTCATATTCACTCCGAAGCGTTGATGAGTTTTGAAAGGGATGCGGTGTCAGGCGGGATTCTACTTCGCGCGCTGGCCGATGGCCAGAAATCGGGCAAATAATGAATGGCGCGGAGATGGGCTTGGAAGCGAGGATCTCCCAGGCCCATGGCTTTTGCAAAGTCTGTTGTGGTAACCAAAACCTACGACCGACCGCCTCATACCTAAAAACTTTTCCTCCGAACCATCACTTGATAAAGCCCTCGAAGGAAAAATTTATAGGTTTTAGATTTTAGGTCTTGGGCTTTAGGTTCTCCCTGACGACTTTGCAAAAGCCCTGCTCCCAGGCTCGCGCTTATTGCTGATAACCTTCCATCGTTGATCTGATTGCGTGCGCATGCGCCGGATCAACCATTCGCTGCTTTTACCTCACCCTCCGTGTCTGTCGAACCGGAGGATGCGGTCTTCTTGCGAATATACAAACCGTCGAACGCTGTGCTCCAGGTCTTGCCGTCGTCCTGCGACGATTCCCAAAGCTGGCGCACGCGCCCGCCTTCGAGCGGGAAGAAGCTGAGTTTATTGATTATCTTGCCGCCGTTCGGGCCTGGCTTTTCGCCGACCAGCCGCATTGCGCCATCCTTGAACTCGCCGTACAACTCAAGCACGTTGCCTGTGCTGTCCACCCACGTCTGCTGCCATTTGCCTTTGGCGGCGTTGTAGATGTTGAAGCTCTTGCCGGTCATCCCGCGCGCGCCCGTCCAGTTTTCGAAGATGACGCAATCGCCGAGGATCAGTTGCACGCTGCTTGTTCCGGCTTGCTGGCCGCCCGCTTGCACGTCCCATTCGCCTATCCAGAAATCGAACTGACGATATTCGGGCCGCGCCGCGCAGGGCTTGGCGGGCGGTTTTGTATTCGATTGCGCGAAGACACCGGCTACAAAACAAAGCGCAGCGAGAAGCGCAAGGCAGATTTTTTTCAACAAAAGGTAAGACACGGTTTTCATCTCCTTTGTGTTGGCTTGGAAGTTTCCGCAGTGGAGAGCGCGATTGTAATCGCGCAAGATGAAAGTGTCTTCAACCGGGTGTAAAAAAAGGTAAAACAATCACGTC
>WBZO01004241.1_pt1 | contig 15633 bp, 20 predicted proteins | sample 5204261 | NCBI WGS metagenome assembly WBZO01 (sample SAMN12412400, study PRJNA552823) | activated sludge metagenome | isolation source: activated sludge from anammox sidestream of wastewater treatment plant... | place: USA: North Carolina | collected 2017-09 | reverse complement strand
AAGGAATAGCTGCGAACAGATTGGGGAGTTGGTGCCCCCGACACGAATTGAACGTGCGACCCGCGGTTTAGGAAACCACAGGTCTCTGTTTTTGTCCCGCTAGGCAATCTCCGCGCCAGATTCCTGTTTGTCCTCTCTGTGAGCGGGTTTTGTGCGTTTTGAGTGGGTTGAACGGGTCCGGCTGGATCCGGGGTGATCCGCAGTCTTCTGTGAAGTTGGTGAACAGTTGGTGAACACTTTTTCTGGTGGTGCTGTCGGCTGAATCGGAGCGCCGTGCTCTCTCTGGTGGTGTTCGATGAGGCGCCTGCCTGCTTCGATGAGGTCTTCCTTTTTGACGATATGGTAGCGACGATAGACGGAGTCCGTCTTGTGCCCACTGATCGCCATCGCGACTTTTCGTGGGATCCCGGCGTCCTCCATGTTTGACACAGCGGTGCGTCGAAAGTCGTGCACGAGTGCTCCTCGATATTTCCGATTGCCGACCCATTTCCCGTCCGGGTTCTCCCAGTGCCCCAGTCCAGCCTTGACGCAGGCTGTTCTCCATGCGGTCTTGATCGCCTTAATCGGACGGCCTTGGTAGTGACAGACGGTAGGGCAGTCAGGATACTTCTTCTCCGTGAACGTATGCCAGTCGCGGAGAACCTCGTAGAGATCGCCAGGAAACACGGCGGCGCGCTGTTCAGAGGTCTTGGTGTCGATGGCTTCGAGCCGGATTTCTACCATCCGTTTCGTATGGTGAAAGCGGACTTGTGACCACTTCAGCGAATGCGTCTCGCCGGACCTGGTCCCAATCCAGTACTCGATGGTGACGGGAATACGCGCGTGCGGTGGAAGAAGCGCCCTCACTGTGACAAATTCCTGCCAGGTTTGTGTGCCGCTCCGTGGAGGGGCTTCCTTGAGGGCCTTCCATTCTGGAATATCGTTCGCTTTTCCGCGTTCTTTCGCAATTCGATAGCCTCGCAGCAAGAACGACATCCGACGGTTGACGCGTCCAGCCGATAAGCCTCCCCCTCGCCACTCCTTCGCCCACACCATGAGCTGATTCGTATCGATCGTATCGGCACGGCGTTTCCCCGCGAGCGCGTCCCAGAATGTATAAAATGTCCGCGCTCCTCGCTGGTCTTTGTAGTTGTTGTTGGCGTAGTCATCGACCACGAGTTGAGCCAGTTCCGAGACCGTGGTGTTATGTTCCACGCGGATCCCGTAGGTGCCGCCGTAGAACTCCTCGCGCATTTTCTGGAGGACTTTTTCGGCCGTCTCGCGCGTTCCGTGCACGACGCGCCGGATATTCTTTCCACCTCGACCCTGGTGCCAGGTGACTAACTGCTTCTTGGGGCCAATATTCTCAATGCGGCCGCCTCGATGCGCGGTCGGTGCGACGTGTCTTGTCTTTTTCTCCATTGTGTCGTTCCTCGTAGAAGAGTGGCCCGGCGGCATCGATCACCGCCGGACCGTGACCGTCTCTTAGCGGCGACGCCGCCGCGCAGGGGCGGCATCGTAGCACACCGTTCTCGATCTCTCCCACTCCTCGACATCGCTAAGGCGGATCCGCCACCGCGATTTCGGGCCGTCGCTCATTTTGATTGCCGGAATACCACTCGGCTGGCGTAGCACGGCTCGCCGAAGATGGTCCGCGGTAATCCCAAGACGATCGGCAAGTTGGGATGCGGTGAGATGTTGAACCGAGACGGACGACTGTTGAGGCATGGCGCCTCCTTTCCTGAGAGAGGTGGGACAATGAAGCCCGTCGGGTGACTGTGGTTCCTCCGGCGAGAAGGGACGACGCCGTCATCCGCAACGAGCGATGAGCTGATTAAGTGTAGCAGGAGAGAACGGGGAGCAACGGCCACTAGTGATGACGAGATTGCGCCTGGTACGGGGTTCGCAATCTCAGGAGAACTTCGACTGACGATCCGCAAGCCTGCCAATATAAGATCCAAGTTTAAACCCGTGAATCAGTCCCGACTGGTTCCGATCCCTTGGACCGCGGCTAACGTCACTCGCTAGTCTACTTCCCTTTTACATTGCGTCGTTTTCGGGGGGAGGCGTCAGGCCCCATGAGCGAGATGGGCCGATCGCACAAGCCTTATGCGCTGCTCCACATACATCTCGTTTATGTGTCACTCGACATAATATAATTATATGCGCCAATTAACATATTGTCATTTTATTGGCTTTGGAGCATACTAATTCTGAGGGGATCAAGGTATGACCATAAAAGACCTGGCACGAGATCCAAGGCAGATCGGAAATCTGGTGCGCCGCGCCAGGAAGAGGGAGGGCCTCAGCCAGGCTGAACTTGGCGATAAGGCTGGCCTTCGACAGGAGACCATTTCTCTGATCGAGACGGGTCATCCGGCTGCGAAACTGCAGACCATCCTGAGCGTGCTGGCGGCGCTCGATCTCGAGCTTCGGATCGTGCCGCGGTCGAAGGCGGGGGCTGCCGATATTGAGGAGATCTTCTGATGCCGCGCCGCCGCACCAATGCGCCATTGCGCGTGCTGCTGAATAACCGGCCGGTGGGTTGGCTCAACAAGGCAGCCACGGGCGCCATCGACTTCCGGTACGAACCCACATGGCTTGAGTGGGAGCATGCGATGCCGGTGTCGCTGTCGCTTCCTTTGCGAGAGGATGCGTACAGAGGGGCGACAGTCGCGGCGGTCTTCGACAATCTGCTGCCGGATTCCGATACGCTCCGCCGGCGCGTCGCCGAAAGGGTGGGGGCGGGCGGAACAGATTTCTACAGCCTGCTGGAGGCTATTGGGCGTGATTGCGTGGGCGCGCTGCAATTTATTGGCGAAGACGATGCATCCAATGAGGGCGATCGCGGCGCAATCACCGGTGAGCCGGTTCACGATTCGGCGATAGAGAAACTTCTGCAGGGGCTGTCGCAAGCGCCGTTGGGCCTCAGCCGCGAGGACGACTTTCGGATCTCCGTGGCCGGCGCACAGGAAAAGACCGCGCTGCTCCGGTACAAGGGGCGGTGGTGGAAGCCTTCGGGCACCACGCCGACCACCCATATTCTCAAAAAGCAGATCGGCCGCCTTCCGGACGGCATTGATCTGTCCAATAGTGTCGAGAATGAATATTACTGCCTGAAGCTTGCTGCGGCGTTTGGACTACCAGTCAACAAGGCGGAGATCCATGACTTCAATGAGACCCGGGCGTTGGTCGTCGAACGGTTCGACCGGCGGTGGACCGCGGACAAGCGCCTGTTGCGCATGCCCCAGGAGGATTTCTGCCAGGCGCTTTCGGTGCCACCGACGAGAAAGTATCAGAGTGAAGGCGGGCCGGGACTGGTACAGATTCTTGATCTGCTGAAAGGCAGCGACAATCCGGCTGCGGATCGGCAGACCGTGTTCAAGGCGCAACTGTTCTTCTGGCTGATCGGGGCGACGGACGGACACGCGAAGAATTTCAGCATCTTCCTCGGTCCCGGCGGCAGCTATTGCCTGACGCCGCTCTATGATGTGCTGACCGCCCAACCCAGCCTTGATGCGGGACAGGTGCAGCGCAAGCAGATGAAGCTCTCCATGTCGGTCGGCACGAACCGTCACTACCGGATTGGCGAAATCCAGCGCCGGCACTTCGTGCAAACTGCGATAGCGGCCGGACTCCCGAAATCGGCAATTGCCGCGGCTCTCGAAGAGGTCGCAGAGAGGGCGAAGAAGGCGCTCCAAACAGTTGAGGCGGGCCTGCCGAAGGATTTCCCGGCCGCTCTTCACACATCCGTGAGCAAAGGCGTCGAGGAGCGCCTCGACGTGCTTGCCGCTGGACAGAGCAGGGAAGAGAAGCCGAGCATGACTGATCCGCCTGAAGAGTGCCCAAAGCGATGAAAATTGTGGAAGCCGGATTCAGCGGAATACGCATGGGGCATTCCGAATCACAAACTAGCGATGATCTCGTCGTGCTGACGCTCGATACGGCCTCGGCGTGGATGCGGTGGCTTACCGGTTTTTATGTCCTCTTTCTCGCTAACTTTGAGATCGCTTTTCATTTCTTCCTCGAACATTCTGGGCAACCGTCCCAGTCGAACCCCGTCTCGTATGCCGCGCCAGACCTCATGGGTCTCGCTCAGAATGCGGCTGCGAAGGCTGTGACTGTTGCCGATGTGGGGGACCAACTCAATCCGTTTGTCCTCGCCAGGCTCATTCGGAGGAGAGTGGATATGATCGGAGGCCTGGCAGCGGCCAGATCGGACTCGCGCCTGTCAGTTTACATCGGACGAGTATCAACAGTTCTTGGCCGCGTACCACATTACCTGCAGCATGAGTGCGGTGGGTAGCTGTGTCGACAACGCCGCAGCCGAAAGTTTCGGCTATCCGGATTAATGTGTAGAAACACTTTCAAGTAAGGTCCTTGCTAAACAAATCAGCTCATGTGGAAATGTCGACACCGACGAAGATCTGACAGCTTCGCTGACCACTCTTCTTATGAGGTTGTCCGTCCGGCCATCCATCCGTTCACTACATGTATTCACGAAGTGTGGAGACTGTCTGCGTCAGACCCTGTCGTTCAAGGGTTTCCAAGTACTCATCTACAGTTTTGGGAGGGTTTTTCAAACTCTGGCGATGTCTCTGTGCCGCGGCCACCACCGCGCCAGGGGCGAGATCGAGAAGGTGAAGAATGAATTCATCGGGGTGCTGAGCGTCAATGCCGAGTGGGTTGACGACATCAGCAGGAAAGTCCTGCACGTTCATGGTCACGATGACATCGGCACGGGCGCGAATAGCGGCGGCGATCACATGCCTATCATCTGGGTCGGGAACTTGTAGGCTTGGGATGAGATCCTCATAGCCCGTCACGATCGCATCGGCAGCATGCTTGTTCATCAACATGCGCGTGCGTTCCAGTTGATCGCGCGTAAGATCGGACCGATTTTTAAGCAGATTGGAGATCCATTCTTCGTGGATGTCGGCTGACCACTTCGCCTGGAACAGCCCTGTGAGGGCCAAATGCATCAGGAGATTCCTGAGCGCTGCCTGATAGAGCACATTGGCATCATACAAGGCAGTACAGGCCGCCACGGCTTTAGAGCCCCAGTTCCTGATCGTAGGCTGCCAGCTCGTCGAGAGCGGCCCGTCTATCGGCATCGGACCGGCGCTTGTACTTCATCACACTCTCAAATCGGACGCGTCGATGTGTGCCCACCTTGCGGAAGTCGATCTTGCCTTCATCGAGCAGTTGGATCAGGAACGGCCGCGAGACATTCAGCATGTCGGCGGCTTCCTGAGTGGTGAGTTCAGCGTGGACGGGAATCAGTGTCACGGTATTCCCGCGCGCCATTTCCTCCAGTATACGAACCAGCATGCGCGCGGCCGCAGCCGGAATCTTGACGGGGTCTTTTTCCGAGCCATCAAGGAGGCGAAGCTGAAGCGGCGCTCCCGCCTGCATGCGCGACGCGAGCACCCGGCTTGTTTCCTTGGCCAGAATCGCGTCAGCTTCGGAGGGAAGCGTTGGGGCCAATGGTGCGTGAGCCATATTGCCTCTCCTTTCGTAAAGCCTGGACCAACACTACCACGCAATCGAAGCATGTGCAATCAATCGCAACAGTCGAATTGCAGGGACAAACACCCAGGCTTACAGCGAATTCGGTGGCTGGTTTGACGAGAATAGGTAATCACGAGACATGAATTCCCCCATTTTCCCACAAATTAATCCGATGTATAGATTGAGTCGACTCGAGTGGGTTTCTACATGTCAATCCGAAAAGTCAAAGTTTCTTTGGGGGCTGAAACATGAGCGCATCAACCGCCGGCAGTATCGGACCAGAGCGGAGGCGCAAGCGGATCTCTTTGATTACATCGAACACTGGCGCAATCCCCGCCAGCGACGGCGACTGGCGTTTCAGCAAGAGGGAGAGAAACTCTTAACCCAAGTGTCCGTGGAAACGGGGTAGAATCCCTACGTCAGAGCTAGCCTTTGGCAAAGATGTCATGCTTAAAAAGCACGGGAGTGAGATGGAGAGCCGTAGTAAAGCCATGAGAAAAGGTCAGAGCGTACAGAGCATCAATGCCAGCATGGGACCCGCACCCACGGATATACAGACAATCTCTGCCCTTCCGAGAGGCTTTCCGGCTCTCGTGCAATGCCTCAGGTTGTATGTCGCTGCGCACCCAGAGAAATTTCGGCACGAAATCCGGCAAGAAGGCCAACGACGTATCTGCCTTATCACGGTACCTGTTAAGGGGAAGAAGTGATCATGTATAACTTAAGAATTCATCTGACAGACAGCGAGTCCTCACCGGGTTTAGGCCGCTAACATCGCTCGAACCAAGGCTGAGGATATTCCGGGCCTGATGCTGCTTTGCCAAAATGGTGATGAGGCAAAGGGATGGAGAGGGCTTCTTTTCTGGTGGCCGGTAATTATGACGCCTCGGTCTGGTATCATGACTATTTTCTCAACTCCCGAACCCGTGGCTGCAACTGCGCCGACAAGAGCTTTACCGACAGAGGAGTCGCCGGAATAGCACCTTTCCATAAGGTTATAGCTGCAGAATGTATTTTCTAGAGCAACTAATGAGCTCTCTGAAGTCGGTGCTGTTCCATCGTGCATCTTCGACTGATGATGAATACTATGAGTACCTTGACGATCTGCTTTTCTATGACGATATTCGTCGGCGTGAAAATCAAATACCAGTTCTGGGAGCCTCGTTATGCTACCCGTCATTGATATTGATCGAAAACGCTATTCGGGAAGCCGCTCCTCTTTGCAATAGTCGACTGCGACATCCTTAGGATCTCTGCCTTTGATGAAGAAAATAAAGCTGAAGAAAGGAACAAGGGAGTGGCTGCGGTGGAAGCAAAGAGACATTGGCGAATCACTGCCTCCAACGCCCGAACGCCCGACCGTCTTAGCGGGCGATATGTGGGCACATATGGACTTCGGCAATCCAAACGAGCGTTACCAGAAGTTCTTATCGCAGGGAAGGTCAAGGTTTTCCCGGCTGTTAGACAGCTTGATGCTTTACGAGACCGTTTGGGTGCCAACACAAGATTTTATGTCGGCAACTATTCTGGTCGGGGTGTTAGGCGATAAGGCTGTCCTTGAGATGTTAGAAGCGGGCGACATTAAATTCGTTCGCGTCAAAGGAGCGCTGGCATATATTGGGAACGGAGGCGGATTGCAATCCTTTAAGATCTTAGAGCGAAACAACGAGGTCCATCCTCCATTTGGGACGAATGAAGAAGCATTAGAGTGGGCATTAGGTGGACTAACCGTGAAGCCGGATAGTCTTCTGTATAAGCTTATACTTGATAACACTATAACTGTAGACATGGCGAAGCTTAATGATGTGATGAAGCACGAGACCTACACGGATATCCTGAAAAGCAATCACCTTAGAGAGGCCTTTGCTGTTAGGAATAAAAATCTAGATCGCCTGGCTGGCATTGGACCCGACCAAGTTCGGATGGCCGAGTCACTTGACCCGTCAGTATTTGGGGATGAGATCGATACAGTCTTACGGATTTCGAGAGCCAACCTTGAATTGTACCTTGCATCTCACTGTGCTTGCATGGATTCCACAACCGGGACTCCAATTGGCCATGTGTTAAAGGGGAAGATGGAGCGTGTCAGAAGTGAGCAGGCACCATTCGACGCCTATGCTCAGCTTAAGGAGCTTTCCGACATTCCGGACTTCACGACCTATGTCCTAGACGCGCAGCCAGAACTTCGCCATTTTAGAATCGCCGACATCCTTCGCCCAAAGCATAGTCGTGATGGAGCGGACTTTCGAACATGGTTCCATAAGAACTGTCGGGACGGCGGCGCCGACGTGGCTAAACGCTATGTGGATCTGCTCCATACCACTGAATTCGCAAATACCATGACCGGCAAGACGCTTCGTTTCCTATCCACGACAGCAATGGGTTTCATCGGTCCTGTTGCAGGAGTTTTAGCAGGAGCGCTTGACACCTTTTTTGGTGATTATCTTCGAAAGGCAAGTGCAAAGTTCTTCATCCAGGACATTCGCCAGATACAATAGGAGTCTAACTCGGTCCGAGCAGCGATTCTAATAGCTTGACCTACCCCCGTTTATTAGACCAAAGCGGAGGAAGGTAACTCCTGCGTCAGGTGGGCCCTGGTTTGATAGTGAGTAATGAACTCCTGGGGTGTCACATCCCCAATCGCGCTGTGCGTCCGCTCTTCATTGTATTCCCGCCGCCACGCTTCAATCACGAGCTACGCTTCCTGTAACATCACAAGCCAGGTCTCGGCCTCATCCCGAAAACTTTCAGGATAAGGATGGGCATAGGGGCTGGAACTCTGTCTACTAATAGGCAAATCGGTTCAGGCCTGTCCCGGCCAGTTAGAATCCCTCCCTTTTGACTTAAGGACATTCTTCCAGCAATTTAAGAACTCTGTAGCCCAGAAAGGAGTTCGTGCTGTACTAAAGCAGAATTTTCCATTACTACATCCGCTCCTGCTATCCCTGGTCTCCACGCTCGCGTGAATCGCCAGAAGTGCGTCTCCGCTGGCGCCCCATTCCTCCGCCGCCGTCTCCGCCGCCTCCTCATGCTGTCAATCAATGGGAGGTGAGTAATGGCACATTGGAATCGGATGCCGCCGCCAGAGGCGGACTATCCACACTGTAGCGTGTTGGGCGTGGTGTCGGACGGAAAGGGCCGGATCTATCTCCAGATCGTCTGTAAGTCGTGTCCCCCGGACCGCGCGACGGTCAGGACGGTGCTGTATAACCGCGATTTCATTACTAACGGCGGTCGGAAATGTTGCTCGTGTGCCAATAAAGGCAAGCGATTGGAGCACGGGATGACCGGCACGCGCACGCACGATCTGTGGCTCAAAATGATTCAGCGTGTCCAGCATGATGAGCACTATATTGCGCAGGGAATCACGATCGAAGATTCGTCCTGGTACGACTTCGACGCGTTCTACGCTGATATGGGGGAGATTCCTGACGACATGGAGAGTCTCGATCGTATCGATAATACGCGTGGGTACGGAAAGATCCTGATGCCGGATGGATCGCGCGCGCTGAATTGTCGGTGGGCGAATCGCAAAATGCAGAACAATAATAAGTCGACGAACGTCGTTGTTGATGTGGGCGACGGGGATATGACGCTAAAACAAGCCGCAGAGCTGCGAGACGTCAATTACGGCTCGTTACGCTCGCGTATGAAGCGGTTCGGGGAGTCTGCGACCGAGGCCATCGACGCGCTGTTAGCGCACCAATCGTCTGGTCCCACGCTGGCGGAGATCGCCCGACAGCATGAGATTTCGTATTCAGTGCTCTGGCGGCGCGTCCGTGAGGATGGGGTGATGATCGACCAGGCCGTGGCCGAGTTGGTGGCGGCTAAGGGCACGCGCACGATCGCGGAAATTGCCAGAGAGGCCGGGGTGGACGACAGAGCGTTGCGTCGGCACGTGGCGGCCGGTAGTCGGACGCTCGATGAGGCCATTTCCTATCTCCAGGCGAAACAGAGAGCGCGACGCACGACGGAGGGGTCCTGATGCCCACGCGTCAACCCCTCCCTCCGCCGCTGGCGGACTACGACAAATGCCGCGTCGTCGGACCGCTCACGCGCGACGAGAAGGGGCGGTGCTGGATTCCTGTCCAATGCAAGCTCTGCTCGCCTGAACAGGTTAGGACGCGGCTTGTGATCTATAACCGTGCGGTGTTTATCGAGCGTGGTGGGACCTATTGCGCGGAACACGGCAGCCGCCTCGGTACGACACACGGCATGTGCGGCACGCCGACCTACAACTCGTACCGTGGCATGCTCGATCGCGTGCGCAACAACAAGGACTACAAGCGTAAGCGACGTCGGTGTGCGCCGGAGTGGATGGCATCGTTTGAGAGATTTCTGGAGACTATGGGCCCTCGACCGGCCGGCACCTCGCTCGAACGGGTCGACAATAGCCAGGGATACGGGATGATCCACAGCCAGAGCGGCGAACTGATCAACAATTGCACTTGGGCGACTCCACTCCAGCAATCAAACAACACAGACGCGAACCGGCACATTAATGTCGGCGGTGATCTCCTCACGATCGCTCAAGCAGCCCGTGCGCTCAATGTGAATGTTGGGCAGCTCCGGTATGTCGTTCGCCGTTACAGCTGTACGATGGCAGATGAGGCGATGCGACACGTGAGACACATCGAGCAGAAGCACATAAGAGCAGGAGGGAGGCGGCATCGACGCTGACTCCCTCCTGCTCACGCGAAGCCGTCAGCCAGGTTTGAGAGCGGGTCGGCAAGGATTGAAACACAAAAACCGTCTCATCGGTCTCACGAGAGTCAGTAGTCGTCGTCAATTGTGCGGGTCATGCATACAGTAGAGGAGGTGATGGAAATGGAAGTAACAGCGATCACACTTGAGTCGGTGGCGGCGAAGCCTGTACGCCCGTGGTGTGCCGCGCCGATGCGTGAACTCGCCGATGGTGTCAAGGAGCGCTTCTGTCGGATCTGTAAGAAGTGGCATTTGCTCTCGGAATACAGGGCCTACGGCAACGGGAGTTACTGCGCGATCTGTCAGTCTTGTGAACGGGCGGCCCGACGGATGCGATATCTCCGCGATCGGGACAAGGAACAGACGCGCGCGAAGAATTGGGGCCGGCTCCGGCGCGCCCAGGCGAAGCAGACAGCGGACGCGCCGCCGGTGGAGCCCGTCGCGACGGGGTCGGTGGAATGGGAAAGGGTGATGAATGAAGCTGAAAATCTCGCAGGTGGCACTCTCCTCAGTGCTGGATAGTGTGGTGGGTGGGTTGGATGGACGCGGGCAGACGACGCTCGCGTCCGTGCTGTTCGATGCCGGCCCGGACGTCCTCACTCTCACGACGACCAACGGCGAAACGTTCTTTCGAATGAACGTCCCCGCGACGGGCGATATGGGACGCGCTCTCCTACCGGGTCGAAAGCTATTCGATATCGTCCGTGCGCTGCCACCAGTCTTTATGGTCGAACTCGACGTTAAAGACGCGCGGGGTCTCCTGGTCTCCTCTTCCTCTCGCTATCAGCTTGCCTGTATTCCACCGGAGCAATTTCCCGACGTGCCCACGCCAGATACGACCCAGGATGTGCGGATCGACGCGGAGATGTTCCGCGGTGTGCTCCGCCGGACGCTCTACGCGATCGGGGAACTAGGTTCTAAATTTGTGCTCCATGGGCTCTATCTCGAGGTCTCCGGCAGCAATTTTACGGCCGTCGGCACGGATGGGCACCGCCTCGTTATTGAGCGGTGGCCGATCTCTGACTCCTCCGTGGCATGGTCGGGCATCGTCCCAAGAAAGCGATGATCCAGCTCGCGAGGCAGCTCGACGGGGCCGACGTGATCTCGCTCGGGATCACGGCCGGCCGGATGCTCCACGGGCACGTTGGCTCTTGGCAAATAACCTTGCGTCTGATCGAGGGACAATACCTAAACTGGCAAGCGCTCGTGCCCAAACGACCGGCCAGCAACGCGCTCACGGTCGCTCGGGAGGAACTCGCGGCAGCGGTGCGACGGGCGGCGTTCGTGGCGGACAAGGGTATCGTCGCGGTGAGCTATCACGACGGCGGAGTGACGCTGGCTGCGAAGAGTCCAGAACACGGCGAAGCGCATGAAGAAATCCGCAAGAGCTACTGTGGTCATTCATTCAAGACGGGCTTCCAGGCGTCCTATCTTATTTACACGCTCGGCGCGCTGGGCGGTGACGTCGTGGTCCTCCAATAGGACGGGCCAACGGCCGCCGCGTCGATCATCGATCCGGCGATGCAACAGTCCCGTACGTATGTCATGCCGGTGCGGTTACCGTAATTGATAGAGGGTGTGCTGTGGTGAGGCGAGGGCGGCTCGGGTAATCCGGACCGCCCTTTTTATTGCTGTCGCGCTGCGCGCTCACGCGCCCGTCGGTCGCGCCAGGCCTCGGCGGTGTTATCGTGGATGGGCTCGAGGTGGAGATGATACGGGTTCACGCATGACCTGTTCCCACATTCATGACCAAGCGGGAGCCGGGGATTCACGAGCGGTCCAAACTCGACGGAGTAGGCGAATCGGTGCGCTTTGTATTGCCGGCCGCGCGCTGAAAAGCGTCCGTATCCGTCTTCATCTAATGGCCGCTGCCAAATATGGCAGCCGGTCTCGCTGACCACATAGGCTGACCGGAACCTCGCCAAGCACTCCGGATCCGTCAGTTCCGCGTGCCCCACCCACCCGCCCGGCGGCGGGATGACCTTCTGGCTATTAACCGCCAGCTCCAGTCCTTTCCGTCCACTTGCTCCAGCTACCTCCAAGACTTGCCCCCGGATCGTGCCGATGCCTAACACCAGCGCTCCAGGCTTAGAGAGCGCGTGAATGGCCCACGTGCTGAACGTGGCCGGGAAGGATGGGCTCTCCATGCCTGGGGGCCGTTTCGGAAGCGGCACGCTCTGGTCGATACAGGGGACGCTATAGCGCCCGCACACGTAGAGATCCGTCGACGCGTGGTGGCTGACCTCAAATACGACGTCTAGACCGTCCGGTCGCCCCCAAACACAGAGGGCGCCCTCATCGCCGTTCAGGATGTAGCCCAGGTGTTCTAACGTCTCGCGGTCCAAACTCTGCTTAGCCTGATTCACGAGGATGAGCCCGACCATGCCACGGCTGATCCGGTTGAGCCATTCCCTGTCGTTGATACTCAACATGTTCCACCTCTTGACTCTTGGCTAATTCTCAACCCATCGCCGGTGTAGAACCGGCAGGATGAATGAAACAACTTCTAGCGAACATGATGCGGCGCGGTGCGTCCGCTGCGGGTCCGAAAGGCCGCCAGCGGACCGCCAGTCGTGTCGTATTCCCTGTCGGCGCTGTGGCTACAAAGAATGTTGACGGGGAGGGTTTATGGACGTGCTGAAGAAGCTGTGGGGCGGGTAGCGCGAGGCGGTGTGGAAACGGGTGCGCTACGTCCGCTGGGCGATCCAGGCGCAACTGACAAGCGATGTTGGTGCGTTGGATCACGGGGTGAAAAAAGGTTGGCGGTGGCGGCGTCTCGGCACGTGGAGGCTGTCTTTCGACCGTGAAAATCGAGCCCAACTCCGTGCTGGTGCCCACGTATCCGACATTGCCGGACGCGAGTGAGCTCCGGTGTGCCATTCGAACATTCGTGCCTGGCTCACCGCACACGGAATCGAGTCGGTGCTGGTGTTTCTCATGACAGGTGACGGACCACCCGACAGAGCCTCCGTCGGATGCTGGGGGTTGTTGAGGCAGAGATTCAAACCGAGATGGCGCGGCGGGAGACGATCCGGGCGGCGGCGGAGGACTACCACGGCAGGATCCAGTTGCGAGTGGTTGGCCTGGACCAAGAGGGAGGCGGGGAGCCAGGGCTGCGCGCTCGGCTGGTTACGGCGAGATACTGGGCGCTTGTGGCGGGATCGTGATGACTTGAGGGCTTCCTCGACGGCCTGTTGAATGGTCTGCACGTGGATGGAGGCGGCGGGACCGTCCCTCCGTGGTCGGCCCCTCGGACGCGGCAGTGGCGCTAGTTCACGAGTTAGTCTTGCGGGTCTTCGCCGATCTGTATGGACTGGCCAAAGCCTCCGATGTTCCACCAGCATTTACAGAGGGCGTCATAGTAGTGAATCTCGACATGGCCCCGTAGCGCCACTCGGTAGGCGACGGCTTTCATGAGCCTCGTTCCTCCGGCTTGATGGAGAGCTCGTCCGATCGTTACAGCTTCATCGAGTCGCCCCTGGCTATCATGAAACGACGTCCGCTCTGCCGGGTCGGCCACATAGAGTTGATAGGGGGCAAGAGCCACCAGGTGCCGATAGAGGTGTTCATAGTCCGGCTCCATCTGCACGCCGGCCACCGCGGCGGCTTGTTGATAGATATCGTCGTCAGTTAAATCCATCGCCAAATAATCCATGTTCCCCTCCTTGCTTACCCGCGTGGGTACGGCTGCCCACGGTCAATCGGCACACTCTCAATCCGTCGTCGAACGGTGTCTTCAATCGCGCGATTATGCCGGTGGAGCCGCTCCGCGTTGAGGCGGAGTTGCGCAGGCACCTCGCGCGAGGGATTCGTGGCCCATGCCTGGTCCATCGTATGGACGCTGCGCCGCCAGTTCTTCACGATGCGTTGCGTCGCGTCTTCGAGAATCTCACGACTACTTCGGTCATGGTAGGCCCGTTGTGCCGCCCACCACGACGCACGATGATCCTGGTCGGCTCGGTGTTCCTGTTCCGTGTGCGCCCGCTGATCCGGGAGGCGCTCAAACGACAGCGGGGGGAGGGGACGGATGTTGTCTGACCATTTGGCGGGAATCGCCAGTGGCGCACGTGGCAGCTTCTCAACGCTTGAGACACCGGGCACGCCACGCGGCCATCGGAGTGGGAGGGTCAGAGGACCGGCCGTCATGACACGAGCCCCGCGACGCTCAATGACCCATGTGTGCACCGTGGCGCCGGCAAGGGCGCGCCTGGTATAGCCGTGCTGATCGGTGACCGGCACGTGGACACTGACCTGCGGCCATTCAATCGCAACCTCGAGTTCGGCGAGCGGCCCGCCTGGCGTATTGGGCAGATATACCTCGATGCCGTGGGGCTGGAGGGCTTCGACCATTAGCGGCCACCAGACGCGATGCACCGCGCGCGACGCACCCGGAATCGTCTGTCCATATGGGTCCACAGGAGACAGCCCAATGGCGACGCGACGATGTCCGGTCATCCACAGTGTGGCCGCTGCCGTCTCGGAAAAGGCCTGAAGCTCCGACGTCCAGGCGTCATACGGGGCAGTGGTCGGCCAGACTGGGATCGCAAGTTTCACGCGAGAGAGTGGTTGAATTTTGCCGTGTGGCGATACGCTGAACAGCCAGGCTACGGCTGCGGGTCCATGATCACTCACTCCACCCATCAACGAGACATCCCACCCGGTCCAGTCGTTCTCCACAACCGTGAAGCCTTTCGCGGTCAGTTGGGCCATGAGTGCCCGACGTACCTCCAGGGCACCGTACCCCTTTCCTAGGACATGGCGCGTGATCAGCTTGGACTGCGTCGGCCATGTCATGGGGGCGACCGAGATGCGAGTGCCGGCGGGTAATCGCTGGACGGTATCGGACACCCACCGTTCGATCACTTGCTGACTAAAAATCGCTGGATCTTCGTTGGCGCGCGCCTCGCTGCGTCCACCGAGGAGGACCAGGCAGAACAGGAAGGGAAAGAGGAACGCATTGAGCAGCGACGAGATCCGAGGGGACAAAAAGAACGCCGTCGCGACGGGCCTGTCCAGGTGATCAAGACTCTGGCCGACACGGAGGTCCTCATGTGCCGACTGAAGGAGCCCACCCAGCTCGATCAATGCCTGAAATTGTTCGCGCGAAGGTAATTGTGAGAACCGCTCCACTTGGGCATTGATGGCTGGCGGGCCCATCGTCGTCGGCGGTTGTCCATCATAGAGGGTCGCCTGCTCCACCGGCGGGGACATCAGCCATTGCCTCGCTTCGAGCAAGAGACCATAGGCCACCCCCCGCTCACTTATCGCGAACGCGTCCGAGGACGCTCCCACGCATTCCACAACTTGCCTGGCTTCCTTCAACAGTGCGCCAGTCACCTGTACCATCGTGGCTTGCGGCGAATGTTCCATTGAGCCCTCCAGGTTAGACACTATCCTGATATCGGTATATCACGATATCGTATGGCGTCAAGGGGTTTT
>WBZO01004240.1_pt1 | contig 15635 bp, 13 predicted proteins | sample 5204261 | NCBI WGS metagenome assembly WBZO01 (sample SAMN12412400, study PRJNA552823) | activated sludge metagenome | isolation source: activated sludge from anammox sidestream of wastewater treatment plant... | place: USA: North Carolina | collected 2017-09 | reverse complement strand
GAGATGGAAAGCTCGCCCGTCTTGCCGACGCCGATGAGGTAGACCCTGCTCGCCGCCACGCCATGGAGCGCGACGATCTCGAGGACGCTGCCCGCCTTGCCCGTGAAGTCGGCCGCCTTGACGGCGCGCTTCAGCGCCCCGCCCGACTTGCGGTCGAGATCGGCCGCCGCGCCGGAAAGCGCATTGCCTTCCGTCACCACAAGCGCCAGGGCGCCGGCTTTCGCCAGCGATACATCGGCAAAGGAAATATTCATCGAATGGACCTTTCAATCTCTCGGGCCGGCTTGCCGCCAGCACCGCGGGGGCGGCACGGGGCAAGCCGAATCAGCGGGCGCGGACGCGCCGATTTCCGCCGAGGCGCATCGCATGCGCTCCGCCGGGCTTTCGCGCGTCCGCCTTTTCCGGTCGGTCAAAATGGGATAACCATTCCTCTCGGCCAAGCGGCTATCCTACCGGAAACCCTTGGGAGTAAAAGCCATCTCATCGCGCCGAACGCCGCCCCGATCGTCCTGGACCCGAGTTGAAAGCCGGAACGGATGCCAACAGCCCTGACGCGATATGTATTCTGGCAATGTGCGGGCCCGTTCGTGATTGCGAGCTTCGTGCTGTCGGGCGTCATCTGGCTGACCCAGGCGCTGAGGATGCTCGACCTGCTGATCACGCAGGGACAGACACTGGCCGTCTTCTTCGAGCTGAGCCTTCTCGCATTGCCGACGGCGGTGAATACGGTCCTGCCCATCGCCCTCTTCTGCGCGCTTCTCTATGCGCTCAACAAGCTCATCACCGATAGCGAGATCGTGGTGATGTACTCTGCGGGCGTCAGCCGCTGGGCGCTGGCTACACCCGTGCTCATCCTCACCGCCATCACCATCGTGATCGTGATGGTGCTCAACCTCTATCTCATGCCGCTCGGCATGCGGACGCTGCGAACCAAGCTCTTTGAGATTCGCGGCGATGTGGCCTCCTCGCTCATCCGCGAAGGCGCGTTCACCAATCCCGTACCGGGGCTCACCGTCTATGTGCGGGCGCGCACGCCCGATGGCGGCATCAAGGGCATCCTCGTTCATGACGGGCGCGATCCCAAGCAGCCCGTCACCTACATGGCCGAGTCGGGCGAACTCGTCCGCCTGCCCGAGGGGCCGCGGCTCGTCATGTATAACGGCAACATCGAGCGTGTCATCAGAAGCGGCGACAAGACCGAAAGCCCGCTGACACTCCTCTATTTCGACAAATACACCTACGACCTCTCGCAATATTCCACGGCCTCGGAAAGCGCGTCGCCCTGGGAAGTCCGCGAACGCTATCTGGGCGAACTCTTCAATCCGGCCAGCAACGACATTTACGGGCAGACGCGGAAAAAACGGCTGCGCGCCGAAGGCCATGACCGGCTGGTCGCCGGCATCTATCCACTCATGTTCGCGCTGATCGCGCTGGCGACGCTGCTCCCCGCGCCCCTCAACCGGCGAGGCTATACGCTGCGGATAGGGCTTGCTGCGCTCGTGGCGGTCGTCGCGCGGGTCGCAGGTTTCGGCGTGGTCAACACGGCAGCGACGCAGCCGGCCGCGATCGTGCTCATCTATCTTCTGCCGATCGCCGTCTGCGCCGCATGCGTCGCGGTTCTCTCCGGTTTCCGGTTCGACCGGAGCTTCGGGAATTTGCGGTCCAGATTCGCGGGGCTGCCCTTCATCGGCAGCGCAAGGCGGTGACGGCATGAACCTTTCATGGACGCTGTCGCGTTATTTCGCCCGCCAGTTTCTGGTGACGGTGCTCATCACCTTCGGCATCGTGCTCTGCCTCATCTACATGATCAGCCTCGTCGAGCTGATGCGGCGCGCGGCCAACAATCCCAACATCCCGTTCGATGTTCTGGCTTCGATGGCGCTGCTCGAACTGCCGACCATCGGCGCCGATACGCTTCCCTTCGCCGTGCTTTTCGGCGGCATGGCATCCTTCCTGCGGCTGACGCGAAATCAGGAGCTTGTGGTGGCGCGGGCGGCCGGCATTTCGGCATGGCAGTTCCTGGCGCCCGCTCTGAGCGTCGCCTTCGCCATCGGCATCTTCCTCGTCACCGTCTACAACCCTGTCGCCTCCACCATGTCGGCGCGCTACAGCCAGCTCGAGGCGAAATTCCTGCGCGGACAGACGAGCCTGCTCGCCGTCTCGTCGAACGGGCTCTGGCTGCGGCAGGCCGACCCGAACGGGCAGTCGGTCGTCCACGCATTGCGGATCAGCGAGCGCGGCCTCAGGCTTGAGGATGTCATCATCCTTCTCTACAGCCGGGGAGACCGCTTCATCGGGCGCATCGACGCCCAGGGCGCGTCGCTGGAATCGGGCTACTGGGATATCAAGGACGCCTGGGTGACGATGGCCGACGACCAGCCCCGGTATTTCGAGCGCTACCGCCAGCCGACCACGCTGACGATCACCCAGGTTCAGGAAAGCTTCGCCGACCCCGACACCATATCGTTCTGGGACCTGCCCCATTTCATCGAGATGGCGGAGGATGCGGGCTTTTCCGCCCTGCGCTACCGGCTCCACCTCTATGATATTCTGTCGACGCCTTTTCTGCTCTGCACCATGGTGCTCGTCGGGGCGATCTTCTCGCTCCGGGCATCGAGGCTCGGCGGCCTCGTCCAGCTCGTTCTCGGCGGCGTTTTCGCCGGTTTTCTGCTCTACTTCCTGAGCGATCTGTCCCTCGCCCTGGGCACGACGGGGGTCATGCCGCCCTTCCTTGCCGCATGGGCACCCGCTATCGTGGCAGCTCTTTTGGGTCTTACGGTTCTCTTTCACCTCGAAGACGGTTAAATATCGGACGGATCCATCGACGTTGGGGGCTAACTTGAAGAGGGGATCGAGGATGGGGTCGACCGACCGCCGGTTTGCACTGCTTGTCGCGGCGGCGGCGTTCTCGTTCCTCGCCGCGCCGCCGGCCGAGGCCGCCTCGGCATCTGCCACGCCCCGCGCACCCGGCGGTGCGGAGGCGGCGAAGACCTACCCCGAATCGGGCGAAGTCCTGATGCAGGCGGACGAGCTGACCTATGACCGCGAGCGCAAGGTCGTCACCGCCACCGGCCATGTCGAAATCGCCTATGGCGGACGCATCTTGCTCGCGGACAAGGTGACCTATGACGAGACCACCGGCGTCTCGACGGCCGACGGCCATGTCGCCCTGCTCGACCCGGATGGCAATGTCGCCTTCGCCGATCATGTCGTGCTGCGAAACGAACTGAAGGACGGCGTCGCGCAGACGCTTTCGGTTCTGATGACGGACAAGTCGCGCCTCGCCGGCAGGGACGCCGAACGCAAGGGCGGCGAAATCACCACGCTTCATCGCGGCGTCTACAGCCCCTGCGAAATCTGCACGAAGAAGGGACAGACGACCCCGCTCTGGCAGATCAAGGCGTTTCGGGTCGTCCACAACAAGACGGAACAGCGCATCGTCTTCGAAGATGCGTTCATGGAGCTTTTCGGCGTTCCGGTCTTCTACCTGCCCTTCTTCTCGCAGCCCGACCCGACGGTCAAACGCAAGTCCGGTTTCCTCGCGCCCGATTTCGCAAGCTCGACCGAGCTTGGGCAGCAGATCACCATCCCCTATTTCTGGGCGATCGCGCCCAACATGGATGTGACCCTCGCGCCGCGTTTCACCACCAAGGAAGGCATCGTCTATCAGGGCGAATTCCGGCACCGGATCGCGGAGGGTTCCTACCGTTTCTTCGGCACCGCCAACTGGCCTGAAACGCGCAAGCCCGGCACCCAGGGCGACGAGCCTTTCCGCGGCAGCCTGTTCGGCAATGGCGAATTCAGCCTCGCACCGGACTGGAGCTGGGGCTTCCAGAGCGAGTTCGTCACCGACAACACCTATCTGCGCAAATACGGATTGTCGAACGCGACCGATCTCACCTCGAACATCCACCTCAATCAGGTGAACGGGCGCAACAGCTTCTCCGCCAACGCCTATTACTTCCAGAACCTGCTGCTCGCCAGCAACAGCGATACGCCCTGGGTCGCACCGACGGTGGACTTCAATCACTATTTCGGCGATCTGCTCGGGGCCGGGCGCCTCAACTTCTCCAGCAACGCCATGCTGCTCGGAACACCGGGCGGCCTCGGCTCGCGGCGGGTCTCCGGCAGCTTCGACTGGGACATGCCCTTCACCGCCAGAGGCGGCGAAGTCTACCGGCTCTTCGCCAGCCTTCGCGGCGATGCCTACTGGACCGACAAGGTGCCGAATCCGGCGGCGCCCGGCATCAACTTCGGCAACGAGACGATCGTCCGCGGATTGCCCACCTTCGGCGCCGAGGCGAGCTACCCGCTGGTGCGCGCGGGCCGTTCGCTCCGCGAGGTGATCGAGCCGATCGCGCAGGTCATCTACTCACCCAGCATCGGCAATACCGAGCGCATTCCGAACATGGATTCGCTCAATGTCGAATTCGACGACACGAGCCTCTTTTCGGAAAATCGCTTTCCCGGCCTCGATCGCTGGGAAACGGGCGCGCGGACGAATGTCGGCGTGCGCTATTCGATCTTCGGGTCGGGCGGCGGCCAGGCGAGCGTGCTCTTCGGCCAGAGCTTCCGCATGAACGAAGACACGAGCTTCACCACGGCGAGCGGATTGCGCGATCAGCGCTCGGACTATGTCGGCGCCATCCGCGTTGCGCCCAACGACAACCTGTTCGCCGTCCATCGCTTCCGCATCAACAAGAACGACTTCAAGTTCAGCCGCAACGAATTCGACATTCTCGCGCGCACGGGACCGCTGACGACGCAGCTCGGCTATGCCTATTTTGCCGCGGACCAGGCGCTCACGACAGCCGCCGGCGCGCGTGAGGAAGTGTCGCTCGGCGCGGTGCTGAAGCTCAGCGAATACTGGCGCCTCTTCGGCGGCTCGGTGCGCGACCTCGCCAATTCCCAGACGATTTCAAATGAGATCGGCCTCGGCTATCAGGACGACTGCTTCGGCCTCGCCATCGGCTTCTACCAGTCCAACATCAGCTATCAGGACATCCAGAGGTCCAACACCTTCCTGATCCAGATCACCTTCAAGAATCTCGGCACGACCGGCGTGGGTTCGGAGGCCGGACTGGGCAGCCGCCCGGGCCAGATGGGCATCGTCAATCCCGGCCCCACCGTCTTCGGCGACCCCAGCACCTCGGTTCTCGGCAATCCAGCCAAGGAGGTGTTCGGTTATCGCCGCCGGGGGAATGGCCTATACTGATCGCAAGCCCCATAGAACGGCGCCAAGCCGCTGAAAAGTTGCGTTTTTTTTGCCCAGCGTCCTTGGTTGATTAGGGACCCGATTGAAGTATTCTGTGCGCTTAAGGCCGGGGCCGTCCGGGCCTAAATGGAGGGGTTCCGGCCCCTGTGAAAGAGTCATGAAGCCAATGAAGCTCGCGTGCGCGTTCACGCCTGCCGCCAAGAATTTGTCCCGGCTTTTCTCCATCGTCGCCTTTGCCGGCCTGCTCGGGATCGCCGCGGCCAGCCCGCTTCAGGCGGCCGACAGCGAAGGCATGCCGATGCAGAACCCGGCCAGCATCGCGGCTCTGGCGCCGGACGGAGCCTCGGCGGCGCAGGACGCGCAGGGCATCGCTGCCATCGTCAATGACCACATCATTTCGCGCTACGACCTCGATCAGCGCGTGAAGCTCGTGATGGTGACGTCGGGCATCCCGGACAACCCCGAAACGGTGAACCGCATCAGGGGGCAGGTTCTCAGGGGCCTCATCGATGAGATTCTGGAAATTCAAGAATCGCAGCGGCTCGAACTCAAGGTCGATCCGAAGGACATCGAGAAGGAATACAACCAGATCGCCGCGCGGGCCAACATGACCCCGAAGGAGATCGACGAATATCTCAGCGAGAACGGCATCACCAAGAACGCCCTGCTCAGCCAGATCTTCGCGGGTATCGCCTGGAACAAGGTGATCGGGCAGCAATTCGGTCCGCTGATCAATATCGGGCAGGACGAGGTCGACGAGGTTCTCAACAGGCTCAAGGCCGAGGCCGATCAGCCGCGCTATCTCGTGTCAGAAATCCTGCTGACCTATGACAGCCCGCAGCAGGAGCAGGAAATGGCGGGCGGCGCGCAGCGTCTGGTGGAACAGCTTCGCCAGGGCGCGCCCTTCGCCGCCGTCGCGCGCCAGTTCAGCCAGTCTCCGAGCGCGGCCAATGGCGGCGACATCGGCTGGGTGCATGCGAGCCAGTTGCCCAAGGATGTCGCGCCGAACATCGAGCAGATGCAGATCGGCGCGGTTTCCGATCCGATCCAGACGCTGAACGGCTTCTACATCGTGCAGCTCCGCAACAAGCAGACCGGCATCGGCCCCGATGCGATGCAGGATCAGTGGACCCTCGCGCACATCCTGTTGCCGCTGACGCCCGACGCGCCGGCCGCCTTCGTCGAGCGGCGCGTGGCGGAAGCCCAGAAATTCATGCGCGAGTTCAAGACCTGCGACGGCATCCCCGACCAGATCAAATCCATCGTCGGCGCAGTGGCGCAGGCACCGCGCACCGTCAGCTTCGGCCAGCTCGACCAGAGGATCCGTGAAGCGCTCGCCGGCGCGAAGCCCGGCCATGTCTTGACGCCGATCCGCAGCGCGCAGGGCTTCGAGATGATCGCCGTCTGCGACTACAAGGCCGACGCGACCGCCATGCCGACGCGCGATGACATCGAGGACAATCTCTTCTCGCAGCAATTGTCGATGATGGCGCGCCGCCACCTCCGCGACCTGCGCCGCGATGCCGTGATCGACATCAGGTAATCAAACCGGGAGCCGGCCCAGAAGCCGACGGGTTGGACCTCAAAGCCATGAAGAGCCCCGCAGAGCCACGCTCGACGCCGCTGGCCCCCATTGCGCTCAGCATGGGAGAGCCCGCGGGCATCGGCCCCGAGGTGACGCTCAAGGCATGGGCGGCGCGGAAGGCCGAAACCCTGCCCGCCTTCTTCGCGGTGGGCGCACCGTCGCTCTATCGCGACCTCGCGGCACGGCTCATGCTCGACATTCCCGTCGCCGAAATTTCGAGCCCGGCCGAGGCGCTATCGGCATTCGACCACGCCCTTCCCGTGCTACCGATCACGCTAGGTGCACCGGTGGAGGACGGCCGCCTTGCGCCCGCCAATGCGGCGGCCGTCATGCGCGCGATCGACCTCGCCTGCGATCTCGCCTCATCGGGCGCGGCATCGGCGCTCGTTACCAACCCCATTCACAAGCGCGCGCTCTATGAAGCTGGACTCGACGTACCGGGGCACACGGAATATCTCGCCATGCGCACGGGCGGCGCGACGCCGGTCATGATGCTCTCCTGCCCCGGGCTTCGCGTCGTGCCGGTCACGGTGCATATCGCGCTCGGTGCCGTCGTGCCCACGCTCACCACGGACATGATCGCGGAAAAGGGCGTCATCCTTGCCCGCGCGCTTCGCCGCGACTTCGGCATCCTCCACCCCCGCATCGCGGTCGCGGGCCTCAATCCGCATGCCGGCGAAGAGGGACATATCGGGCGGGAAGAGATCGAGATCATTGAACCGGCGCTCGATGCGATAAGGCGCGAGGGCGCGGAGGTGGCGGGGCCGCTGCCGCCCGACACCATGTTCCATGCGGCCGCGCGCGCGCGATACGACGCCGCGCTCTGCATGTATCACGATCAGGCGCTGATACCGATCAAGACGATCGACTTCGAGCGCGGCGTCAACACGACGCTCGGCCTTCCCATTATCCGCACATCGCCCGACCACGGAACGGCGCTCGACATTGCGGGCAAGGGCATCGCCCATCCGGAGAGCCTCGTCGAGGCCATCAGGCTCGCGCAGGAGATCGCGTGCCACCGGGCCACGGCATGACCGGGGATGCGCTGCCGCCCTTGCGCGAAGTCATCGCGAAGCATGGTCTCGGCGCGCTGAAGGCGCTCGGACAGAATTTCCTTCTCGATCTCAATCTCACCGGCCGCATCGCGCGGGCCGCGGGCCCGCTCGAGGGTTATGAGGTCATCGAGGTCGGGCCCGGTCCGGGCGGCCTTACGCGCGCGCTTCTGGCCGAGGGCGCGTCCCGCGTCATCGCCATCGAGCGCGACAGGCGCTGCCTTCCGGCGCTGGAGGAAATCGCCGCCGCCTATCCGGGCCGCCTCACCATCATCGAGGGGGATGCGCTCGAAACGGACATGGCCGCGCTGGTGAAAGGGCCGACGCGCATCGTCGCCAACCTGCCCTACAACATCGCAACGCCGCTCCTCGTGCGCTGGCTCCAGACCGAGCCCTGGCCGCCCTGGTATGCGAGCCTGACGCTCATGTTCCAGAAGGAGGTCGCCGAACGGATCGTCGCCCCGCCGGGCGGCAAGGCCTATGGCCGGCTCGCCGTGCTCGCGCAATGGCGGACGCAGCCCCGCATGCTCTTCGATGTGAACCGCAGCGCCTTCACGCCGCCGCCCGCGGTGACATCGACCGTGGTCGAACTCATTCCGCGCGCGCAGGTGCTCGCCCCCGCCGATCCGCGCGCGCTCGAGCGCGTCGTCGCCGCCGCCTTCGGCCAGCGCCGCAAGATGCTGCGCTCGAGCCTCAAATCGCTGACGGCAAATCCCGCCGCGATGATCGAGGCGGCGGGAATCGATGCGACGCAGCGCGCGGAGGAACTCAGCGTCGAACAGTTCTGCGCGCTGGCGAGAGCCTTCGCCGCAACGGGCTGAACGCCGCTCTCTGGCAGTTGTCGCTTCGGCCCCGGCGTGCAACATTGCGGCAACCGGACGCTGCGGAAATGCGCAGACGGCCTCATGCACAGTAGAGGAGACACCCCATGAAATCGCAAGCGATCGTCGATTACGGCCAGCCGCTCAAGGAAATCGAAGGCGAGACGCCGCAGCCGACGGGCACGCAGGTGCTTCTCAAGGTCACGCATTGCGGCGTCTGTCACTCGGACGTGCATCTCCATGACGGCTATTTCGATCTCGGCGGCGGCAACAAGCTCGATGTGCGCGGCGGCCGCAAGCTGCCCTTCACGCTCGGCCACGAAATCGAAGGCGAAGTGATCGCCTTCGGCGAGGATGCGGAAGGTGTGGCCGTCGGCCAGCGCCGTGTCGCCTTCCCGTGGATCGGCTGCGGCGAGTGCCCGACCTGCCGGCGCGGCGAGGAGCACCTTTGCAACAAGCCCGCCAATCTCGGCATTCAGGTTGCGGGCGGCTATGCGACCCATGTGCTCGTGCCCCATCCACGCTACCTCATCGACTATACCGGCGTGTCGCAGGGCCTTGCCGCCACCTATATGTGCTCCGGGCTCACGGCCTATAGCGCGATGAAGAAGCTCGGCGAAGTCAGCCCCGAAGAGCGCGTGCTCGTGGTCGGCCTTGGCGGCGTCGGCATGATGGGCCTGCAATTCGCGAAGGCGATGTTTAAAGCGGCCCCGCTCGGCGCCGATGTCGACGAGCAGAAGCTTCAGGCCGCGCGCGGCTCGGGCGCGCATGAGGTCTACAACCCGAAGGACGAGGACGCGCTGAAGAAGCTCCTCGCCGACACCAATGGCGGCGTGCCCGCCGCCGTCGATTTCGTCGGCTCCGAAGCTTCGCTCAAATTCGCCACCAGCGCGGTCCGCAAGGGCGGCCATGTCGTGGTCGTCGGGCTTTTCGGCGGCGGCTTCTCCATGCCGATCCCGATGTTCCCCATGCGCGCGATCACGATCGGCGGCTCCTATGTGGGCTCGCTCGGCGAAACGCTTGAGATGATGGAACTCGTGAAGGCGGGCAAGATCGATCCGATCCCCGTTCAGGAGCGCCCGCTCGGGCAGGCCTCGAAGACGCTCGACGATCTCCGCCACGGCCAGGTTCTCGGCCGCGTCGTGCTGAAGCCCTGAGGCTCATCCTCGCGTCTTGATCTCGCTCAATGCGGCGGAGCGCCGCTTCTCCATGCTGAACATCATGTTCGGCACGGGGTAGCGCGCTTCTCCGCATGAGGCGCCCGCCTCCTCGATGCCCGCCGGCGGCTTCCAGGGAGACGCGCATCATGACCTACTACCATGCCCGGACGCTGGAGACCTCGTTCGACGACGCGGTCGCGCGCATCACCTCCGCGCTCGCCAAACAGGGCTTCGGGGTGCTCACCGACATCGACATCGCCGCGACGATGAAGAAGAAGCTCGGTCTCGACATGTCGCCTTACCGGATATTGGGCGCGTGCAATCCCGAAATGGCGGCGAAGGCGCTCGAGGTCGAAAACAAGATCGGCACCATGCTGCCCTGCAATGTGATCGTGCGCGAAAGCGGGCCGCGCTGGGTCGAGATCGCGGCGATCAATCCCCTCGCCTCCATGAGTGCCGTCGGGAACCCGAAGCTCGATCAGGTCGCCACGAAGGTCGATGCCCTGCTCCGCGCCGCCGTGGACAGCGCCTGAATTTTGACCTCGCGCAATGACCTGCCCCGCATGCGCGACACAAAATGGCCGCCTCACCCATGCGAGGAGGACGCCATGAAACTCAGGCTTGCCGCGCTCATCACCCTGCTTGCGCTTCTTTGCAGCCCGATCGCCTTCGCGCAGGAGGCGAGCCCGCCGCAACAGCGCAACTGGCCCGGAATGATGGGACAGGGACGAGGGCCCGGGCCCGGCTGGGGGCAAGGCTGGGGGCAAGGCTGGGGGCCGGGCATGATGGGCGGCTGGGGGCCCGGAATGATGGGTTATGGACCTGGCTACGGCCGCGGCTGGGGCCCCGGCATGATGGGCGGCTGCGGCATGTTCGGCTATCGCGCCGGTAGCGGCGGCGCCGATATCGACAGCTATGTCGAGGGGCGGCTTGCCTTCCTCAAGGCGGAACTCAAGATCACCGATGCGCAAGGTGCGGCCTGGGACGCCTATGCCGATGCGCAGCGCGCCAATGCGCAGGTCATGGCCAGCATGCACAAGCAGATGTTCGACGCCTTGCGCTCGGACGATCGCTCGGCGGTCAACTTCTTCGACCTACACATCCGCATGATGAAATCGAGGCTTGCCGCACTCGAGGCGCTGAAGCCCGCGACCGAAGGGCTCTACAAGGTTCTGTCGGCGGAGCAGAAACAGAAGGCCGACGACCTCCTGCCCGTCATGGGCTGCCTCTAGCCCCCCGACGCGCGGGCCGCGGGCGGCCTCGCGGTCAGAGCGTGTCGCGCAACTGCTTGACGAAATTCGACAGGCCGGTGAGCCGCCTTCGGCGGATGCGCTCGGCCTGAAGGATCGCGCGCAATTCCAGAAAGGCGCGGTCGATGTCGTCGTTGATGATGATGTATTCGTATTCCTGATAGTGGCTGATCTCGTCGGATGCCTTGGCCATCCGCGTGGCCACCACATCGTCGGCATCCTGCGCGCGGGTCCGCAAGCGCCGCTCGAGGTCTTGCGCCGAAGGCGGAAGAACGAAGACCTTCACGAGGTCTTCATGCGCCATCTCGTCGATCTGCTGAGTGCCCTGCCAGTCGATATCGAAAAGAACGTCGTGCCCGCGCGCCAGCGCCTCCTGCACCGGAGCGCTCGGCGTTCCGTAGTAGTTGCCGAAGACCTTGGCGCTCTCCAGAAACTCGCCGCGGTTTCGCATTACGCCGAAATCCTCGGCGCTGATGAAGTAGTAGTCGCGGCCATGCACCTCGCCCGGACGCGGCGGGCGCGTGGTCGCGGAAACCGACATGGTGATCATCTGGTCGCTTTCCAGCAGCATCCGCGAAAGCGTCGTCTTGCCTGCGCCCGAGGGCGAGGACAAGGCGAGCATCAGGCCCCGGCGTCCGACATTGACCACGCTCATGCGCTCTCTCTTTTCATTCGACGTTCTGCACCTGCTCGCGGAGTTGATCGATCACCGCCTTGAGCTCGAGGCCAATGCGCGTGAGGCTCACATCGGCGGCCTTCGAGCAAAGCGTGTTCGCCTCGCGGTTGAACTCCTGCGTGAGAAAATCGAGCCTGCGGCCCGCGGGCTCGCCGCTTGCGAAAAGGTCGCGCGCCTGCGCGACATGGGCGATGAGACGGTCGATCTCCTCGCGCACATCGGCCTTGGTCGCAAGCAGCGCGGCTTCCTGAGCGAGCCGCTCCTCCGATAGCGACGGCGAGGCGCCGAGAAGCTCAGCGATCTGCGCCTTGAGGCGCGCGCGCATGGCGTCGACGCTCACCACCGGCGAGGCCGCCGCTTGGCGCGTCAGCCTTTCTATTTCGTCGACATGCTCGCGCAGCACGGTTTCGAGCTTGCGGCCCTCATCGGCGCGGGCCTTAGCGAGCGCGGCCGCCGCGACCCCGAATGACGACACGAGCGTGGCCTCGAAGGCGGCGCGCTCCTCCTCGTTCTCCTCGGCCTCGGCGCTTTCAAGAACGCCCTTCAGCGCCAGAATGCCCTCCGGGCTCGGCGGCGCGAGTTCGACTTCGCCCTGCAGGCTGCGGATGGCGCCGAGAACGGCGGCGAGCGCATCCTGATTGATGCGGAGAGGTGCCGCGGTCTTTGCGCGGTCGAGCGTCAGCGATGCCTGTACATTGCCGCGCCGCGCATGCCGCGCCAGTTCCTCGCGCAGCCGCGGCTCGATGCTCTCGAAGCCCGGCGGCAGGCGGAAGCGCACGTCGAGCCCCTTGCCGTTGACGCTTCGCAATTCCCAATGCCAGCGGGCGAGCCCCTGCTCGCCATCCGCGCGGGAAAAGCCTGTCATGCTGATCAGGGGCATCGGCGGAACCTTCCAAGAATCACGCGATTACGGCCGGGAGTATAGCAAGAACGGCTAGCCGCCCGCGCGCTTCGCCGGGGCGCGCATGGGCAGCACCGGCGCGGTGGCGGCGGGCGGTGCTTCCGCCTTGCCCGGAGCTTTTCGTTCGGGTTCAGGCGCGGGCTCTGGCGCGGCGGATCGGCCCGCCATGCCTTTTTCGACGCGGCGCCAGTGGCTCACATTGCGCTGGTGCTCGTCTAGCGAAGTCGAAAAGGCATGGCCGCCCGTGCCGTCGGCGACGAAATAAAGATCCTTCGTCTCGGGCGGATTGAGCACGGCCTCGATCGAGGCGCGGCCCGGATTGCTGATCGGCGTCGGCGGCAGTCCGTCTACCTGATAGGTGTTATAGGGCGTCACGCGGTCGAGTTCGCTTCGCCTGATCGGTCGCCCGAGCGATCCCTTGCCGCCCGTCACCCCATAGATGATCGTCGGATCGGATTGCAGCCGCATCGACTTGCGCAGGCGATTGACGAAGACGGCTGCCACGCGCGGGCGCTCGGCGGCGAGCCCCGTTTCCTTCTCGACGATGGAGGCGAGAATGATCGCTTCCTTCTGCGTCTTGTAAGGCAGGTTTTCCGCGCGATGCGGCCACAACTCGTTGATGAGGGCGGAGGCGGATTTCTGCATGCGCTGCACGATCTGGGCGCGCGTCGTGCCACGAGTGAAGTGATAGGTCTCCGGCAGGAGCGAGCCTTCATCCGGAACGAGCGGCATGTCGCCCGTCAGCACCGGATCGCCCTTCACGATCTCCATCACCTGCCAGCTCGTCAGTCCCTCGGGCACGGTGAGGCGATGGACGATCGATTTGCCCTCCCTCAGGATACGGACGATTTCCGCCATGCTGGCATGTGCCGGAATTTCATATTCACCGGCCTTGAGCCTGCCCGCGCTGCGGTTGAGGCGGACGGCGACGCGAAAGACGAGCGGCTCGTCGAGCACATGGGCGTCCGCGAGACGCTCGCTGATCGCATTGAGGCCGAGCCCCGGCGCGAGCCACACGACCGTCGGCGAGGCGGCAGGCCCCGCCGCCTCGAACCGCCATTTGCCATAGAGGAAGGCTCCGCCGGCGAGAACGGCCAGAGCGGATGGCAGCACGACCAGAAGGAACAGCAGGACACGCGCGAGCAGCCTTCGCCGAACCGGCGAAGTGCCGGACGCATCGGCAGGCGTTTCGCCTTCCTTCGTCAATTAATCGACTTTCTTGAGCACCAGCGAGGCGTTCGTGCCGCCGAAACCGAAGGAGTTCGACAGGGCGTAGTTCACTTCCTTCCGCTTCGCCTTCAGCGGCACGAGATCCATCTCCGTCTCGACCTCGGGATTTTCGAGGTTGAGCGTCGGCGGAACGATGCCGTCGCGGATCGCCAGCATGCAGAAGATGGCCTCGACCGCACCGGCAGCGCCGAGCAGATGGCCGATCGACGATTTCGTCGAGGACATGGAGGTCTTGTTGACGGCGTTGCCGAGAAGACGCGTGACCGCCGCAAGCTCGATCGTGTCGGCCATGGTCGAGGTGCCATGCGCGTTCACGTAATCGATCTCGGAAGCCGAGATGCCGGCACGCTTGAGCGCCGCCTGCATCGAGCGGAAGCCGCCATTGCCGTCCTCGGGCGGAGCGGTGATGTGGTAGGCATCGCCGGAGAGGCCGTAGCCCACGACCTCGGCGTAAATCTTCGCGCCGCGCGCCTTCGCATGCTCGTATTCCTCGAGCACCACGATGCCCGCGCCCTCGCCCATCACGAAACCGTCGCGGTCCTTGTCATAGGGACGCGAGGCGCGCTTGGGCTCGTCGTTGAAGCTCGTCGAGAGAGCACGGCAGGCAGCGAAGCCCGCAATGCCGATACGGCTGATCGCCGATTCGGTGCCGCCCGCGACCATGACGTCGGCGTCGTCGAGCGCGATGAGCCGCGCCGCATCGCCGATCGCATGAGCGCCCGTCGAGCAGGCCGTGACGACCGAATGGTTCGGGCCCTTGAGCCCATGCTGGATCGAGACATAGCCCGAGGCGAGATTGATGAGGCGGCCCGTGATGAAGAAGGGGCTCACGCGGCGCGGGCCCTTTTCGTTCAGGATGAGCGCCGTTTCGGCGATGCCTTGCAGACCGCCAATGCCGGAGCCGATCAGCGTGCCGGTGCGGCAGCGCTCTTCCTCGGTCGAGGGATGCCAGTCCGCATCGTTGAGCGCCTGGGTCGCGGCAGCTACGGCAAAAACGATGAATTCGTCGACGCGCTTGGCTTCCTTGGCGTCCATCCAGTCATCCTGGAGGAACGCGCCTTCGCCCGTGCGCGGCACTTCGCAAGCGATCTTGCAGGGGAGGTCGTCAGTCTCGAACTTCTCGATTCTTCCGGCGCCGGATTCTCCGTTCAGAATCCTTTTCCATGTGGTTTCGACGCCGCATCCGAGCGGCGAGACCATGCCAAGTCCGGTGACGACAACCCGTCTCATGTCTCTTCCTACTCCCCCGCCGCCCGATCAGGGGCGTCTCACTTGAAACCCGAAGCAGAGCCGCGAGGCCGGGGCCGCGAACGGGCCCCGCGCACGCGGCGGAGCGCGGTCTCCCGCGCTCCCTCGCGTCCGTAATCAGGCCTTCGCGTTCGCCTTCACGAACTCGATTGCGTCCTTGACGGTCAGGATCTTCTCGGCGGCATCGTCCGGGATTTCGACGCCGAATTCTTCCTCGAACGCCATCACGAGTTCGACCGTGTCCAGGCTGTCCGCGCCCAGATCGTCGATGAAGCTTGCGCCTTCGGTGACCTTGTCGGCATCGCCATCCGGCACGACGACCTCGATCTTGATCTTCGGCAGGAAGTTCACCGCGTACTCGGCGCCGCGATAGATCTCGGTGTGTCCTTTCTGGCGGCCATAACCCTTGACCTCGGTAACGGTCATGCCTTGGAGGCCGAGATCGGTGAGCGCCGACCGGACTTCCTCCAGCTTGAAGGGTTTGATGATCGCCGTGA
>WBZO01004239.1_pt1 | contig 15637 bp, 10 predicted proteins | sample 5204261 | NCBI WGS metagenome assembly WBZO01 (sample SAMN12412400, study PRJNA552823) | activated sludge metagenome | isolation source: activated sludge from anammox sidestream of wastewater treatment plant... | place: USA: North Carolina | collected 2017-09 | reverse complement strand
CAGAACAGCGATTACTACGACCGCGCCATCGCCGGCCTCCTCAAAGCCGCCGGCTTCCCCCGCCATAACTACCCCGAGTGGACCGAACGCGATAAGCTCGACTTCCTCAACGCCGAACTCGAAACCCCCCGCCCCTTCACCGGACCCCACATGAAGCTCGACCCCGAAGCCGGGCACATGGTCGCCCTCATGCGCATCCTCCGCGCTCACATCCGCTCCCACGGCGCCGCCGCCATCGGCCCCCTCATCGTCAGCATGACCCGCGGCGTCGCCGACCTGCTCGGCGTCTACCTCCTCGCCCGTGAAGGCGGCCTCCTCGCCGAAACCCCCGAAGGCCTCGCCTGCGAACTCGCCGTCTGCCCGCTGTTTGAAACCATCGACGACCTCAACCGCGCCGAGGACATCCTCAGCCGCTTCCTCAAACACCCCCTCACCCGCCGCACCCTCAACTACCTCGCCCCGCCGGAAGGCCGCGAACAGCTCGTCATGCTCGGCTACTCGGACTCCAACAAGGACGGCGGCATCTTCGCCTCCGCCTGGGGCCTCTACCGCGCTGAACGCCAGCTCTCCGCCCTCGCCCGCCGCGCCGGCGTCCGCGTCGCCTTCTTCCACGGCCGCGGCGGCACCGTCGGCCGCGGGGCCGGCCCCACCCACGTCTTCCTCGAAGCCCTCCCCCCAGCCTCCCTCATGGGCCACCTCCGCCTCACCGAACAGGGCGAAGTCATCTCCCAGAAATACGCCAACCCCGTCACCGCCACCTACCACCTCGAACGCCTCCTCGCCGGCGTCGCCCGCGCCTCCCTCATCCACGATTCCAGCCAGCCCGCCACCCACGACCTCGAAGAGCTCTGGGAGGAGATCGTCGCCCGCAGCTACTCCGCTTATCGCAACCTCGTCGAACGCCCCGGCCTCGTCCAGTTCTTCCGCCAGGCCACCCCCATCGACGCCATCGAACACGCCCGCATCGGCTCCCGCCCCGCTCGCCGCACCGGCCGGCAGACCCTCGCCGACCTCCGCGCCATCCCCTGGGTCTTCTCCTGGGGTCAGGCCCGCTTCCACCTCCCCGGCTGGTTCGGCGCCGGCTCCGCCCTCGACGCCTTCCGCCGCCAGCGCCCCGCCGCCTGGGAGCTGCTCCGCCAGTCAGCCCGCCAATGGCCCTTCCTCAGCTACCAGCTCCATAACGTCGAAGCCAGCCTCCTCATGGCCTCCCCCTCCATCATGCGCGACTACGCCTCGCTCGTCGATGACCCCGAACTGCGCCACTCCATCCTCTCCATCATCCTCGCCGAATACAACCTCGCCCTCGAAACCGTCGCCGAACTCCTCGGCACCCCCACCGCCCGCCGCCGTGACCGCCTCCTCCGCGCCATCGAGCTCCGCGCCGGAGCCCTCTCCTGGCTCCACGCCGAACAGGTCCGCCTCCTCGCCTCCTGGCGCGCCACCGCCTCCGAAGACGACCTCCAGGCCCTCCTCCTCACCGTGAACGCCATCGCCATGGGACAGAAGGCCACCGGATGACCCGCCTGCCCGCCTCCCTCCTCCTCCTCTTATCCCTCGCCTCCGCTCAACCCGGCGGGCCCGAGCGTCCCGCCCCCGCCCTCTATCGCCAGTTCTGCGCCGCCTGCCACAACTCCGGTACCGCCCGCATCCCCACCACCAACGCGCTCCAGGCGATGAGCCGCGACGCCATCTTCCGCTCCCTCGAATCCGGCGTCATGCAACAACAGGCCGCGCCCTTGTCCTCCCGCGAACGCGCCCTCCTCGCCGAGTGGCTCGCCCGCCCCCGCCACCTGCTCAGCGATACCGTCCGCGGATGCGCCGCCGGCGCTCAATTCAAACGCGCCGCCCCCGAGTGGAACGGCTGGGGCGGTGCCGGCCTCGACAACACCCGACACGCTCCTCACCCCGGATTGACGCGCCACGATATCCCGAACCTCGAACTCGCCTGGGCCTACGGCTTCGCCGGCGACGCCGTCGCTTTCGCTCACCCCGCCGTCTCCGGCGGCTGGCTCTTCGCCGGCAGCCGCTCCGGCAAAGTCGTCGCCCTTGACGCCAAAACCGGCTGCACCCACTGGTCCGTCCAGGCCGATGGCCCCGTCCGCGCCGCCCCCGTCGTCGACGCCAACAACCGCCTCTACTTCGGCGATCTCCTCGGCCAGTTCTACGCCCTCGACGGCTCCTCCGGCAAAACCCTCTGGAAAACCCGCCTCGACCTCCATCCCCACGCCCGCGTCACCGCCGCCGCCCAACTCCACGCCGGCCGCCTCTATGTCACACTCGCCTCCCAGGAAGAGGGCATCGCCAGCGATCCCCTGTACCCCTGCTGCACCTTCCGCGGCAGCGTCGCCGCCCTCGACGCCGCCTCCGGCAAGCTGCTCTGGCAAACCTACATGGTCCCCGGCCCGCCCAAACCCGCCGGCCGCAACGCCGCCGGCGCGCTCCAGTACGCCAACTCCGGCATCGGCGTCCGCGTCACCCCCACCCTCGACCTCGCCAAACGCGCCCTCTACATCACCACCGGCGAAAACTACTCGCCGCCCGCCACCTCCCTCGCCAACGCCTTCGTCGCCCTCTCCATGGACACCGGCCGAATCCTCTGGTCGAAACAGATCACCCCCGGCGACGTCTGGAACGTCGCCTGCATCTCGCCCGACCGCTCCAACTGCCCCTGGGAACCCGGTCCCGACGCCAACTTCGGCATGGCCCCGATCCTCGTTCAGGCCGGTCAGGGCCAGCGCGCCCTCATCGCCGGTCAGAAGTCCGGCGTCGTCACCGCCGTCGACCCCGACCGCAACGGCGAAATCCTCTGGCAGACCCGCATCGGCAAGGGCGGCCTCCTCGGCGGCATTCAGTGGGGCGGCGCCACCGACGGCCGCCGCGTCTACGTTCCGCTCTCCGACTACGGCCTCACCGTCGTCGGCCGCCGCCAGTATGGCAGCCCCGACCCGCAAGCCGGCGGCGGCATCTTCGCCCTCGATGTCGCCACCGGCCGCGTCCTCTGGCACGCCGGGCCGCCCACCTGCCCGGCCGGCCTCGCCGGCTGCAGCCCCGCTCAATCCGCCGCCGCCACCCTCGCCGCCGGCGTCGTCTTCTCCGGCGCCATGGATGGCGTCCTCCGCGCCTACGACGTCGAAACCGGCCGGGTCGTCTGGTCCTTCGATACCGCCCGCGAGTTCGAAACCGTCAACAACGTCGCCGCCCGCGGCGGCTCCATGGATGGAGCCGGCCCCGTCGTCGCCGGCGGCATGGTCTACGTCACCTCCGGCTACTCCATCTTCGGCGGCATGCCCGGCAACGTCTTGCTGGCCTTCGGAAAACCATGAGCCAGTCAGCGCCCGGCCACTTCAAGCATCGCTTCGCTCCAGCGATGCAACTCGAAGCCTGCAAAGGCGATGTCCGCCGTCAAAATGCCCGCTCCGGCGCCGCTTTCAGCCCTCAGCCGGAGCTTCAGCACGCCCGTCTGATTCGGCCCCACCCGAGCCTGCCGCTGCCCCTCCACCACCCTACAGCCCTCCGGCGCGTTCCACTGCACCCGGAACTCCTGCGGCTTGGCTGTGTGGTTCTCCACTTGCAGTTCCAGCTCCAGCGGCTCGCCTTCCTTCGCCGTCGCCGCATAGGGATAGAACCTCGCCCACTGCTCGTCCACAGCATAGTTCTCGTCCGGCAGCGGTGTCAGCGCCGCCAGCAGCTCCCGCCGCTTCGCCAGCTCCGCTCTCATCCGCGCGTACTGCTCCGCGTTGAATCTGAACATCGGCGCAACGTGTTGGTTGATCACCCAGTATGCCCCGCCCAGCCGCTCCAACAGGTCCAGCGTCGAGTCGTACCCCTGATTCCGGTGTACCAGGTTCCGGTTCTGCAGACAGTAGTCGTCAATCCCCGACGGCGTGTAGGAGTCGCCAGCGAAAAACAGCTTCCCGCCTCCCGCGCGCTCGATCGCCAACCCGCCGTGATACAGCGTCTGCCCCGGAAAGTAGTAGCCCGTCAGCTTGAACTCGCGCCACTGCCAGGAGGCTCCCTCCCCCACAGACTCGCCTTCGACAGGGTTGATCGTGAGGCACGGCATCCTGTAGTTTCCTGGGTTTGCGAGGATATCCTTAATCTTTTCGTTGAAGTAGACCCGGGCTCCGAATTCCTTCGCGATCCTCGCGGCGTGGTCCGTGTGGTCGTCGTGGTAGTGCGTGATCCACAACCCCTCGAGCTGCTTGAATCGCCCCTTCTGCTGAAGATCGCGCAGCGCCTCGACGATCTTCGGGTAGCCCGCGTCCATCAGGAACGCCGCCCCCGACGACGACACCATCAGGCGGCTGTTGCCGATCGCGATCACCCACTCTGGCAGGTCGCGCTCCTGCGCCATCGCCATCGGCGGCGACGGTTCGCGCCCCATCGTCACCCGGCCGCGAGTCTTCCAGCTCTCCTCGCCCCAATACCAGCGCAAGGCGTCGGTTGTGAAGTGGCTGTCCAGAAGCCGCTCGAGGCGGCCGATCAGCCGGTCGATCTCCTCCGCCGGCTTCTCGATCAGCGGTCCGCGCGACGGAGCCAGCACATCCGGCTTCGCCGCCTTCACCGCCTTGAGGCTTGCGATCAGCTTACCGGCGCGGGAGGCGAAGCCGTGGTAGCCGCGCGTCTTCGTCTCGGGGATGGCGTCCTGCAGGCTGTAGAGATCCATGATCCGGCCGCCGCTGTAAATGAGGTCGCCCGTCGCCGCATAGCGCTTCCCGCCGTCCACCCAGAGGTAGGAAACCGCGCCCGCCGTGAATCCCGGTGTGGCGAGCACTTCAACCTCCGTTTCACCGAACCGCAGCCGCTCGCCAAGCTTGACGGTCCGGGCGATGCGGTGCGCTCTCTCCGGCACCTTGGTCGACTTCTGCGCGTAATCGTGGAACCGAGCCTTCCGGAACTCCGCCCAAAACGCTTCAGGCTTGGCGGCCAGATCGGCCTCGGCCTCCGGAACGATGAGGCTCGCCGCGCCGGGGGCGGGGAGGATATCCCGCCGGACGTGAGTGACCAGCACCGCCCGCCCTGCGCCCTCGCCAACCTCGACGAAATTCACCGGACCCGTGGTGATCCGGACCTGAGCCGCCGCCGCCGCCGCGGCAAACACCATCAGCCAGAGCCGCATCCCCACATTGTGCCTGAGTTGGCGCTACTTGTCGGTCAGGGCGGCGACGCCGGGCAGGACGAGGCCGCTGAGGTACTCGAGCGACGCGCCGCCGCCGGTGGAGATGTGGCTGATCTTGTCACTGACGCCGGCGCTCTTGACGGCCTTCTCGCTGTCGCCGCCGCCGACGACGGAGAGCGCGCCGGACGCGGCAACGGCTTTGGCGACCGCCACTGTGCCGGCGTCGAAAGGCTTCTTCTCGAAGACGCCCATCGGGCCGTTCCAGATGATCGTCTTCGACGCCGCGATCTCGGCCGCGTAGGCTTTCGCGGTTTCGGGGCCGATGTCCAGCCCCATCTTGCCGTCGGGGATTTCGGTGACGGCTTCATTGGCCGCGCCCTCTGCGAGCACTTCGGCCACGATGTGGTCGCACGGCAGCATGAGCTTGTCGCCCGCCTTTGCGAGCAGCGACTTGGCGAGTTCGACCTTGTCCTCTTCGACGAGGCTCTTGCCGGTCGGCTTGCCCTGCGCCTTCAGGAACGTGTAGGCCATCGCGCCGCCGATCAGGATCTTGTCGACGAACTTGAGCAGGTTCTCGATCACCTCGATCTTGTCGCTGACCTTGGCTCCGCCGAGGATGCCGATGCAGGGGTGCTCGGGGTTGGCGGTGCACTTTTCGAGGTATTGGAGTTCCTTCTCCATGAGGAGGCCGGCGGCGGCGGGCTTGAGGAAGGCGATGATGCCCTCGGTGGAGGCGTGGGCGCGGTGGGCGGTGCCGAACGCGTCGTTGACGTACACGTCACCGAGCTTTGCGAGTTGCTGGGCGAACTCGGGGGTGTTCTTCTCCTCTTCGGCGTGGTAGCGCAGGTTTTCGAGCAGGAGGACTTCACCGGGGGCGGGGAGCAATGCCTCGACTTCGGGTCCGATGCAATCCGGGGCGAACTTCACGGGCTTGCCGAGCAGTTCGGCGAGTTTCACCGCGACGGGCTTCAGGCTCATCTCCGGAATCGGTTTGCCCTTGGGCCGGCCGAGGTGAGACGCGAGGACGAGACCGGCGCCTTTCTCAAGGGCGAACTTGATGGTTGGCAGCGCCGCCTTGATGCGCTTGTCGGAGGTGATTTCCTGTCCGCCGGGCGCGAGCGGGACGTTGAAATCGACGCGCATGAAGACGCGCTTGCCTTTGAGATCGAGATCGCGGATAGAGAGCTTTGCCATAGGAATGAATGCCTCAATGGAGATCGTAACATCCGAATCTCGCAGCCCGCTCTAAGGGGCGCCTGGGGCCACTCGGCCCGCAACGACTCTGGCGGTGCGGTGGCCGGGGCGGTCTTCTCCGCCGGTGACAACCCACTCGCCGTTCCAGCGGGCGGCGGAGGTGGTGACGAAGGAGCCGGGGAGTTGGCCCGCGGGCTGCCAGGCGTTCAGCGCCGCGTCGTAGCGGAGAATGCCGCCGTGGAAGCCCGGATGGCCGTCTCCGAGGGCAGCTTCGCGGCCGGAGAGCGAACCGTCGTTGCCGCCGAGGATGTAGAAACGGCCCGCTTCGCACAGCGCGATGCCGGCCTGGGCGGGCCGGGGCAGCGGAGCGACAGGTTTCCAGCCGCTGGACGGCGAAAAGCTCCAGGCATCGTCGAGGAAGACGCGGGTTGGCGGCCGGCCTGCGAGGTCCGTTCCACCGGCGACGTAGATCAGGCCGCCGCAGGCGGCCGCCTGCGGAAAGAACCGGGGGCGGCCAGGGAGCGGCGGTTCTTCGCGCCACCGGCCGCCGTTTGCGAGCAGGTCGGGGAGCGCGATGGACCACACCTGGCCGAGCGCGAACGTTCCGGCAGGATCGCTCTGGCCCCCGATAACGTAGACGCGGTTGTTCAATACGGCGGCCGCGGCGTTGGCAAGAGGCGAGGGCAGGGGAGTGGCAGGTTCGGCCGCGATGCCGCGTTTGTCCGGGCGCAGGATCCAGACGCGCGAGGAGAAACCCGCGGCGGTTTGCCCGCCGATGATCACGAGCGGCGCGGCGCGTCCGGCGACGGCGCCATAGGCCAGGCCTTCGGGGAGGGCGCCGGCAGGCTCCCACCGGGAAGAGCCGGTCTTCAGTGTGAGGATGGCGCTCTCGTACTTCTTCTCGCCCTCGGCCCACGGCGGCGCGGTCCACCATGAGCCGCCAGCGACGACGAGCATGCCATCGAGAACTCCGGCGTGCGCTCCGCCGAGGCCGCGGGGCAAGCGCGGCAGTTCGCGCCAGAGGAAGTGCCGGGGCTTGGATTCGATGAAGCGGCGGTCCTCGAGCAGGACTGTGGTGGGGTAGCCGAGGTGCTGGCCGGGATTGCGGTCGACGATGACCTGATTCGACTTGTCGGAGGTGACATCGATCCGCGGGATGGAGTAGCCGCGGGTCGGCTGGCCGCCTGCGCCAGCGGCGAGAATGAGCGTTGCGAACAGTAACCTGCGATTCACGACGGACCTTTCATCGTGCGTCAGAAACAGGGATTGCCCGACTTTCCGTTGAAAGTCGCGGCGCTCGCGTAACCCACTTTACGACGCCTTCCCTGGTTTGACAACCCGCGACTTCGAGGACCAACGCTTCCAGTTCTCTGAGAAGAACAGGGATGTGCTTACAGCCTGGAATCCGGTGGAATTGCTTTCCGGCGACCAGGAGCACGGACCGATTGTGCCGGCCAACTCCGGGCGCAAGAAAACGGGACAGACCCATGCTGCGGGGTGCCAGGCCTGACAAGACAGGAATCTGCGATCTCTCTCGTGTCGCGCTCGTCATCGCGAGTCCGGTTCTCAGCCTGTTCGAGTTTCTTCCCGCTCGGGCTCCGGACGCCCCAAGAGGCCGCGCAAATCCACGAACGGACCTGGATTCGCGCGGCCTGATTGAACGGTGCGAGCCGCTGTGAGGGATGGCGGATGGCTGGCCGGACCGCCTAACGAAGACTGGCTGCGATCCGGGTCAGCTTCGGATCCTTGGCGCCCACTGCCTCAATCCTGGCGACTGCCTTCCGTGCTTCGTCGAGCTTGCCGGTGGCCTTGAGCGCCAAGGCATAGGCCCCGAGCGTATACACGTCCTGCCGCCGCTTCATTTCCGACTCGGCGAGCGCGAGCGCCTCTTCGAATCTGTTGCCGGGGCCAGCGTAGTAGGCGATCAACTCGCGGTTGGCGTTGTCTTCCGACTGCATCTCAACGCGGGCCTTCTGTTCAAAGCGGACGAACTCGGCCTTTGCTTCTTCAGCCTTTCCGGCGGACAGGAGAGCCGAGCCGAGATCGTAGAGGTTTTCCGGGTGAGGCGCGACGTCGAAGCGTTTGCGGTAGAGCGCGATCGCATCGTCCTTGCGGCCTTGGGCCATACGGACCTCCGCGAGTTCGGCGAGGGCGTAATGATAATCGGGTATCAGCTCGAGAGCCTCTGACGCCATGCGATCGGCCCCTTCGATCCTGCCCATATGCCGCAGGACACGAGCGGAGTGAACCAGCAGCCAGGCGCGCTCTTCCGTCTCGGCGTTTGGAGTGAGCCGGTACGCCTCGGCGAGGAGCTGAATGGAGCCCTCGAGATCGCCGAAGAGCTCGCGCAGGTAGGAAGCACGGGCAAGTCCGGCCGTAGCTCCGGGGCGAAGGTTGAGCATCCACTGCGCGCTCTTCTCGGCTTCGGCGTAATCGCCGAGCTCGACGTTCGCATCGACGAGGAAGCCGTAAACCTGCAAGTCGTCGGGGGCGCGTTTGTTGAGCGTGCGTGCGATTTCGCGAGCCTTGGAGAACCGATGCTGGCCGAGCAGCGCCCAGACGCGCGCCTTCTCGGCTTCGAAGTTTGCCGGCATGATCTCGAGAGATCGCGTGACAGCCTCGTGAGCCTTCTCGTACCAGGCGGGGTCGGCGGTTTCGCGAGCCCGCTTTGCGTAAGCAAGGGCGAGTTCGTTCCAAAGCTGGTGCTTGTCCTTCCTGGACTGGAGCTCGGTTTCGAGCGCCTTGATCCGGCGTTCGGCGGGGGTCTGGGCCGCGAGGCCCAGACCGAGCGTGAGAACAATGATGACGGTTTTTGTCATTGTGGTTTCCTCCAGGGGATTCGCCCGTTTACTTCACCGGTCCGCCGCCGGTTTCGCCTGGGTCGACGTGGCGCCGGTCGCGGCCGTCTGGAGCGTAGGAGAGGTAGGGGAACTCGGTTTGGTAGGAGGCGTCATTCACATTCACGCCGTCGCCCAGCCGGTTGTTCGGGAACTTGTTGAAGCCGGGAACCAGAACCCCGCCGACCACAACGCGAAAGGCGATATCGACCACGTCGTCCATCAGGCGACGGCCGTTGGGGAAGCCGGCGGCATCGCCGGCGATGAGACCGAGGCGATTGGCCATGGCGACCGGAGTGGCAGGCACGCCGGTGTTCAGCCTGAGCAGGTCGGCGACAGGGCCTGCCGGAGTTCCCGGCGCGGCGATCGGCGCAGCGTAGGTCACCAGCGGCAGGAGGTCCGTGCGAGGCGGGCTGGGTATCGCGACGACGCCGCCAGTGAGCGCGTTCACGACGCGGGCGAGAGCCGGATCGAGAAGCATCGGCGCGAACTGCGAATCGTTCCTGGGCGCGTCCATGCTGAAGCGGTCCTTGAAACCCGTCCCGATCAGGAGTTCGTTGACCAGAGGGTTTCCCATCCGCTGGACCTGCCGAAGCCGGCCGGCGGTTCTGATGCCTTCGGGCGGCCGGCGAACGGTGAGGCCGGGGCGCGACGTTGTGGCCCAGATGCCGATCGTGGCGGCCGGGGAGGTGGCGGGCTCGAGCCGGCCTGTGCGGGTCAGCATCTCGATGGGGACTTCGACCGCGATGGCGTTCACGGCGTAACCCGACACGGTGTCGCTGGCGAAGTTCTGCCTGGCGGCGTCTTCACCATCGGTGAGGACCGCGGGGATGCCGCTGCCGAGCGTGCGCAGATTCAAGGTGTCGAACGCCGCCCCCAGATCGATCCAGAACGGATCGTCGACGGTGCCGGCGAAGACGTTGATGCCGTTGCTCATCTGGTAGGTGCCCGCCTTGAACAGGGCCGCGTAGTCCATCGTGCGCTTGCCGACGTTGGCCGGCACCGCGTAGAACGGCTCGCCTGAGGGCAATTCGATCTTCTCGCTCCGCCCCCGGGCCCGCTCGATGGCGAAGTTGTAGCGCTGGCGCTGGCCGAGGCCTGCGTCGCTGAAGCTCTTGATCTGGCCGGGAACCAGAGCCGTGCCGGGAGCGACGGGAGGGGGCGAGTTGGCTGGAGCCACCGCGCCATCTCCGATGCCCGCATAGACCTGGAACAGGCCCGGCAGGCGTTGCTCAGTATGAAACTGGAAGCTGAAGCTCATGTCGGCGGCCGCGTCGTTGTCGTTGTCGACGTGGATCTGGTACAGGATGCCGTCGTCGAAGGGGAAGTAGTTCGGGCCGTTGGCAGGTTCCAGCAGCGGGTCGACGCACAGGACCAGCGTGACTTTGCGCGGCTGCGTTCCGGCGGCCGTGTGGGGGCCGTAGCTCACGAACGCAAAGAGATCCGTGATGTCGGCTTTGTGGTCGAGGGCCGTAATGGGCGCCTCGCGGTGATTGGCTGCAAGTGCTGGCTGGGGCGGAAAGGCCACCAGGGCGCAGAGAACTGTCGTCAGAATTTGCTTTCCGAAACTCATGTGGTCTCCGTATTGGGGAGCGTTCAATCGCTCACACGCGATGGGTACGGAAACGCTCGAGCGGTTGGATTGCGGCGCTAGACAAAAAGTTCGTCGTGGGGCGAAGCGATGATCAGGAGGAGGCAGCCGTTGGGCGACGATACAACTCCGTGCCGAGTACCGGAAGGGGCGGCCTCGAAATCTCCTGCAACGAAGCGCTGCTCGTCGATGCAAACCTCACCTTCCAGGACGAGACACTGCTCGCACGCACCGTGACGGTGCGTTGGGTAGATGGCGCCGGGCGCCATTTTCATCAGCCAGGTCAGGTTGCCGCTGGCCGGATCCTTGAGGAGGAGTTTGACGGTGACGCCTTCGAACGCCGTGGAAACCCACGTTCCCTCGGTGGCGCGTACGATGATCATGCCGTGTTCAGCGCCCGACAGGGCCTTGTTGAGAACCCGGTCGCGGAGAGCCGCGGGAGGCTCCGCCGCGCTCGCAAAGGCGAGCGCGGCGGAGGTTTCTGAATAGTCGCGAACTTCGGCTGCGAGGGACGGGTCTTGGGCGATCCGCGCTTCCACCTCGGCGGCTTCATCCGGTGTCAGGAGCCCGAGGGCGTACAGGGCGGCCTTCTCGCTCATGGAGTTGGCGTTCATTGATGCTGCTCCTTTCGCGGAGCAAGACGCTCGCGGAGTTTAGTTATCCCCATCCGAATGCGAGTTTTCACGGTTCCCAACGGCAGCCCCGACTGCGAGGCCAGTTCCGAATGAGAGAGCCCGTCGAAGTAGGCCAATTCGAGGAGTTCCCGTTGCTCCTCCGGCAGATCCTCAAGCGCCAGGCGTACCAACCGGGTGCGTTCAGCCATCCAGGCGTTGGTTTCTGCATCGGCGCCCGTGGAGGGGACCGAGGCCGCCGAGTCGATACTGAGATGCCTCTTCAGGTTGAGGGCCCGGCTTCGGACACGGTCGAGCGCGCGGCTGCGAGTCAAGACCATCAGCCAGGCCAGGGCCGAGCCTCGCGACTCGTCGAACGTCGAAGCGGAACGCCAGACGTATGAATATACGTCGGAGGTCACCTCTTCGGCATCGGCGTGATTGGCCAGAATCCGTTGCGCCAGTCCGTACACGAGGCGGCTTGTCTGATCGTAGAGCTGGCCCAGGGCGCGCGCGTCGCCCATCCCGGCTCGCCGGATCCACTCCGCCCATTGCCGGGAGATCTGCTCACGCGGACTTTCCAATCTGAGGCTGGCCGTCGCCATTTCAGTATGTACGGCGGGGTCGGGTTGTTCGGATTGGTCTGGCACGTAAAAGCCCCAACTATTTTCTTGAGAATAGCAGAGCGATCCAGTCAGCCTGCGGCCGCGTATCTCTCTCGTCATGCGGAGCAGACTCTCCATCTTCATCGCGGCGGCGGCGCTGGCGGGCGCTCAGGAGAAGCCGCCTGTGCTTCACCAATCCATCGTCATTGTCTCCACCGCCCTGGAACCCACTGTCGAGCGCAAGGACGAAGAGGTGTTCCTCAAGAGCCTGTTCTCGCGAGACGACCAGATTTTCCACATTCTCGGCGCGGGCCTGAGCATGGGCCAGCATGAAGGGGGCGGAAAATCGCTGGAGGTGAGACGGTACGGCTTCAATCTCGACCATGGCGGAGTGAACGGCGGACTCAAGGTCCTGGTGGACAACGTCCAGCAGAACCAGACGACCCAGGGGCATGGCCAGGGCTACCTGGGCGCTCTCAAGGGGCTGAGCCCCGAACTGGTCGATGAGGTCAGCGTCCTGAGCGGCCCCTTCAGTCCAGAGTATGGGGACTTCAGCGGACTGGGGGTGGTGCACATCCGGCTGAAGGAGTCGCTGCCAGACTTGTTGACTCTCCGGTATCAGGGCGGTTCGTTCTCATCGCAGCGCGGCTTTGTGGGGGTCAGCCCGGCGTACGAGAAAGGCAGCGCCGTCTTCAGCTATGAAGGCTCGACAACCGATGGGCCGTTCTTGAAACCGCTCGGGTATGTGCGCGACAACATGTTTGGATCATGGACGCACCGGCTGGACGGAAAGCAGCGCTTCGGCCTCAAGTGGAGCGCATCGCGCAACAACTTCAACTCTTCCGGGCAATTACCGCTCGACGAAGTTGCCTCCGGCAGGCTGGACCGCTTCGGCTTCCTCGACCGTGGCGATGGCGGCCGCGTGCAAGCCGGCACTTTGGGCGCTTATTACCGGCGCGAATCAGGCGACGGTTCGGTCCTGAAATTGGACGGCTTCATCGGCCGATCCCTGCTCGACCTCTACTCGAACTTCACATTCTTCCTGAACGACGAGGATCGAGGCGACGGGATCCAGCAGCACGACTCCCGCCTGCAGCAAGGCGCGAACACTCAATACTTGAAGCCGTGGCGATCGGGGGGCGTTCACGGCCTCATCACCGCCGGAGCCAACCTGCATGCAAACCAGATCAACGTCGGCCTGTACGGCCGCGTCGTCCGCACGCCGTTCGAAACAAGAACCCTGGCTCACGCGGATGTCACCAACGCGGCCGGGTACGGCCAGATGTCCGTCAGTCTGTTCGGCGACCGCCTGACGTTCGCCGGCGGTATTCGCCAGGACACGTTCTTTTTTGGAGTGCAGGACAGAATCGAGCCCGAGTTCAGCCGAGACGATCGCGCATCGGCCTGGCAGCCCAAGGCCGCGGCCTCATGGACGCCGTCACATCGGGTTCCTCTGACGGTTTACTACAGCTACGGCCGTGGGATTTCGTCGCTCGACGCGCGAGGGGTCGTGCGGGCTCCCAGAGAGCGCAAAATCGCCGGGACGGACTTCCAACAGTTCGGATTGGCTTTGAACCAAAGACGCGTCTCGATGGTGGCGGACGTGTTCCTGATCGATCGCACAAACGAGCTTGTCTACATTCCGGATGACGGTTCGCAGGAGTTTCTGGGGCCTACGAGAGCATATGGCATCGAAGGGCGTGCGTCCGTCGAGATCACACGCCACGTTTCGTTGACTGCAGGCATGACGCGAGTCATGAACGCCTATTACAAAGACACCTTCCCCCGCGAGTACATCGACCGCGCTCCTCACCTGGCCGCCGACGTTGGCCTCACGCTGACTTCCTGGCGCGGCTGGAGCGGTTCTGGGCGCATGCGAGCCATCAGCGGCTACCGGCTCGATCCATTGGACGCAACCATTCGCGCGGCTGGCCACACCGTGTTCGATGTCCACCTGGCGCGAAGCCTCGCTCGAGGACTGGAGGTGAACGTTGCGGTGGACAATGTGCTCAATCGCGCTTACTGGGAGACCCAGAACTATTTCGAATCGAGACTCCCGGGAGGTGAACCGCTGTCCAGGATTCACGCTACAGCCGGCTTCGGCCGAACATTGACTGCCGGGCTGACCTGGCGGTGGAAAGCCCGCTAGAACTTCGCCTTGGGGAGAGCGGCAGGCCGCGCCAGAGGAAGGGCCGGGCGGCAGGCTACGCCAGCAGCAGTGCCAGCAGAAGCGGCCTCATCATTTCTTTCGGGCGAGGCGGTCGATCTCCGCGAGCTGGAGGCGGACGCTGACGATATAGGGCTGCTCGCCCGCGGTCCAGTGGCCGTAGGTGGTGGTCACGAAGGTCCCGTCGGGGAGGATCTCGAGGCCGGGGTAGGCGCAATCGGCGTCCTTGTGGTTCTGCATGAGCCGGACGCGATATTGGCCCTCGGTTCCACCGACGATGTCCTCGTAGCGGCCGATCCAGGCGACCCAATCGCCGTGGGTGGCGCTTTCGTGGGTGGTATCGCGGAAGGTGATGAAGAGACGGCCATCCTTCGAGTACTTGGCGACGTGGCGGTCGCCGGTGAGGGCGCCGGGCAGTTGGCGCGGCTCGCTCCAGGCAACTCCTTCATCGTTCGAGAAGGTGACGAAGGAGTTGAATTTGCGGCTGTTCTCGCGGAGGAGCATGGCGATCTGGCGGCCGTCGGGCGAGCGGACGAGGCCGGGTTCGCAGAGGTGCGCCGAGGGGTGCCGGGCGATGACGGCGGGCGCGCTCCAGGTGAGGCCGCCGTCGGAGGAGAGGGTCTTGTAGACGAGGAAGCGGCGCTCGGGCCGGGGCTTGGATTCGATGAAGCGGCCGTCGTCGTGGAAGACGGCCATGTAGTCGCCGTTTTTCAGGCGCATGACGTCGGCCATGGCGACGATGCCGCCGAAATCGCCGATGGGCTTCAGCGGCGTCCACGACTTGCCATCGTCGGCGGAGACGGAGAGCCGGATGGGGTAGAGGCCGGAGAAGAGGATGAGGCGCTTCTTGCCCTGCCTGTCGACGACGCGGTGGATGGTGGGGGTCTCGAGCGAAGTGGACCAGTTCTCCGGGACGGGCTGGCGTTCGCTCCACGTCCTGCCGCCGTCGACGCTGCGCTTGAGGATGATGGCGCCTCGGCCGTGGCCCTTGGGATAGACGCAGACGATGGTGCGGCCGTCCTCGAGGAGGACCGTGGTGGGGTGGCCGAGGTACTGGCCGGGTTCACGGTCGACGATGACCTGCCTCGATTTGTCGGAGGCGAGATCGATCAGCGGGATGGAGTAACCGCGGGGCGGGGCGGCCTGCGGGCGGGCCGCAACGCTTGCGAATGCAGTTCCGAGAAGAGTTCGTCTCAGCATGTTCAGCACCTGATTCCGGCCTGGAGTCGAAGAGGGCGAGGCGGCGCGCCGGCCACGTCTGTTACTTTAGCGAAGTTGGTAGAAACGGGGGAAGGCGTCCTGGGCCGCGAAGGCGGCGGGCCGGGGCGATGGAAGAGCCTGTATACTGATGAGCGCTTTGGTTCCGATCCAGGTGGACATCGTATTCCACAGCGCGATCCGGGCGTGTTCGGGCCGATGAGCAGGCTGCCACGGGAGGATCAGCGGTAGAGGCGGCCGCAGGCGGATCCGCATGCGGCGCGGCTCAGTGCGGAGACCGAGGCTATGGCGGCGT